>Ga0208459_1003344_pt1 | contig 12722 bp, 23 predicted proteins | sample AD_UKC087_MetaG_FD_184433 | JGI IMG/M metagenome (GOLD analysis project Ga0208459, IMG submission 184433) | Active sludge microbial communities of municipal wastewater-treating anaerobic digesters from USA - AD_UKC087_MetaG (SPAdes) (version 2) | ecosystem: Engineered > Bioreactor > Anaerobic >... | reverse complement strand
GCCATATACGCTTCAACAATCCCCTTTTTCAGCTCTTTTAGCATGCTGATCGTCACCCGGTGGTCGTCCACATTGCCAATCGTGATCGTCCAGGGGTCGTGGATCATAAAAAAGGCAGAATCTTGCATTTGCACCTTTGAACCTGCGGTGGCAATGTAGGTGGCTGCGCTCGCGCACAACCCGTCAATCTGGCAGGTCACCTTACCTGGATACGACATCAACATCGACCGGATTGTGCTGGCCGCCATCATGTCACCCCCAGAGGAATGGATCCGGAATAAAACAGATTTTCCTGCTGCCTGATCCAAAGCCTCTTTCATCGCGTCCTGGGTGACATACCCCAGAGGTGGGTGGACTGGGTCATAAAACCAATAGCTGTCCATAATGTCGCCATAGCAGTAGATTTCTACATCTCCAGTCTCTATGGCATCAAATGCCAGGGTTCGCTTGCGCTGATCTGGAATTTCTTTCTGTGCCTGCATATTCAATTTCATAGCGTCTCCTTGCCGGGCATGATTAACCCCTTTTCTGTGATCACTGCCATATTTCCAGGGAAGTAGTGTTGATCTCCACCTGGGTATGGTTCCAGATCGTTAATTGCCCGGGCTTCATTGGGCGAATAGATACCATCCAAAATCTGAGTGTGCAGAAATTCAGCCTGCGTTTTGGTATCTAGCTGCATCAGCGCCTTACGCTCAAAGCGGAAGAATCCTTCATCTTGCTCCTCAGTTGCCAGCCATTTCAGCCTGGCACTCTGTTCAAATTGCACCAGGTAGGGGTTCAAGGTGGTCCCCAGGTAATCCAGCTGCTGCTGCTCGTTCGACTGATAAGACTGTTTGCCCAGATTCAGCTTGTACTGTGGCAAGCCAAAGTAGTTCGCAATCTCAACCTCAGTCGCCTGGATGCTCTCTAAGAATTGCACATCCGATGCGTTCATCGTGATCTGTTTGAAATCGACGATGGCATTGTCCTGCACCATCACACCATCTGTGGCTGATTTTAGATAACTTTCCTTGACCTTCTGCCTGGCTTCTTCTCCGATTGCGCCATTCACCTTCAAAATGGCAGTAGGTAGCAGTCCGTTACCCATTAGGGTATTGCGAGAAGTGTTGGCTCCGATCTGTCGGTTTATCGTGTCAGATGCATATCCAAGCACTGACCTGCCAAACATTCCCCGCTTATCCGGGTTGATCATCAGTTGCAGGATTTCGGGATCCGGGATGTCTTTGACTTCCCCGTTGTCAAACAATACCTGGAAATAGCGGTTGCCCTTTCTATCAAACACTGGTCGCACCTTGCTTGCCTCCAGGTGATAAATCTCTGGGTAGGCGCTTACCGGTCTCCAAGCATAGGCATTGCCCATGCTCAACAAGTCTAAAATAAGCCGTTTTTTGAACACGAAAGGCGTTTGCCATCTATTAGGCTCAATTTCAATCAAATAAGCCACATTTCGGCTGTCTCCGTCGGGCTTGACCCTTCTGGATCCTCTTTCCAGCCTTTCAAATTGTTGGAAGGGTAACGCGGCAATATCATCACTCAAAATATTCATGCAGCGATAGACGGTAGACAGTTTCTTTGCAGTTTCCGCGCTAATGGTTCCAATCGTCGCCATTGGTGGCCAATAGAGTACAAAGTTGTTGTCACCCGGCTGCATCTCAGTTGGAATCTGGGTTATCACTGCTTTATTGATCACTTGTTTCTTGCTCACATACCCCATCCTTCCGAGAGGATCCGTTCCTCAAGGTTGTTGGCCTGGTCGTAAAACCGCGCTCTGCACATTGCCAACACCAACGCCATAACTGGGTCGATTCGTTTGGTCCGGATCACGCTCTTTCCTTTGGTCTCTTTGACCAGTTTTTTCAGGCCTGATCCGTTAGTTGCGATCGAGGCGTTTCCGAAGGTCCATCGCAAGAGCGGATTGTGCTCATGGGTCAGTTGCCCGGATCGCATCAGGGTTTCAACCGTGTTCATCGGGTCGGTCAGGACCGCAAAAGTGCCTTGCTGAGTTACTACATTGACCCCTTCCTTTATTTCAGCCTGGGTCAGCATGACTGCAAACGCCGGGTCGGACACCAGCTCAACCACTTCGTACATTTCTTTGTATTCGAGCACCTTGCCCAGGATTACCCAATGGTCGATCGTATCTCCCTCTGTAACGTGCACATGTCCGCTCATCTCCCACTTGTCATATGGGACATGATCTGTCCGGACCCGCTCGAGCAGAGTGTTGCGCGGAATAAAGGCGTCACTCTTAAAATGCCATTTTTCCAGTCCAGGTTGAGGCGGGAATAGCCTTACGATAGCGGAAAGGTCGGTGGTTGTAGAAGCGTCCTGACCAATGAAACATTTCATTCCAAGCAGTTTCTCATCAGGGATGATTTCTTCGGTCGCATCGTAGACTTCCAGGTTGATCCAGCTTGTCAACTTCGTGGTAACCCACTGGTTCAGGTCCAACCAACGGAAGTTCAGCTCGACCTCGGGGCTGTTCTTTGCCCGGTTCGCCGCATCCCGCATCGACTCAATGTCCTTGGCCACACCCAGGGACGGGTTGGCTTCATACCAATTTTCCTCGTTGTAGATATCCTCTCCCTCGTAGGAGTAGATCGCCACATACCAGGATGGGTCTGAGATCTCGCCGGATGCCACTTTCATGGCGTAATCATGCAGCTCCCAACCAATGCTGACCCGATCAGGATCTTTCCCGGCTGTTGTAAAATTCCACCAAATCGGTTGGGCTCGAGAAGCGCCGGATCCGTGGGTCATAACATCCCACAACTCGCGATTGGGTTGCGCATGGATCTCGTCAAACAACACTGCACTGGGTTTGTACCCGTGTTTCGTGTATGCCTCGGAGCTCATCACCTTGTACCTGGTCCCGGTTACTTTATCGGTTATTTTCTTGTAAGATGGCAAGATCTTAGAGCGCTTTAGCAATGCCGGCACCAGCTCAAGCATCTTACTGGCCACATCGTAGATGATCGACGCCTGCTCTCGGTCCGCTGCGCATCCATAGACTTCGCCGTTGATCTCAGCATCGGCATACAGGTGATAAAGAGCCACTCCAGCACCAATCTCGGATTTTCCATTTTTCTTCGGAACCTCAACCCAGATGTATCGGTACTGCCGGGTACCATCTTCTTTGACGGTTCCATACACATCCCGTAGGATCTTCTCCTCCCAGGGCAGCAGTTTGAAGGGCTGCCCATAGAACTTCCCGTCTGTGTGTTTCAGCATCGAAAAGAAAGCGCAAGCGCGGTCGGCTTTAGCCTGATCAAACGGCATGCCCACCCCCCTTGTTGACGATCGCTTCAAATTGAGCGGTAGGATCGCCTAACAGTTTTTCCATCTCGTCCAGCGGATCCTCTTCTTCAGCTCGTTCTGGAACCACTCCAGCTCTCGACCGTGGTGTCAGGTACATCTGTTGCTGATATCCAAGAAGGCTTGACCGCTTGCGATCCAGTCTGGCATCAATATCCAGGACGGTCTTATATGCCGCCTGCACCTTGTTTACAATTTGAACCAGCTGCTTTGCCAGCACATCCCAGGTGTCACCTTCACTATCTTTGTAATCAACCATGTGGCGCCTGTGCATCAGCACATCCTCCCGTCGGTCTTTCCAATCTGACAGTGCAGCTGACCGCATGACCAGTAGATCTTGTTCTTCTTCCAGGGTTAAGCAGTATGCAATCAGCAGATCACGGTCCTGGCTGTCCACACGCTCTGCTTTCAGGCTGTCAAACTCGCGCATCAACCGTCTCCAGCTTTCTCGCGCAAACGTGTGACCTTTCAGTTCTTTGGGCGCAGATGTAGGTAGATTTCTGCCCGTTTTATTCGCGTTTTCTGCTGAAATTCTCTGATTTTTTTCGTCCAGAGTTTCATGTCTGACCACTAAATCAGCTGGTTTTTTAGCAGGCATCGGGTTTCTCCACATTGGGATTTTTTTTCGTGCGAATGACCACCCGCGCTCGACACCCTCCGACTGAAAACTTTTTCATCCCCCCCTCCCCATCTCTTCGACTGTCTTCTTCGAGTGACAGCTCGCGCACAACGCCTGGAAAGGGCCTTCCCAGAACATTTTTGGATCGCCTTTGTGCGGCGTAACATGGTCCACATGTTCTGCTGGTGTCATAATGCCTATGCGCTCACACGAAACACACCAAGGGTGCTCCGCCAGGAATGCTGCCCGGAATTTCTGCCACCTTCGGTCGAACAACCTCTGCCGGCTCCGGTCTCTCCTCCATCCACCTGGAGATGAAGCCGCATGCACCGGGCACCGTCCACTCGTAACAAGGTTGGGACAACCAGGATACGAACAGGGTTGCAGTGGTTTGTACATCTCAACAACCCTTCAGCTGTTTCAGCTCTGCCTCCAACACTGTGATCCGGTTGGCTAAGCTTGCTATGGTTACGGTTTGTTCTGCGATCTTCCGATCACGCTCCGCTACATCCGACTGGAGCTTTTCGATTTCGTGTTGTTGTGTGCTTTTCAAATTTTCAAGCTCCTGGATCTTTTTGTCACGGCTTCTGACTTCTGCTCGCAACACATCGACCTCGCATGTCAGCTCCGAGATCTTTGTGCTTTGCTTTTCAATTTTCTCGTCTTGCTTGTCTGCCTTACTGTCCAGCTGCTCAAGTCGGTCTTTGTACTCCTGGTAAAGCAAAGAGCTTGCCTCGTTTGCCACCTTTTGAGCGACAGAGTGCACATGCTTTCGGGCCGCCAGAGCGCGGACAATCTCAACGATTACGCCACCGGTCAACAACCCGGCTATGACAGCACCCCAGTCCATTGGTTACCTGGATGCTTTAATCTCTTTGACCTTACTGGTTTGGGGTGAAACGATGTAAGTACCGGCATTAAAGATCAAGGCCTGGATAAATGCGTAAACGGCTTGGACCAATGTTATCGGGCCTGCTGTGGATGGGATCAGTCCGTTGTTGACCAGTAGGAAGATCGTTACTGTAACGACCAGCATTGCGCCGATCATGATCCCGCTCTTCACTTCCGATCTCAATCCTGCATACCAGGTCGAGAGCGCTGGGAAATAAGAGGCCAGCAAACTGGCGATCACAGCGATGATATTAATAATCATCTCAGGGGTAAATTCAATTGGTTGCATCAACTCCATCCTTCTCCTGGTCACCCCAGGCGCTTAAAAACTAAAAACCAACCACGGCATCTCTCTCAAGATGATGGTTGGTTGGAGCCAACAAACGCCAGATATACGGTTTTCTACCTAATATAATACCAGATATGGGGGTCTATTGCAAGTAATTCATTCGGAATTATCGACTTAAAGCACACCGTCCCCGGGGGGAGGGGACGGAGGCTGACTGAGCGCGTGGGGCGTTTTAGTCATTATCTTTGCGATACGGTTTGTAGTGAATCTCCACTTATTACTCTTTCTGCTCCTCGTCTGGTATCAAACGGTCATAACTGTCACTATCGTCTGCCCACGCTTGTTCCCGCAATCCTTCAACCACGCTAACTAATCCCATAACGATTTTTGTCAGTTCCGCTACCGCTTCTAATGCGGTCATGTCTGAATGAGTGACACTTGGCGCGTTAGGGATAAGATCGTGTTCTGGGTTGTATCTTTTCATCACACGCTCAACGGAATCCAGATTTTTTCTCAGTTTATACTCAACGTTGTTCATCATTACTCCTTTCGTGATTTGTTATGTTCACAGTCTGCTTCCAGCGATTTACTCTTTCTGTTCCTTCTGATTGATCAACTCCGCAAGTGCCTTCGTTCCCATGTCCCAATGGAACTCCTTCCCACAATTCACGCAAACACCCCTCCAAAAGGTGGTCGCGATGCCGTTCACGATAAGGATCTCCCGCCCTCTGAAGTTGCTCAACCTGCCAACCTCACGGCCACACTTCTGGCACTCAATGATCACTGTTTCTTCTTTCATTTATGACTTCTTCCGCCGTAAGTATGCTGGCTCATCTTCGCCTGAAAGCGCCTGTACAAAATTGGTATAACCAGCTACCAATAAAGCCCTTCCCATTGGAACAGGCTCTGCGATCTGTTCCGGGTATTCGTCCCAGCTAAACGGTACATCAAATAGGTTCAGCTTTCCCCTGATTTCAAATGGCTCAATCGGGCGGATCCTGCGCAGACTCCAGGCAAAACAACCATCGACGTGCCAATACTTATCGACCGCTGCCTTAGGCTCCTTGCTGCAGGCGATTAGGTCGGCTACTGCGATAGCCTTGCCGAACTCAAGTTGATCCCGCTCGATTCCGATCCTGAATTTCTTTCTCACGAACTCAATATCCAGGTCAACATCTGTCTCGCTTTTGCCTGCATGGATCAGTAGATCTCCCCGGTGCCCGGTATACCACTTTCGGTTTTCAACAGTCATGTACCCGTTGGCGATCAACCACGCCCAGGGCTGTTTAATGCTTATCGCTTTCATGCATTCACCTCTTCCCTTTTCAATCCTTTCACAAACTCCTCAAGCTGTCTTTTTGCTTCAACAGATGCCTCTGCCTTTACCTTCGTGTCTTCCTGGTCAAAACTTGTCCCACCAAGACACTTCATGTAGTCGTCCCTTGCATCTTCCCAGGCATAGAGCAGCTTGTAAAATTCCGTGAGCTCATCCTCGCTCATTTCCTTGCACTTCACTCCCTGGTACTTATTACCCATAAATGCTTTCCCTCTCTATCATTTCAAATTCCTGTTTTCTGGCTTCACATATGCCATCCCCAATTCCCTGAAAACATCATCCTCTTCAGGTGTATCCAGAGCTTCTTCACCGTCCCACAATCTTCCATCCTTGAAGTACAGATGATCCGGGCAGTAGCCGCCCCACACTTTCTGTTTCACCATTTTTTTGGTAAAATCCGCGGAGCCGGTTCTGATCATGAAGATGCAACCCCATTTCTCGGGTGTAGTCATGAAAAGGTCGACCTTCATGCCAAAAATCGTAAACTGGGCGTACCACTCACCGCGTTTGGTAAACAGCCATTCTTCAGGACCTCTTAGAAAACTCAGCTTATCAATCTCAAAAATCCTGTCAATGATTATCTTGGTGTCCCATTTACGGACTCCGAACAGATCCCGGGTGGATTTGGGAATTGCTACGAGCTCGATATCCCCTACTTCCAGACATTGCCGTCTGATGGATCCCGCAATCTCAATCCGCTCACATACCGGCTCCAGCAGATCCAGCAATCTGTGAGCTTGATGCCGAGCAGCATCCAAAGGCACTTTCTTAGCTCCGCTCATCGGTCGCTCTGCTTTCCTTGTCATTCAGCTGGTCCAACTTGTCGGCTATCGCTCGTAGTTCGAGGGCGGTAAGATAAAAAACGCTCGTGCCCTTATATCGCCACCCCAGATCGGTCAGTCTCAACCTCCCTTGTTCTCTGCCGCTTTTTCGAGAGACGAAATAAATATCCCCCGTAACAAATTCAAATTTGATGTCCATCGAGTCACTCATCTTTGTCCTTTCCAACAACGTCTTCCTGGTTCACCCGCCAAAGCAACACTCCAACCTGGACGGTGAAACCCAGAACAATCCAGATCACCGCAATTGCCAGCACGGAACAAACCAAACGACCGGCAAGCTGTGCCAGGGTCACCATAGCTGCATCTGCTTCTCTCGCTGGTCCCGTGCCAGTGCGCTTCCGGGGTTTGCGTTGGCAATGAGTGCCAGCTGCAACTTGTCCAGGATGATCTTTGCAAACTTTTTCCGGTTGATCCGGTTGCCGTAGATAAACGGTCCATCCAAACCAAGCGCTAGGGCAATTTGGAACTCGTTCAACTTGCCTTCCCGCTCGATCCGCATGATATTTGGTGCCATTTTTGCCGCGAACGCCTGCAACCCTTTTACGATCCCGATCTCAGCCGCACTGTCCACTAAAACACGAATAATCACATCTTCTTTACGCGCCATTTTTTACCTCGCTCTGGTTCTTATACAGTTTCCGATATTTTTCGAGCGCCTTTTCTTGCTTTTCGGCTGCCGTTTCCGGCCGGATCCTGTTTTTCAAGCGGAATACAAACACCCCCGGACCAACCGAATCCCCAAGATCGAGAATATCATCAGCCAACTCTTTGACTTGTTCCAGCGTCCAGTCTCCCGATCGCACAGCTTCAGCCACCTGGCCATAAACTTGCGGGAATACTCCCAGCCGTTCCAGCTTGCTTTCCAGCGGGTGGTCAATCACATCATGCCAACCGTTGTTTCTGTACAGATTTTTGGACACTTGTCCAGATTTCTGGACAACTTCATCACGCGGATTAACAAGATAATCAGGAGGTAGGTTAAAATCTTGATTAAGATACTCTATATCTTTAACCTCCTCCTTAATAGAGCTGTCCAGATTTCTGGACAAGTTATCCACAGGTTTATCCACAGTTTCTTCCGCCTCTTGAGCACCTCCATGCAAATAGATGGTGATCCGAGAATAGTGAGTACTGCTGGACAGCAGCCAGCCGCTACTTCTCAAAATTCCCAGGTGCCCGTATAGTGCGGATCTTGATAGTCCCGTCACCTCCATAAGTTGCTTGATCGTAAAATCTTGGGATTCTTCTTCCATGCCCCATAAAAGCCCACGCAGCTGCACATATGTCCTGAAGACGCCTGCCGGCAGGGTCGAATCATAGACAATGTCTGCAGGGACCATAACAAACTTGGGTGGGAGCAATGGCCTGGCCATAACTAAATTCTGAACAGATCTAATTGAATTGCTTCACCAAACTGCACCTCAGCGCTTTTATCCATCTCGCGAAGTGTGGCAGCCAGGCTGACGATTCTCGATTTGTATTCGCGAACCCTGAAATCCTCATATTCAGCTTTTGACTTTGCCAGATAATACCCTCCGTCATTACCTTTGCGATGACAAATCAGGCAACCCCGCCTGCGCAGGCTCTCAATGGCACCCCGCATCGTCCGGTCACCTTTCCTGCCGATCAACTTACGCCAGCATAGACTTGCCGCCAGATCTTCCCGGTTCAATGGTCGTTCATACCTGCGGTTCTCAAGTTGCTCTAAAATGTTGTATTCAAGCTCGGTCAAGTTTTGTATATCCATGAATTCCTCTGCTATAATTAGAGAGTTCCATGAGGAACTCTGAACTAATCCTGGCCAACGGCTCCTGACCGTTGGCCAGGTCTGTTATTACCATCAGGCAGGCGCACAAGCACAATACTTCTTGCTATGCCTGGCGTCTGCCTGATCAACCCCTTACTTTCCAAATCATGTAGAAGGCCATGAATGTGGGATGTACTTGTTCTGCCCATTATCGCCACCAGCTCACGAACGGAAGGAGAGTAACCGTTCCACTGAATGAAGGTCTCAATGCACCTTAAAAGTTGATAATGGATGTCTCTCAAAGCAAAGGGTCTTTCCAAGTTTTTCATCAAATTTCTCTCATTGCTTGGGATAATGTGTATTATCCCAACCACTCTTTTTCAACTATCGGCTCTCAGCTGACAGTCCCAACATTTCGCTCACTGTCATCCAGGTTTTATCCGGATTTGGCATGAGCTTTTGCAAATACAATCTGGTAGTTTCTACGTTGCTCTGCTTTAAAAACCTCCTTATCGTGTCCTCATCATCTCCTGCCTGGGCTCTTAGGTAGGCAGCTGTATGCCGCAGACTATGCACTTTCAAGCCTCTGGTGCGCAGCCCTGCTTTTCTGGCGTAATACTTCAGGCTGTCTCTGACTGTCTGGTCCGAGATCGGCAGGTCAATTGATTCCCCCATATTCGTGTAACGGTGAAATACGTACCCAGTGTATTTCTGCTCTGCATCGGCAAACGCCATGATCGCTTCGTACACTGGTGGATACACTTCTTTGGTCTGGTTTGGCTTGCCTTTGCCCTGGTACCTCATAATTACTATCCCACCTGGCAGCACTTCAAGATCCTCGTACCGGAGCTGCCGGAGCTCAGAATTGCGCAGTCCAGTCAGTAGGTATCCTGTAAATAGTGCCTTGTTTCGCATCCCGGGCAGGTTACTGGTGTCGATCGCCCGCAGGAATGCCCCTGCCTGCTCCTCGTCCCAGCACATCGCTTTTCCATATCGTTCCACCCTCGGCAGCTTGAAAGACGCTGCCGGGTTGTCTTCTCTCAGCCGGTACTCTTCGCCGTCCATGTCCAGGGTCACATACTCTCTGATCACAAAGTTGTAGAAGCTCTTGATCCCGCTGATACGGCTCGCAATCGTTGCATCCGACCTGCCCGCCTGGTGTAGATCTGCTAGGAAAGCAGCGATATCCTTCCGGCTGATCTCCCAGGCTGCTTTCCCACAAAATGCCAGCAACCCAGTCAGGCTCGATCGGTATGACTGCGCTGTGTTCCGGCTGTTCTGCCGGCTCAACCACAGCTGCTCCGCTTCTCTCCAGGCGATCTGCTTTGCTTCGTCAGTTGACATAGGAAACCCTCGAAATACTGATACAATCGGTTATATGAACTGGCTCGATGTTCTTACTCTCGTTATTGCCGGTCTGACCTTCCTGGTCGCTCTTTACACGCTGTTTATCACCCTCAAAGATCGAAAAGAACATTGTCAGATTAGGTTCTATAAAGGTTTCGGAAATTTCAATGTAGCTGATGGTGGGGGGTTCTGGGTGGAAACAGAGGTTCCTGGTTATGAGATCGCTGTGATTAACCCTGGAAAACAACCTCTCTATATTGAATCCGTCTATCTGTGTGCAGAAGAATGGGAAGACAATATCCAGGTCCGTTTTCATTCCAAGATGACATTCATTGGGCACGGTTGGAGTGGCGGTGAGAGTTTCCTCATCGACCCTCGCAGGAAAGTCAAAAGCTCTGTCAGCATGATCGACCTTCTCGAAAAGACCGAGCAGCAGCATATCGCCTTGTCTGACCTTCACATCTGGGTTGAAGTTGCCCTCGAACCAGGAAGAACTTTTCATACTAAAAAACTCGCAGTATCAAAAGCACTATTAGAGCAAGCGCAAGCAGACAGAGCTCGACTAACAACCAAGTGAGCATGTCTTCCCACCAGATCCGCTTGGTCTTGTACAGGTAATAAGGCAGTCCTACCAGGACGCCGAAGGTAAGAAGGATGGCTGCAATAATTCCAAGCGTCTGAGCCATTATTTTCCTGTTCCCTTTAACCTGGGTGCGATCTCTTCCTGCCAAAATGCGGTCAGAAGCATTGGAATTACGAAAACGAGAAATGGGGATAAAAGTACTAATGCATCACGTAACATGGCAATCCTTTCGTACTACTTAATGGCTTCTTTTTCTGGTTCGTAAAATCGGGTCCAATCAAAGTCGAGTGCAGCTCCTAGCTTTTGGGCAAGCTTGACAGAGGGATTCGTTTCCCCCCTCTCCAATTTGGAAAGAGTTGCCCTATTGATTCCGACTTTTTCGGCTACATCATCTTGAGTCAAGCCGATTTCTTTTCGTTTCTCGCGTAACCAATCATCCATTTTTTACTCCATGTGCACTTTCTGCACATATGATAGTGCAAATAATGCACGTTGTCAAGGGATATTGGAAAGAAAAGTGGAGATTATTCACATTTACTGGTGTAAATCTTGCAAGTGCATTAAAGGCACATTATTATTCAGGAGGTGTTGCATGAATAATCTTCGAACAGCGCGAAAGTTGAAAAGATTGACCCAGAAGGATGTTGCGGAATTGGTAGGAATCGACCGTACAACATACAACCGCTATGAAAACGGTATGACTCAACCTGACAACGACAAATTACTTAAGTTAGCTACCGTATTAGAAGTCAGTGTAGATTACCTATTAGGTAATAAACCCCAAATCGAGCACGGGGAGACGCGTCTGATCCCTTTACTTGGAGCCGTTCCTGCCGGCGTACCCATCGAAGCCATTGAAGATGTCGAAGAGTACATAGATATCTACCCCCGCTTTGTCAAACACGGCGAGCTGTTCGCCCTTCGTGTCCAGGGTGATAGCATGGAGCCCGATCTTCGTAATGGAGATATTGTTATCGTCGAAAAACAAGAATTCGTAGAGAATGGTGATGTCGCCGTTGTTCGTGTCAATGGTGAAGATGTCACCCTCAAACGAGTGAAATTGACCAACAAGGGGCTCATGCTTATTCCCAGCAACCCCGCCTATGATCCGGTCTTCTTCGATTCCGACCAGGTCGCCACCCTTCCAGTCACCATCATTGGGAAGGTCATTGAAATTCGTAGGAGATTATAGTGACAGAGAAAACTGTACGATTAACAGGCACCACCCTTGAAGACGATGCTGGATGTCCAAGACAGGATAATATCGCTCATCTAAAGATCGGAGATGAACTAAAAGGTTCAGTTGAGTCTAAATATGACGATGATTTTAACGAAACTAAGTGGGTGGTTATTAAAGATGAAGATGATGCAGAGATCGGCGATATAAGGGGACTCGATTCAGATCTGATCATTGAAGCCGCGAAACACGGTCATATTATCAAGTTTTCAGTTGCAAAACTCAAAGAAACAAACTTAGGGAAAATAAATGTGCATGTTCTGGTAAGAACATACACAAAAAAAGAAGCAAAAAAACTTGCCGCTTTAGGATTAAACCAATAGCACTTTGACATAATAAATCATCATACTGGTGCGCTCTCCAGGCATCACGGATAAGAGCATCTAAAGACCTCACGTCTCACGGAAAGTGAGAGCTTTGCTATCCGAACCCCGCAACAACGGTCATAGGGTTCACATCCGTGAGGTTCGGAGGTTCGAGTCCTCTAGCGCCCACAATTTTCACCGGTCTACC
>Ga0208459_1003326_pt1 | contig 12765 bp, 9 predicted proteins | sample AD_UKC087_MetaG_FD_184433 | JGI IMG/M metagenome (GOLD analysis project Ga0208459, IMG submission 184433) | Active sludge microbial communities of municipal wastewater-treating anaerobic digesters from USA - AD_UKC087_MetaG (SPAdes) (version 2) | ecosystem: Engineered > Bioreactor > Anaerobic >... | reverse complement strand
GACGAGACGTCTGCAATCCTGAGAGGGGCGACATTATCATAGCATACACCTGTAGGGGCTCCGCTGCGCGGAAGCACCCTCGCTATGAATGTTTTGCCCATATAGGGCTTTTTGCGTAGATTGGGGAGTTTGTTTGTGTCTCTACATCAGGGTTGAATGGTGCCCACTTTCAGCACGAACGCCACCCGAACCCTTCTTGAACTCCTCCTGAATCCAGTTCGGGTGGGGTTCAGGTGGCCTATGAGTGGATTTCATGTCATCAGAGGGGGCCCCGTGATGAGCTACCGATGATCTGGCGAGGGGAGGCAGGAAGAACAGGATACCACCCAATAGGACAAAAAAAGCCCGTGACGTTTAGGACACGGGCGAAAAGATGGGCAAGAGCTGGTTAATTCTTTTCCAGTTCCATTTCCAGTTCTTTAAACGCTTGAGAAGCCTTGAACTGGTTGTAGAGCGCTTCTTCGTTCTTGATATTCATCATCAAGTTTTTCTTGATCTCAGCTTTGGGGATTTTCACCTGCATCCAGGTTTTGAAGCGAGGGCCGCCGTTTTCTTCCACTTTGCGTGTTTCTACTTTTCCGGTGATAGCACCGCTGAAACGCGCATTGGATACCGCTTTTACCACGCTGGACGAGAGAGCGAGCACCTGAGGATCATAGACCCCGGCTTCCTCTTCGTAGCTTTTGATCATGCCCTGAACTTCGCTTTCCACGTATTGCGCTGCTTCCAGCAGAGCGTTGGCTTTGGCGGTGTTCATCGATGAAGTTTCGGAAAGGTTGGTACCCTGACCATAGGTGCAGACGTAGTCAGATTCGGGCTGACTGCTCCACCAGGAGGGGCGGTAAACGAGTTCGCCATCGGCTTTGGGGCTGCTTTTCTTGTTTGAGCCGCAGGCAAACATCACCAATGCCAGGCTTGCGACCATTATGATAAAGAGAACTTTCTTCATTGTTCCTCCATTTAGATGTACTGTAGTTAATCGAGACATATTTGACTGTGAGCAAATCTCGAGCGAGGGCTGAGAGTGTCAAGTGAAACATTTCTCATAGTCTCAGCTTGCGTTGCAAGTTCTGATGTTCGGCATAGCTGCTACTAAACACGTTATTCCCCTTCCGATCGGAAAAAAAGTACAGATAGTTATGCCGGGCGGGATTTTGCGCCGCGATCAGCGATTCCACGCGGGGATTACTGATAGGGGTGGGGGGTAGTCCGGGGTTGATATAGGTGTTGTAAGGTGATTGGATTGCAGTGTCTCTATTGGTCAGCACTTCGCGTCTCACGCCCTGGCGTTCGAGGATGTAATCCACGGTAGGGCAACTCTGCAAGGGCATTCCGATGCGGATGCGGTTTGCGAATACGCCGGCGATCACTGCCCTTTCATCGTCCTTTCCCGCTTCTTTTTCCACGATGGAAGCCAGGATTAGATCACGATAGAAAGTCTCTGGAGAAGTGATGTTGACACCCTGGGCGGCGGTGCGGCGAAAGAACTCTGAGCACATCATGCTCATGATACTGTCCGGAGAGGATGATACGGGGAAAAGATAGGTCTCGGGATAGAGAAAGCCTTCCAGTGAAGATAGATTCATGCCTGTAAAGCGGCGAATCAACGAGGTGTCGGTAGCAGCGGCGTAGAGACTGTTATAATCCGCTAAACCGCTATTTTCTATGCGGCGTAGAGTTTTGTACAGAGAAAGACCTTCGGGAAACGTGATGCGGATGTTTTCGCTGTGTCCATCACGCAGACGGGAAACGGTTTGCCAGAGATTGGTCCTGCCGCCAAAGATGTAGGTGCCGGGTTTCAGCGCGGTATCAGCTCTGCGTAGTTTGGCCAGGGTCCTGAAGGCCACAGCGTGCTTGATGATCCCCGCTTCTTGTAGCTTGTTTCCGATGGTGCGGGCGCTATCGCCAATGCTTACGCGCACGATGCGTTCCGGGGACTGCCGGAATGTGAGGAGTTCCACTATCGTGAATCCCGATATCAAAAGCGCCAGACTGATCAGAACCAGGTATATCCATCTACGCATGTATATTATTCTCCAGATAACTCTTTAGGATCATGGCGGCTGCCATGGCATCCACCAGTTTGCGGGCTTCCTGCCAGCTCTTGCCCATTTTCTTCAGTTCGGCTTCAGCTTCGGCTGAGCTGTAACGTTCATCCCACTCTATTACCGGAATATCCAGGGATTCCTTCAGAAAATCCCCAAAGGCTTCCGTCTCAGTGGTTTTGGGGCTGTGGCTGCCGTCGATGGCATAGGGCATGCCCAGTACAAGATACTCCACTGTCTGCTTTGCGATGATGTCCTTGATCCCCTGCAGTACGGCCTCCCGGCCAGTATTTTCCAATACAGTGTAGGGTTTGGCGAAAAGCTTCAGGGGGTCGGAAAGCGCGATGCCAACTCGTTTGCTGCCATAGTCAACAGCCAGGATTCTGCCGGTCATAAAAGGGATTCATCCCTCCAGATCATGATGTACCAGCGTCCCGCTTCCTCCACCAGATAAAATCTGGCTACGCCATTGGCAACGTAGGAACTGTTTGAGGAATAGTAGGTGAGAGTAAGATCAAAATAACAGGGTACGATCAGCCAGTCTTCCCGCCCATCGGTGGGATCGCTTTCCCACAGTTCACTCGGCGGAATCTGCAAACGTAGATCAATCTTATCGGCCACCGGAAGGCTGCCGTCGCTGGAACCGCGCTCAAACATATTGCGGGTAAGCTCAATCTCCTGATCGTAACCCCACCAGGAATCGCGCAACCCATCGCCATCCATATCCACGCCGATGCTGTTGAATTCACTTTGTAACAGTTCGAAGCGATACTCTTTGTGCAGTAGCTCTTTAAAGATGTTTATGTTCTTTTCCTGATAGGCTTTTTCCAGATTCTGCAAGAGCTCATCCGGGCTGCGATTCAAGATTTCGGTGCTGGAATGATCACGCAGAGAAGGCCGGAAAGGATTCTGGCAACTGAAGAGCAGCAGTGCGCTGAAGAGAATCGGGAGCAGCTTAGCCGTTTTCATGCTTCATCAATCCCCAGGTATTGGTGGACCCCGAACGGTAATCGTACCACTTGTAGATATACCAGTGTCCGTATAGTTTACGGCAATGCAATTCCATATTTCCGCTTGCCAGATCGGTAACACTGGCGGAGCCGTTGGGTATCGCTTTCACGGAGTAGCTGCGGTAGATTTTGGCTTCACTGGCGCCGATCTCATCTGCCGTGGATAGGGGTTGCAAATCCACCGTGACGGAGCCGTAATGACTGTGCAGGTTTAGCAGCATATCCTGTTCCTGATTGCGGTTCCACTCACTGTCGGTACTGTAATCGGTGATATCCTGCGCAGCGAAATAGAAACGATAATCCTCCATGAATAACCTTCTGAAGTTCACGACATTGCGTGAATCCTCATAGGAATATTCCAGGTTTTGCAGGGCTAGCTCCACTTCATTGGCGGGGTCGTTCCAGGGTGCGCCCTGAGTGGGCGGCTCGGAATCCCTCAGCTCAAAAAGCTCGCAGGCCGATAGCGCGATCAGCGCCAACAGAATTATCGTGACATTTCTCATGCGAGCATTCTGCAAAGTGGCAAATAAATGTCAAGGTAAAAAAGCGGACCGCCCAAGCGAGCAGTCCGCTGTGACTATACTGCGTTTATCAGTTTACTTCATCATGAGAATCTTGCGGGTGAGGCTGCGGTTGCCTGCCTGCACGCGGTAGAAGTAGAAGCCGGAGGCGCATGCTCTATCCTGGCTGTCCCGGCCATTCCAGATCACGCTGTGACTGCCACGCTGCTGTACATCGCTGAGCAGGCTTCTCACCAATTGTCCTTTGATATTGAAGATATCCACACTTACCATGCTGTCTTCCGGCAGGGTGTAAGATATCGTGGTGCTGGGGTTGAAGGGATTGGGGTAGTTTGTGCCGTTGAACTTTAGCTCAGGCGCGTTCTGCGGGGATGGAAGGTTATCCACGATCACCATCAGCGGGATCAGGGAAGAGTCTCCAGGACGCAGGTCGAGCTGCAGGATGAGTTCATCGTTCAAAAGATCAGCGCAGTTACCACTGGCCAGATCAATCACGCGAAAACTGCTCTGGGAGGGCAGTTTGTAAGGGCTTTGCATCTTCAGCCGCACGGTGCCATTATAAGCGCCATCCACTAGCAGGGCTTCCACGTTTAGGCTTAGATCCCAGATCTGCTGCGGGTCTTGCGGGGAGCGGATATCGCGGGTATAATCTCCTGCCCAGTTTGACCAGCCAGGGTTATGGACCTTCAGCTCCAGGCTGCTTAGGGGATTGAAGGGCAGCGAAGGCATATCCAATACGTCATGCTCGTCGGACGCATTTTCCCCCACACCCAGGATCACCACACTGCTTTGTTCCCCAGCATCTGCCCTGAGGCTCATTTCCCAGCTAAGCTTGGGAACGTTTGCCTCGGCCAGAGGAGCTTCCGCTACGCCGATGGGGGTGCTATCGATTTCACGTTGTTGTGGGATCGAGGGATAATGGAAATGCACCCGGGATCCAGGATTGTTGGCTTTTACGATGAATGCCGACCAGGGGGGGATTTCGCCATTTGGATTGCTGCCCAGATCGATCAACTCCATGTTGTTCGTATCGGGATCATAGAGATAGAAGGCATTGGTCACCCCATTCCAGCTAAAGCCGTCGTTCCATCTGATCGGACAGTTGTAGGGATTACTGAGCATATAGAAGCCTTCCCGCGCCAGATTCTGGCCGGGTACTTCCATCAGATATGGCCCATCGTCCAATAAGCCATATACGCTTACCGGTCTGAGCTCGGAGTTGTTTAACACCCAATAACCCACGCCGGGGCGGATGACACTAGGCAGAGTGTATGATGGCGCGGTGCTCAGGACCACGTGTCCCAGGCTGTCGGGCATGCTGTTTGGATTCAATTGCAGGATGGATCGGAGATTGGGCGATACATAGAAGGGAGCCAGATCCTCGCCGAAAACCTGGGTGGGGCTGTCGTGACCGGGTTCCAGAAGATAGGGTACCCCCGTCATGCTCCATCCACTCGGGAAGATATGGATATATTCTTCAGCCAGCGCATAGAAATCGTAAGGCAGGGCACCTATCAAAAGCTCCGGATCATCGTTGTGGAGGGGCGATCTGGGCTTCAGATAGAAGTTTCCGGATTGGGGATTGGCCAAAAGCGGATTCATATCCAGATTCCCCTGGCCGGGGTAAACTCCTCCTGGCGTGGAAATGTCGCAGAAAGTGGCGTTTACAGTGCTTCCCACGAGGCGGATCGGTTCCTGCAGTTCCACATTGTCCGGAGTGTTCTTCCAGATCAGGCTGCGAGTGAGGTTGGCATGAGATGAGTTCTGCAGACGGATTCCGTTTTCAAAGCCCCACAAGGTGCAGTGATCGATATTCATGGTTCCCACAGCGTCCGCCATTATGGCCGCGCCGAGGGAGTTCTGATTCGGAGTATCCATCAAATGGGGGAAGACGATGCATTTGCTAAGAGAGATGCCGGCCAGATTCCGCGCTATAATGCCGATCGATTCGGTGCGGCTGGAGGATGAGGAATTTCTTACTCTGATGTTGGTGAGCAGCGGTGTAGTTCTCAGCCGGTTCTGGCTATTGCCCACTATCTTGATTCCTGTGGCAAATTCTCTGGTTTCCAGATCATCGATTTCGCACTGCACATCGCCCAGGATTTCTAGGCCGACGTCGCTTTGTCGATCCGGGTCATCCCTGAGGCCACCGATTCTCAATTCGTTGAGTTCGGCATTGGTGATTCCGGGTATAGCGCTATTATTCAGCACTATGCCACTCGTGCAGTTCATTATAGTAATCCCTTCAGCCGTGAGGTTTTGCAGGTTCATTGCCTTGATCCCATAACTCTCTGTGCGGCTAGTGGTGCTGGAATTGCGCACGCGGATATTGGTGAGCAGTGCGGTATTGCGTATGAGGCTCTGCTCGGCATACGCCAAGTCCATACCCACCTGATAGTCGTTGATGATGACGTTTTGCGCGGTAAGGGCAACGTTGGCACCGATCTTTATCCCTGTATCGGAATTGCGTGGGGTCTCTTCAGAGGTTTCTCCCACGATCTGGATGTTTTCCAACTCAGTGTTTGAGGCGTTTGTCAAATCTGGGCTTTGGATCTTCAAACCTGTTGGGTATCCTGTCAATTCCAGGAAGGAGGCTTGCACCATCCCGACATTTGTCAGGTTCATCGCGGTATTTATGCTTCGGCTGGTGGTGCTGGAATTGCGCACGCGGATGTTGGTGAGCAGCGCGGTATTTCTGTTTTCCATCGCAGGGGCAGCGTTGAAGTCGATACCCGTATCATACTCCGCGATTTCCGCTTCTTCCAGGTTCAATCCCACATTTCCCATCACGCTGATCCCGGTTCCTGCACTGCGCTCCTGCCCTGGAGGTACCTGAATGAAGATGTGGCTAATCGTGGGACTGCAGTTTGCCCCATCGGTGTTTTGGATCACGATGCCAGCATTGTAGTTGCTGATATTAAGTCCGTCGATTACTGGGCTGGATTCGCCTTCGATCACCACTCCTGCCTCGCCGGTGAAGCTATTGTTTTCGGCATCTTTACTGATGTTACAGTCGATCACGGAACCGCTGGAATTGATGAAAGTGATCCCTACGACCGCGTGCTGCACCTGGCAGTTTTGGATCAGGATCTGTCCCTGCGCACCGTTGATGAAGATGCCGTCCCATCCCATGAATGGATCCTGGGCATCAAAGATGGCGCCTGTGGCATTCAGGCCGCCCTGGATCTCCAGACCGGCACCGGGGGCAAAGATGATGGTGCAACCTTCCAGGATATTCAGGGTTGATCCTGGACCCACAAAGATATCTGATGTGACGTAATAAGGGGAATTGGCCGGGGTCCAGATGAGATCGGTCAATTCACCGCCGGGGATTACCGTGCCATCCAGCAGAGCAGCCACATAATGCGGACTGTCAGCAAAGCCGCTGACGCCGGTCAGTCCGTAGTTATCCCAGGCGCGGATGAAATACTCCACACCTGATGTGCCTACCGTCTCTCCGGGGATCACGGTGCCAAATAGTCCCTGACCCATATTATTCATCGGCACCTGAGTGTAGCTGAGTTGACCGTAGCGGCGATAGGAGAGCATTACCTGATCCACAAAGTCCGTATCGTCAAACACTGTGGCATTGATCGATAGCGGAGTATAGAAATTGGTCTGCGTCTGTGCGACATGTTGCACATTGGGAGGCAGATTGGGTAGCACCGCCACGGTGAAGGGATTGTTAGCTGGCTCGGAAGAGGGCAGAGTGGAGGTGGATTGACCGTCCGAAGCCAGGAAATAGTACGCTATCCCGGGAGTTTGCACGTCTGGGGCCGGGATTTGTGCCGACCACAGGTCCCCGCTGGTGTTTTGCATCGGTAGGGGAGTATAGTTATTCTGGTTAAAATTCCGGTAATACAGCGTGGCATTGGCGGTGAATGGCGCGTAGGTATCGGTGATAATGGCATCTATCTGGATGGGTTGATTGTCCAGCTGAGCCTGAGTATCCATCGCCGCGGTAGTTTGCGTACGGCTGATCTGCGGTGATTGGCCAGGGAAATACATGCCAAAATCTTCTGCAGTGGTATTGCCGTAATTCAGTACAAACCGCAAGTTCCGCTGCACTCCGTCGTAATATGGATTGCTGCTGCGGTAGGAAATGATGTAGTTTGATACAATGATCTGGGAGATGGCGTCCAGAATCGCATCGAAGCTGCTGTTGATATCAAACACCGCACCACCGGTAACCTCGGTGATGGGGGTGAAGGTGGAAAACAATCCGGAGTAGGTGAGGGCAAAGAGGATGGCACCATTGGCAGTGCAGGCATCGATGGCCTGTTGCAGGTTTGAGCCGCCCTGATTGGGTGTCTCATCGGTGATGATGATGAGCACCTTCTGGCTACCGGGACGCCAGGCAAAGCCGGATAGCGACTGCGTGATGGCATAGTATCCGGGTTCATAGCCCCCGTCAATCCTGTTTCTTGCCCACACAGTATCTCTGAAGTAGGTGAGGTTTGTGGTCAGGACTCCGTTATCTTCCAGGATCGGATTGCCGCTGTTTGCGCTCTGGCCATAGCGGCAAAGTCCCAAGGCACTGTCCACACCGGATCCGGCCAGGTTATTTACAAAGTTTTGCACGTTGGCCGAGACGGCAGCGATGGATGAACTCATAGATCCGCTATTATCCATCTGAAAAGCGATATCCACCAGGCGGGATCCGGCTCCGGTGGAAGGCGGGGTCACATGGAAGAAATTAGTCTGCAGGACGTCGTTTTCATATACTTGAAAGTTGGTTTCGTCCAGATTGGACATATCCTGCCCTTCCAAAGCCACGGATAGCGTGGAATAGATGAAGGGAAAATTTTGCGAATTCAGGCTCAATAGGTTTAATTCCGGGCTCTCTTCATACACATTGTATTCTATCCTCAAATCATCGATGCCGATGCCCAAGTAGCCATTGGAACCGTCCGACATGATGCGGAATCCCAACTGTATGTCCATCCCGGCAAAGGCTGTCAGATCCAGGTTTCCCTGCGTCCAATCCTGCGTTCCGGTCTGACTCAGGATAGTGCTTTGCAACACTCCTCCCGACCATACGTCGATGTAAAAGAAGTCGTAGGTGCTTTCCAGATTCCAAGCCATCCATACACTCATTTCGATCCGCGATCCCGCTTCAGTGGCTGCAGGGAGATTTATCACCGGGCTGTAAAGCGAGTTATTCAGGTTATCTGCGTAAGGATTGTCGGTAAAGGCGCAGTTGGTAGGGGATATCGGGTTGAAAGCCTGGCTTGTGCCGATGTTCCAGCCATTATCCATGGCCCAATTTGTCGGCAGTGGTTCAAAATCTTCTTCATACACGAGCACGCTGCTCAGCAGATTGCCATCGCGCTCAGGGCTGATGCTTGCAAAAGGCGCTGACAGCAATTCGCCTTTTGCCGGTCTGTCCTGATCCGCCCTATCCACGGCAGGCAATGTAACCGCGGCTAGGAAGATAATCAGAAGTACCAGAACTGTCTTTTTGATGCGCATAATCTTTCTCCTATTCATTGATTGCTATTATTACGATGAAAGCCTTATCCGGCGGCGTTGGAAGTGATAGAGCCGGACTGGTGAGTCCGCCATATTCCCCCCACACTTCGTCTTCCCCCGGAAGATCCCCATAAACTGTTACTTTGTACTGAAGATCAGAGAGGGGAGCCCCGCTCTGGTCTGTGATCACAGGATCCCAACTAATGCTGATGCCTGATCCCGATACTACCTGCAGGCAGATGTTCTGCGGTATTGCCGGCACGGCTGGCCCCACCACCAGGCTAAAAGGATAGTTTTGCAGGGCATTATGCCCGTCGGATAGGTTCAATTCCAGCTCCGTACTGCCTTTGAAGCCCGGAGCGGGGGTTATTGTCATGCTTTGTTCTGCGTTATCATAAGTGGCTGTGGCATATTCCGATGCCCCAAGCGTTACTACTACACTGTCCCGATCCGCATCATAGATCAAACCCGCCCAGCACCATGATATGCTCTGGTTTTGAGTTGCGTTTATGGGGGCCAGTGGAGTGATCATAAGTGGTGGACTGTTTGTATTGTCTCGGATCACATTCAGAGTCTCACTCAGGGTATGCCCATTTGCTGTGGCATTGATGGTAACGGTTGTTTCGCCGCTCCAGCCCGGAGTGGGATACAGCTCCCAATACACAGTATCTCCCTCTGTGATAATGCTTTGGCAGAGGCTATCATGGGCCGGGAACGAATACTCCAGAGCTCCGGAGGCCACACTGAAGTAATCCCCCAGGTCTATCCGTCGGGCTTGATTGTCGGAAAATACCAAATCCCCAATCTCCCCCAATGAGTACGGCATTGTGGCATCATAGCTGATCTGAATCGTCATATTGGTAAGGCTGGCTGCGCTGCTGTATGTGTAGCTGCTCTGAGCCCCCATATCGGTCTGTAGCGCTCCGTGAAGCAAAGTGATGGTATAATATGCAGGTATCGATCCAGATACCGACCAGCTCAAAGTGAAGTTATATGAGTAAGGAGCCTGAGTCTTGATCTCCAGATTCCAGGTTTTATCAGCGGGTTCTGTACTGCGGAAGTCCCGGCGGAAATTGCCGCTATTCGCGCCCCAATCGTTGTGTTTGAAATAGGGAACCACATAGTGATCGCTCATGGGGGGAAAGAGATACGCAAAGTCCTCTTCGTCATAGCCTTCCAGAGCAATGGCCATTTCGCCCAGATAGGCGTTACCTGTTGCCAGAATCCCCGCGCCGTCGCTGTTGCTCACGATCAGTTCCATCGTCCAGTCAGCGGCAGCCGCGTATGCCCAAATGCCCAGAGTATAAACAAACAGGATCAATATCTTATAATTCATATCTCCTACCGATTTGGCTTATTGAAGAGTCCAAATCTCTTTACTCCGACAGCGTAAGAATTGGTCACTTGGCTGTCAAGTGTTTTCTGCACACCAGTATGAGTATTTACCTTGACTCCGTGCCCCCTCTGTCTGAATCTGTTCCTCATGAAGAAGATCTTATTTATCGCCCTCAATAGCAGCTGGAGTCATTCCAATCTGGCGCTGTATTATCTGCGCGAAATCATCCGCGACTTGCCCTACCGGAGCGAGATGGCGGTGTTTACCACTCGCGAGCCCATATTGCAATGCGCCGAGGAGATATATCGCCGCAAAGCTGATGTACTGTGCCTTTCGGCCTATATCTGGAACCGCGTGATGCTGCAGGCTCTGCTGAAGGTTCTGGCTCAGCTATTGCCCCAGGCAGTTTTCGTGATCGGCGGTCCGGAAAGCGCTGCATTTGAAGGTCAACCCCGCACTTTCGTGATCCATGGGTCGGGCGAAGGCACCTTTGCCGCTCTGGCAGAATCTGGGTTTAGCGCTTTGGCTGCAAATCCTCCCTCCCTCCCGCTAAAGGACGTTCCCTTTCCTTACCGGGACGAGGATCTGGCGGATTTGGCAGATCATTTGCTCTACTACGAATGCTATCGTGGATGTCCCTATGGCTGTGTTTATTGCCTATCGGCCAACGATTCCCGTCGTGAATGCCGTTTCGATCTGGATCGGGAGCACGATCGTGAACGCTTGAAACGTGAATTGGATGCCCTGATCGCCCTGAAACCGCGCACCATCAAGTTCATCGACCGCAGTTTTAACATCAATAAACGCCTGGCTCACTTCATCTGGGAGTACGCCATGAGCGATCCCGGCCCCGCGGATTTCCACTTTGAGATCTATCCCGATCTGATCACGGATGATGATCTGACGCTATTGGCAAACGCGCCGGAGGGTAAGATTCGCTTTGAGATCGGGATCCAAACCACTGATGCTGTTATCGCCGCGCGTTGTGGGCGCAAGTCTGATTGGACAAAGAGCCGCGAAGTATTGCGAAACCTGAAAGCAGCCGGCAAGATCCGGGTGCATGCTGATCTGTTAGCAGGGCTGCCGGGTGAAAACTATAGCTCGGTGCTGGTCTCCCTGGATGAATTGTGTGCCTGTGAACCTGCTGCCGTGCAATTGGGGATGCTGAAAATCCTGCCCGATACTCCGATGCTGGAGATCGCCAAAACCCTGCATTACCGCTGGATGGAGGATCCTCCCTATCAGATATTGTGCAGCGACGCCCTCAGCTTTGAAGAACTTTGCCTGCTGGACGATTTTGCCCATCTGCTAAGCCTGTATTGGAATAAAGAAGAGTACAAAGCGGAGTGGCACCTACTCCTTTCTATGCACAAAGCCTCAGAGATCCTGCGACGTCTGCGCGCCATCCATCAGGAACTGGATCTGCCACTGCACAGCGTGGCCAAAGATAAACGCCAGAGAGTGATGAGCCTCCTGCTGGAAATGAACTAAGATAGACGCTTTCAGCCTTGCGTGGTACCTAAAGGTTAAAGGATCTGATCGCCACATCCAGGATTCCGATCATGGTGATCTCATCACTATCCTCGTCGTAAGGCACTGGTGAATAACCGTGATTGAAAGGCATCAACCAACTGGTACGATGCTGACTATCTTCCACCAGCCGCTTGATGGTGATCCCTTCCCAGGTGCGGAAAGCCATCACTTTGCCATTGATATCGGTGTCGCGCCAATCACCGGAGCAGACCACTATATCTCCTGACATCAGAAATGGTTCCATGCTTTGCCCTGCGACGCGGAAGACGTAATAGGGGGGCGGATAATGCAGAAATCCGATGGGCAGATCGATATGACCGAGGTAAGTATTTTCCAGCACTTCACAGGGTTGGCCGGCGGCGATTTCTCCTACTATTGGCAGACGGATGGTCTTGCCCAGTACGGAGGGATCGAGAGCTTCGAGTAACTGAAACATATTCCCCTTGCCAGTGAGCAACCAATTGAGGTTAACCTTGTAAGCATCGGCGATTTTCGCCAGATCGGCATTGGATATGGAGAGTTTTCCAGATTCGTAATCTGAGATCTTGGCCTGGCTGCAATCCAGCAGTTTAGCAAATACTTTCTGAGTGACAGAAAGCTTTATTCTCAAAGATTTTAAGCGCTGTGCTACACCTGTGGCTTGTACTGACATAATTTATCCTATCCCTGCTGATAATATTAGCAAAATGCGATATCCTGCTATCGTGAACTAATATACAAAACACAGCTCCGGATGTCAAGGACATTGTTCTTTTTTGGCATTTCCCCATTTTATTGATCCAGTTTATTTCTATTGCCATATGGCAATTTAAAAAAAATCAGACTGGATCAATAAAATGGGGGAATGC
>Ga0208459_1003322_pt1 | contig 12775 bp, 8 predicted proteins | sample AD_UKC087_MetaG_FD_184433 | JGI IMG/M metagenome (GOLD analysis project Ga0208459, IMG submission 184433) | Active sludge microbial communities of municipal wastewater-treating anaerobic digesters from USA - AD_UKC087_MetaG (SPAdes) (version 2) | ecosystem: Engineered > Bioreactor > Anaerobic >... | reverse complement strand
TTCGTTAAAGTGGCCTTCTGATTGATTATAACTCGTTTTTATGCGAGATGTTTGTGTGATATAGTACTAATATAAGTATTATATGCGAATATCTGTATAACTTTTACTAAACTAATTATATCAATAGACCCTAGACATATGCAACAGTGGCTAAACCAAGTAAAAACCGAGTTAAAAATCCGTAATTATAGCCCCAAAACCGTAAGTGCTTATTTATCATGCCTTGAGAATTATTTTGTGTATAAAAAAGTAAATTTAGACAAAATTGATCAGGATGATATTCGTCAATATTTATTGTACAAACAAGATAAAGGCTATTCCCCACAAACTGTTAATTTGTATCTGAATGCGATCAAGTTTTTCTATCATTATATTATTAGATCGCCCGAGAATTTTAATATTAAATTTACCAAAAGAAACAAATCATTGCCGGTAGTTTTGAGTCGCCAAGAGATTCAGGATTTACTCAAGACTATAAAAAACAACAAACACTCTTTATTGCTATCTTTGTCTTATGGTGCCGGCTTGAGGGTGAGTGAAGCGATAAATTTGAAAGTTAATGATTTAGATTTAGATGAGCTAACCATTCATATTAAGGAAGCTAAAGGAAAAAAGGATCGCCTAACACTAATTCCAGAGAAACTGGTTGAGAGTTTACGGAATTTAATTGCCGATAAGGCTTCACACGATTATCTGTTTACCAGCGAAAGAGGAGGTAAATTGACGGAACGAACCGCTCAAATGGTTTTTGAAAAGGCGCTTAAAAATTCAAGTATAAAAAAAGACGCCACTTTTCACAGCTTGCGCCACAGTTTTGCTACTCATTTATTGGAAAATGGAGTAGATGTCAGGTACGTGCAGGAACTTTTGGGACATCAAAATATCCGCACTACCCAAATCTATACCCATGTCACAAACCCGGGAATAAAGAATATAAAAAGCCCTCTATAGTCTAGGTTTATTTTTTGTGCCTCCAGTAGGAATCGAACCTACATCTAGGGCTTAGGAGTCCCTTGTTCTATCCATTGAACTATGAAGGCAAACTAAAAGGGGATTTGGTCCCCTTTTAGTTTGCCACAAATCCCAACAAATTTAAACCTAGAGACCAAGCAACTTGGACAATTCTTGTTCGTCAAAACCAACTATAATCTTGTCCTCCACGACAATTACCGGGACCCCCATTTGGCCGCTTTTCTCTATCATTTCCTGTCTCTTTTCAACGTTAGCCAAAACATCATACTCCTCAAAAGACACCCCTTTTTCGGTCAAAAAATCTTTGGCCAAGTGACAGAAATGGCAAGTGGGAGAAGTGTAGACCGCGACTTTCTTATTCATAATTTAAAACAAATAAAAATTAGCTGATAAGAGCTTATTTTTTAATTATAACATACTCTGTAAGAATTTCCTAATATCGTCTTCATTACGCGCCTTCACCCGTTTGCGTGTCCGGCATTTTTGACATTCATGGACAATAACATATTGGCCCTTTTCCAATTCTAGCCCAGTCGGCTCCATCAAACCCAAACAATCGTTGGCGCGATCACCCGGGTAATTGTCCACGTGCCTGGACCAAAGACACTTAGGGCAATGATTGGTGAAGCCGTCACCTGGCACAAAAAAACCGCAGTGAGCGCAGCTAAAGTCTTCAATTGTACGCTGAAATTTGGAAGACATGGGTCAATTAAAAATATAAAAATTAAAATAGAAAACCAAATGACTTGTGCGAGCACCCACGCCAATGTTGTCGTTGTTAGTAAACCAGTCCGGAATACCATGTGCGGGCACCCACACCTATTTTCTCGTGACGAAAGCAAATTATTTTATAATGAGGTAACTTATATTTTATAAAACTTTCTAAATTTACAGGCGGTACCGTCCGTCAGATAACAAGTCTGACTGATTATCTGACAACGAGAAAATAGGTGTGGGTGCGGGTAGGGAGAATCGAACTCCCGTCTTAGCCTTGGGAAGGCCACATTCTGCCACTAAACCATACCCGCAATATAAAAATTTTAGTTTAAAATTTAAAAGCCAAAAGTTAAATAAAGATCCAGTAAACTACACTTTGCGTTCCTGCGTTAGTCTGCGTAAACCTGTATTCTTCAGAATAAACGCCACCACGGTTTCTTTTCTGTCGTTGTCGCTGTCGTGGTCGCTTCTTCCTCCACTAAACTTATCACTTTTTCACCCTCTTTGACAACCGAAAAGTTAGCCCTGATTTCTTCCTCTATCCCGCGCGGCGTTTCCAGCGCCTTAATCTTGGTCTGTAAATCAGCCTCGCGCGCCTTGAGGGCGGCCAATTGCTCCTCGGCCATTTTAAGATTATCACGGCTTAAAGCGTCTCGTTGGTACATTTTCCAAGCGGCCCGGACAAAAATCAACAACACCAAGACTGCCAAAATCGCCATCGGCAGGCCAATTAAGTATCGCCTCTTCTTTTTTTTGCCTTGAATTGCCGCCATTTTTGGATTATAATGTAACTAATAACTTAAATTATATTATGTTTTTAGGAAACAAACAAAAGAAAGTTGTTAGAGTCGCGGCCGCGGTAATCGGAATCCTGACTATTGTCAGTATGGTTGCTCTATACTCCCTGTCTTATTTCTTCTAGATTCTCTCAGATCCTATTTCTACGTTTACGACTTCATCATCTTCAAAAACACTTCGTGCGGGACATCCACCTTGCCGATTTTTTGCATTTTCTTTTTGCCTTTCTTCTGTTTCTCTAACAGCTTCATTTTACGCGTAATATCCCCGCCATAAAGATAGCCCGTAACGTCTTTTCGCAAGGCCGAGATGCTACGAGCCGCGATAATTCGCCCCATTCCCTCTACTTGAATTTTTATCACAATCAACTGTTTGGGCAAAAGCTCTTTCAGCTTGTCCGCCAAGTCTTCCGCTTCTCGTTCAGCCCGGCGGCGAGACACAATCCGTGAAAAAGCTGGCATCACTTCGCCGTTTAGCAACACGTCTAACCGAACCACATCCGATTCACGCATCTCGCCAATTTCATAAGACAAAGAAGCAAAACCGGAAGTGACACTTTTAAGTTCATCAAAAAAGTTACGCATCAATTCCCGTAAAGGCATTTCTATATCCAGCGAGGTGCGGTCCCCGCCAAAATTTTCCGTCACCGTTATAATCGCTTCGTGTTCGTGCAAAAGCGGAATTATTGCTCCAAGACAAGAGGACGGCGTGATGATTTTTACTTTTATCCAAGGCTCTCTGATGACCTTATCCTTGGTTTCTTTCGGGAAAAGTTGCGGTGAATAAGCGATCTCGGTTTGGCTGCTTTTTTTGTCTAAAACTTCATAACTAATTGTAGGCATCGTCGTAATCAAAGTTAAGCCGAATTCACGTCGCAGACGCTCCGTGATTATTTCCAAGTGCAACATCCCTAAGAAGCCAGCGCGGAAACCACGGCCAAGCGAGCCAGAGTACTCTTCCTCAAAGGAAAGGGCCGCATCCTGCAAATTTAAGCGTTCTAGGGCCTGTTTGAGCAAGCCAAAGTCATCCTGACTCTCCGGATAAATAGAGGCCCAAACCACTGGATGCGGCAACATATAGCCGGCAAAGGCCGGTAAAGGCTTACCAGCTTTAACCACCGTCTCACCCACTTTGGCCTGGCCGCGTTCTTTGATGCCGGTTACAATGTAACCGATTTCACCGGCCGACAGGCTACTTTGAGCAATTTTAGCAGGCGCGAAAACCCCCACTTCTTGAGCTGTAAATTTTTCTGCCGCCACCGAAAAAACGAGCTGGTCGCCTTTTTTTATTTCACCGTCAAAAACGCGAACATAAACAATAATCCCCCGATGCTTGGAATATTCAAAGTCAAAAACCAATGAACGCGAACCCTGTTCAAGAGAATAGGTTGATTGCGGCGGCGGCACAACTTCTATAATTTTAGCCAACAATTCAGCCGCGCCGGCCCCGGTCTTGCCGGAAACCGCCAAAATCTCTTCCGGCCGACAACCAAGAAGTTTGACTACCTCCTCTTTTGTTTCTTCCACTCTGGCCACCGGCAAATCTATTTTGTTGATAACCGGAATTATTACTCGCCCCAGCTCTTGAGCCATCGCCAGGACAGTAAAAGTTTGCGCTTGGACCCCTTGGGTCGCGTCTACCAGTAAAATTACCCCGTCCACCGCTTTCAGGGCCCGCGAAACTTCATAAGAAAAATCAATATGTCCCGGCGTATCAATTAGGTTCAATTCATAATTTTCGCCCTGGTAATCATACTTCATTCGAACTGGTTGCATTTTGATGGTAATCCCTCGCTCACGCTCCAGCTCCATCGTATCCAAAACTTGCTCTTTCATCTGACGTTTGGGAATCGCGCCAGTCACTTCCAAAAGCCGATCAGACAAGGTGGACTTGCCGTGGTCAATATGGGCTATTATAGAAAAATTTCTAATGTGTTTTAAATCCATTTTAGTACAGACATCCTATCGTAAAACAGATATTTATTCAAAATTTTGCTCACGCAACCAAACGACGACGGCCAGACAATGTTCACTCTTTTTTCTTCCGGCCCAGTTGTCTTTTCTGTTAAAAACAATCCCCATGTTTCTCTTATAACTCTTCCGGTTCTGGTCTGACAACATCAACCTTCCAAAACTTGTGCCGCAAGGAAACCATCAAATGTTTTAGCTCTTGGCTACGCAAAAACCAAAGCGCGACAAACATCGCCACGATACCACCCAGACCGGCCAAAAACCCCTGCGCAAAAACTCCCACAAAGGTGTTGAGGTCAAAAAAGCGAACCAACCAATTTAAAAGTTGATAGGACACCGCGCCGCCCAACAAAGAAGCCAACAAAGCCCTAATAAAAGTGTCCGCCAGAGGCCTAAGTTCAAAATTAAAATCCTTCTTAAACATCCACAACATCAAGACAACGTTTACGATGGAACCAAGCGAAAAAGCCAGCGGTAACATTAAAATAATGCTGCCCTCCAGATTTTCCACGCGCAATAATTTTTCCACAACATAACGCAAAAAATCCACTCGCGAGTAAAGATAAACCAAACCGAAAGCCGAGACAATCGCCAGAAGAGAAGAGAGAACATTAATAAACAACGGCTTCTTGGTCAAACCGCCGGCATAATAAGCGCGCACAAACAAATGAACCAAGCCCTGAGTCACGACTGAAATGGAAAAAAGCGCAAGACAAGCGGCCGTCAAACGAGTCGCGGTCCAGCCGAACTCCCCGCTCCCTAAAATAACCCTCACAATTTGCGCCCGCAAAACAATAAACAAGGCAGTCGCCGGCAAGGACCAAAAAATAATGTGCTGACTAGCCTCTCTGATTTTGCCCAAAAATTCTTTCATTTGTTTTTTGTAAAACAAATTAGACAGAGTCGGGAAAGCCGCCACCGAATAGCTGACTCCAAAGATAACTGAGGGGACCGACTGTAAATTAAAAGACAGGTTAAAAATTGAGATCGCGCCCTGCCCCAAAACGGAGGCCAAAGCAACAACAAAAAACAACGCGATTTGATTAATAGAAAGAGTGATCGTGCGAGGCAAAGAAATCAAAACCACTTTTTTAATATCTTCAAAGTTTTGCTTTATGGCCGTTAGGGACAAACGTGGCCAGAATTCAAACTCTATGATTGATGGAACTTGGAGCAAAAAGTGGAATGACGAACCCAAGATGACCCCCCAAACAATCCCCGACAAACCCAGGCGAGGCAAAAAGAACACAATCCCAACGATTATCCCCAAATTGTAAAAAACCGGACAGAGTGAATACAATAAAAACTTTTTATAAGCTTGAGTGATACTGCCGTAAAGGTTGGACAGACCAAGCAAAATTGGCGATAAAAGCAAAATTCTGGATAACAAAATCATTTCCTGCCTGGCTTCTTGGTCAAACCCCGGCGCCAGCCATTCAGCTAGGAAAGGCATCAACAAAAAAACAAGACTTGAGATAATTGCCATCACAATCAAAAAAGAACTGAAGATGCCAGCCATGAAATTTCTGGCTTCCGCAATCCGACCTTCGCTGATTTTTTGGCTGAGCAGGGGAATCAAAACTGTTACTGAAACAAAAGAAGCGATAGTGGCAAAAATCAAATCAGGAATCCTAAACGAGCTATAGTAAATATCCAACGCGGTTCCGGCCCCCAAACTACCGGCCAACAACCGGTCCCGAATCAAACCCAAAAATTGAGAGGTGAGAGCAAAAAGACCCAGTAAAATTGCCGCCTCATGTAAGCCGGCAACTTCTCGCCTAAATAACTTTATAACCTTGTTGACCATTTTATTCTCCTAGTGATGGCTCGCCTTTTAATCTTTGGATTACTTGCTTTACTTCATCGCTGTCAGGATTGGTTTTTTGGATATCAACAAATTCCTTGAGGGCCTCCGACCTTTGCCCTAAAGCTTCATAGCTCAAAGCGCGAAAGTATTTGGCATTGGCAAAGTCTGGTTCCAACGCCACCGCTTGAGAAAAAGCCCTGATTGCCCCGGCGTAATCAAGTTGTATAAATTTTAAATAACCAAGTTGAAAATAGAAAGTTTGGTCTGCCGCTTGCGGATAGGCGACCGCGAAATCTTCCAGCTTCTTTAAGCCACTGACTGAATCGCCGGAGTCCAAGTCCAGCTGGGTCTCTAGTAACACCGCCGGATAATAATCGGGCTTTAAGGCTTTGGCTTGGTTGAGATAGTCTTTGGCTTTTTGAGAATCGCCTTTTTGAATTTCCAACCGCGCTAAATTATCGACTAAAATTGAAGGATTAGTTGGGCTTAATTTTTGGGCCTGGAGATAAGAATCGAGCGCCTTTTGATATGAACCTTCCACTCCTAAAGATACCGCCAACTGATAAACGTTTCCTTGAGCAAGCCAGTTTAAATAATTTTTTTTGTCTATCTCAAGCGCTTTTTGCGTATTGGCAACCGCCGAATTAAACAAAGTCTCAAATTGTTTTTGTTTCTGTTCCATCCCCAGGTCGTTTTGCGTGAGGGTATTGCTTATCTTGGCTAAGTCAATCTCCGAAGCTTTGCGATAATATAAATCTTGAGCGCTTAATTTGATGGCTCTTCCAACCAAGTCTTGAGCGCGATCTAAATTTTTATTGTAAATCAATTCAACCTGTCCTTTCTGATAAAAATACAAAGACACATATTTCTGAACAAGGTAAAAACCGCTCCCCGATAAGCCTATGACCAACACCAAAATCAACAAAACTGCCCCCAAATTAAGTTTAGAGTCGCGATTGAGCCAAATCTCCAAGCTCGGAATTATTTTATTTTCGGTCAACTGAGAGATAAACAAACCGGTCACAAAGAAAGTCAGTGCCAACAAAAAACTGTCAGGAACATAAATTACCGAAAAAACCCAAAGATAAATTGAGCCAGCCAAGGCAACCAGTGACAAAGGTTTTTCCTTGATGTCTCGCCTAGCGACAAGCCTGAACCCATACCACAACAAGCTAAGCAGGAAAGCCGCCCAACCAGCCAACATTAACAACCCTCCCGTGATGGCAAAGGTTGGCAAATAACCCGCGCCAAAATTAAAGCTAATATTCCAATATGGAGTTTGATTGACGCTGGCCGGCTTGTCCTTTATCCATTGGCTCGCGAATCGGTTAGGTCCGACGCCGAGAAGGGGTTTTTCAGCTAAAGACGCTTTGGCAATCTGGTAGGTGCTAAACCAGGATGGTTTTACGTCAAAAATTGCTACTCCTGAAATTTTGGTCCTTCCACTCGCCCATGATTGACCTAGCCCCTCAACTGAACCCAGAGTCAAGAAAAAAATCGAAACCATAACAACCAAAAAAGAAAAACCGGCTAAAGTCTTTGATTGAAGCGAGCCCTTTTTAACAAGAAAAACTTTATAAAAGAAAAGCCATAGGGAAAAAACTAAGAGCGCGACCCAAACCGGAAGATAATTGACAAAAACCAAGGCCACTAAAGAAATCCCCAAACAGCTAGCGGCAAGTCTGCTTGGCAATGACTTTCTCTCAGAACGAAACTCCAAAAAAAACAGGCTTGAGATAGCCACAAAGCCGTAGTAGACCCCAAAATCATACCACTTCCCAACCAAGCTGGAAATTGAACCGTTTGAAAAGAAGGAGAAAAACGGACGCCCAAACGCGAAAAAATCAAGTTTAAAAACAAGAACGACGATTGCCTGCAAAACAAAAAGGACCAAGGCCGAGATAAACAAAACCGAATAAATGCTTAAAAATCGACGCTTGGACTGAAAAAGACTGGCTGCTAAAAAAAGAATAGTTAATAAAATGAATAGCGTAAAAAACGTGTCTTGTTCAAACCCAAAACCAACAATTGACCGCCAAAAATTGCCTGAAAAAACAGCCGATAAGAAACTTAGAGTTAGGACCCCGCCAAGAGTTAATAGGATACAGTTTTTAGGTAAAATAATTTTATTTTCTTGAAGTTGCGAGATTAACCAAAAAACCAGGGCGACCAAGGCAGCCACCGCCAAAAGAAGCTTTTTCCCAACCTCAAAAGAAGCCCCCCAAACTGAAAAATTGAACCAGGGCAAAGCAAAAAGACAAAGAGCAACAATGACTAACGACATTTTAGCGAAAGGCCAAGGGCTTATTTTTTCCATTTCCATAATTCTTGTTAAACGGCTATTGTTTTTTATTAAAACAATTTGTGATATATTTTAAGTATATATTATTTTGCGTTTTTTGCCTATGGAAAAAGGTCTCGTTACAATCAAATCAGCCGCGGAAATTCTTGGAGTCTCTGTTGAAACTCTGCGTAATTGGGACCGGCGCGGCGTTCTGAAAGCCAAACGCAGTCCGCAAAATGGTTATCGCTTGTATAATATTTCCGAATTACAAAAAATGCTCAAGCAAAAACAAATCAAAGAACCGCGCGTCAAACGCGCCAAATTGGCTGATTAATTCCACTTGCAAAAACTACCTTTTTGTTATATAATAAAAGAACTGCTATTAGGCAATCACCCCCACACCCAGAATAGCATCGTTTGTTATGCCCCGATAATAGTTCTGTGGTTGTTGACATAAAACATGCTTGATGAAGTTTTAAAAGTGGTTCTGGAACAAACAGGCATAATGCTATTCTGGGTGTGGGGGAGGAAAGTCCGAACACAGAGCCGCTACGCGCGGCAAGGGTAGCGGGTAACACCCGTCTAAAGTAATAGAGGTCTCCGACTTCTATTGCCTAAGAGGTGCGAACAGAGACGCTCAAGCCGAAAGGCAAGAGCATCCCGTCATTGGCGGGATGAGTTCCCCTAGCAATAAGGGAGATGAAACGGCTAAATCCTTACCTCTGTGCAAGGCCGTGAGTGGTAGAGGTTGGAGGTTAGAGATTGGAAGTTAAGAAGAATCAAGTTCTCCAAATAAGTTCTTTTTTCCTTTTCCATTCCAATTTCCAACTTCCAACTTCTACTACTAGTGCCGCTTGATTCGCGCCGTAAGGCGCAGAACAGATAAATGATTGCCCAAGTGATAGAGGTTGAGGGTTAGAGGTTAGAAGTTAGAAAAAACTAAATTCACCAAACAAGAGTCCTTTCTTCTCTAATCTAACTTCCAATTCCTAACTCTCAACTTCTATTACCGGACAGAATTCGGCTTATAGATAGCAGACATCATAAAACCCGCCCCAAAGGCGGGTTTTATGATGTCTGCTTTTTTCTTGTTTTGTTTTTCTCTTGCCGGAAACCGGCATCTAATTTCGCGACCTTCTGTTCTATTTCTTTTCCTCCTTCGTATCCACCGTTGACAATCCGCCGGCTAACGGGTCAATTTCGCAAGTGCCGCCGGCACAAGCTAACTCTTTGGAACCGGTTGTGACATCATCATATTCATAAAGCACAATTTTAGAAAAGTCTATTTCCGGAAAATCCTTGGCCATCATTTCGTAGCGTTCCTTAGTAATTTCTTCATAAGGCGCTAATTTGTAGACATAATCATTGCGTGGCAAGAAAGATAGCCCGCCGACCAAATCCCAGTTTTCGTAAAGCCAGTTGCCAACTCTTAACCATTCATCTTCTCCGACCGACACAGTCACCGACGGGTTATGTTCAGTGTAATTTTCCTTTAACATTTTCCAATATTCCAATTGGTCCATAGCCGTAATGTCTTTTTTGACCACCGCCCCCTCCGGCGCCTTAACTGGGAACTCCAAGACGTAGGTATTCGCGTTGGCATCGGTTTGGCCAACTTCCGGGTGGTAAGGCACCCCCATATCTTTGAGCATCAGGAAGATAGGGTTATGACGTTCAATCCTAACTCTCCGGATATAGTATTTGGCATGACGCGGATGGCAACCCGACGAGGAATCAAAAAGTTGAGAACCATTGCCGGACGGCTTAACACAGGTAACTGCCGTAGACTGAGCAATACCAAAACGTTTAGCATACTTTTTATTTGTCTCTACAGCCACTTTTTGCAACTTTTTCATCGCTTCCGGATTACGCAAGGCCGGGCAGTCCCACTGGCCAGTAATGGAAACGCCTAGCAATCGCTCCTCTTCGCAGTTTTTGCGCCATTCCGGAGACAAATAGCCAAACTTGGTCAGAGTTGACTGGTAGGTGCCAAGGATAGTGGCCACTCGCACTTTGTCAGCCAAATCCGCCAAAGTATCTTCGCGACGAGCTACGACTTCAGACAGGTTGCAAAACTGCTTGGATTTCAAAACAATTTCGCCACAGGGATTAAGACCGGAATATTGCGCGTCTTTTTTAAAAATCGGCCAACGACGCGCTGGCAGTTGTTTTTCCAGGCTTCCTCGGTTAAAAGTCCCTCGTTCCCCCGACTGGGCCTTAATCAAGTTAAGCCATTCATCCAAAAATTCTGCGATCGTTGGTTTTTCGTTGTAAACAACAGAATTGTTGGCCATCATTCGTTCCGGATGGCTAATATAAAATTGACCATTTTTGGCTTCTTTCATTTCTTGGTCATCCAAGTCTGAAAGAGAAATCAAGGCGCTCCGCCTAACGCCCCCCATCACCACCACCTCGCCGGTCTTACAAATAATATCGTGGACATCCAAGGTGGTCAGACGCCGACCCTGACGAGTCAACATTTTTGCCCGCGAAAAATCAATCAGGTTGCGCAAAGGCTCCGGGCCGGAAGCGCGACCGCCCATCGTCTTTAAGCGCGCGCCCTGTGGCCTAATCTCTGAATAGTCAAAAGCAATATCCTTGCCGGCGGCCCAAGTCCGCAAACCAAGAACAAAAGCGTCAGCCCACCCTTCTTTGCTGTCCTTGATAACATGGGTCTTGAGTTTCTCTCCCGTCTGACGCTGGATAATCGGTAATTGTTCAACATTCTGATGTTCCACCGAATAACCACAGCCGGTGCCGCACATCAAGACATACATAATCTCGCCAAAATCTCGCCAGTCAGTCGGCGCAATATAAGAACAATTATAAGCGCAGACATGCGTAGCAGCCGCCGCCTTGCCCGCCGCCCACAAAAGACGCATGGAGCCCATCGCCCTCATAGACAACATATTGTGGCGAATTTCGTCATATTCTTTTTTGGTCAACTTGCCACCCAAGTTGTCGCGCATAAAATTCACATAACGGTCCACAGTTTCCATCCAAGTTTCTCGTCGGCCCTTTTCAGGAATCCAACGCGAATAAGTGGTGTAATAAACGAATTCGGACAATTGGTTCCGAAAATATTTTTTGCTCTCGGTAACCAAATTTTTGACCTCTCGCGGCACTTCGCCTTTTTGTTTGCGAATTTCCGCTCTTTTTTCACGATACAAAATATAAGCCTTTGCCGTTGAGGAATACTTCTGCAAAATCAACTCTTTTTCCACCAAGTCCTGGATTTCTTCCACTGTCGGCAGGTAATCTTTCCCTTGTTCTTTTTTGGTGTTAGAAATCAATGTTGTGACCGCCGCCGCCACCTTGGTGGCCTCTTTTTCGCCCCCTTCCGCGACCGCTTTCATGGCCTTCAAAACCGCGTTGGTTATTTTGCTTTCGTCAAACGGGACAACCGTGCCGTCACGCTTCTTAACTTCCGTTACTTTGCTGACTTTCGTCCCAATCTTCTTACTCGTTTTTTGAGCGGTTTTGATATTTTTTGCCATATTTTTAATAAAAATTGCTAAAAAATTGATAATTTGACTAAGTTTTGCTAAAAACTACTCCTATTTTAATCCAAAACTTGTCCGAGCTAAACCCTAACAAACTGTTGATAAGTTAAAAAATTAAATTTTTTTCAGTCAAAAAAAGAACCACAAAACAAAAGCGAGGACTGGCTAGCATTTTCCGAATTTTCGTCCTCACCCCTGTCACCGTCACCTATTATGTTCTAATTTGCCTCAAGACTTTCCGCAACGCCGGAATCCCCTGTTCCAACAGTTTCAATTTCCTCTTCTTCTCTAACCTCGGCGATAACAGCAGCCTCGTTTACTTCTGGCACAATGTCAGAGCTAGTGGTGGCAGTCATTGGGTCTGAGGATTCAACCGTCACCATTTCTGTTGCCTCGGTAGAGGTGGACATGAGCGTGCCGTTGTTCATTTCCAAAGGAATAGCGGTTGGCAAAGTGGTAGTTGCCGCCGCCGTTGTCTCACCCAAAATCTGGTCACAATTGCCTTTTTCTGTAACCTCTTCGCCGTCCCTCAAGAAGATACAATATTCTTCGCCCGTGCCCTTGTCCTTTATCATGATACCTCGCTTAATATCCATCCCTCCCTTAAACTCCACCCTCTGTTCAAAGGAAACGCTGGCTAAGAAATTAACATTATTCACAAAGAGCGCGCCACCTTCAAAGGTTGTCTCCCCTTTAAATTTGGCCAGATTGTTGATTTGAACAT
>Ga0208459_1003318_pt1 | contig 12781 bp, 6 predicted proteins | sample AD_UKC087_MetaG_FD_184433 | JGI IMG/M metagenome (GOLD analysis project Ga0208459, IMG submission 184433) | Active sludge microbial communities of municipal wastewater-treating anaerobic digesters from USA - AD_UKC087_MetaG (SPAdes) (version 2) | ecosystem: Engineered > Bioreactor > Anaerobic >... | reverse complement strand
CATTAAATTTATTTTAACCCGGTACGGGTGTCAAACCACATTTGCTTTCCCCAGAAGTCATCATCCACATCGGCCATGGGTCCGGCTGAATTGGCTCCGTTGAGTGAGGACTCGATGATGGGATAAGGGTAACGCAGCGGCGGTGTGTTATGTCCTGTATAGCCGCTTTCCTCCAGGGATCTGGCAATATGGTGGGTAGTGGGAATACCGGTCTTCCTGTACAGGGACCAGGCTTCCATCCCCTGCTTGAACAGGCAGATCCATTCCTGCAGGTAGATCTGGTTGAGCGTTCCGTTAAAGGCAGCTTTTCCGGCAAGATACCCGGCAGCCTCCGATTCAACACCGTTTTCTTCCAGGGAAATGGTCACTCCGGCGTTATAGGCGTTTATTGCCGAGACACCGGCATTCCAGCCGCGGACAGCGGCTTCGGCCAGATGGAAATGGGTCTCCGCTGCACGGTATATTGGCGAAAAGCCGCCCATATCTTCACGGAAACGTGTGCCAATCAGAGAGTATTTCATCGCATGCCCGGTAGTTATGGCATCGGGTCCTCCGATCTCACATCCTGCATACTCACCATAACCGTTTGGCTGTGCGTAAACAGGAAGGCGGGGATCATTCAGATCAAGCAGTACATTTACCAGGATATCCGATATGCAATGGTCGTCACGAGTCCGGAAATCATCTGCCCAAGGCTCAAAATAAGGGGAAGATCCCGGCCAGTAGAAGAACGCATTCTGGCTGTTTTCCTTAATAAGAGGATATTTTGCGGGATTACCGGTAATTTCTTCCACTACCTGCTTTGCCATGGTGGGATTGACATTGGCTATGCGAAGCGCCATACGCAGGCGGATGGAATTGGCCAGACGGAGCCAGGCATCTGTATCTCCGTTGTAGAAAATATCTCCGGCACTGATATCATCGGTGCCACCGGCGTTCAGTCCGTCTGCAGCTTCTTTAAGCAATGCCATCAGGGCAGGATAGATCTCTTCCTGGGTGTCGTACTTGGGAGCCACTACGCCACTCTCCAGCTGGATTGCCTCTGAATAGGGCAGGTCGCGCCACCGGTCGGTTCCGAGCTGCATTACTACAGCCTCCCAGATCTTGCTGACGTTGGCCATATTGGTGAGGTTATCCTCCTCGGCCCTGTTCCTGATATCCCTAAGGTTATTCAGGATCCTGTAAAGATACGTCCAGTTATTCTGTACAACAGCGGGACGGAATACATAACGGGCTTCGTCAATGTATTGTTTTTTGGCAATATGACCGCCATAGGTGCTCGGTTCATTCATATCTGCCCAGGGATCAAAATGTGTAGCGCAGGTATACCGGATGCAATAAGCAAATACATTGGCTATGGGCACATCCGCCGCGGCGTTGGGGTCTGTGTTGATTTTCTCGAAATCTTTAGTGCACCCCATCAACAGAACACCGAAAACGGCGATAACAATTATTCTATACAATTTTGTTTTCATTTCTTCAATTATTTGGGGTTAGAAAGTGATACCTACTTTAAGACCGATACTGCGGGTAGGCAGATAGGCATTGGATTCCATACCTACACCGCTGTTTCCGGAATTCATGCTCGATTCAGGATCAATCCTGGTAATGTTGGATTTATGCAGCCACAGGATGGCTACATTATTACCAACTATAGACACATTAAACGCTTTTACCAGGCTGTTCCTGGTTATTCTTGAAGCAGGAATGGTGTAGGTGATGTAAAAGTCCTTCAATTTCAGGTAAGAACCGTCAATGACAGAGTAAGAACGGTTGCTGTAAAAATCTGAAAATGCAGATGTCGGGGCAACTACTATATCATTGACCGAACCGTCTTCTTTGACAAATTTTTTGTCGGTAAGGATGTCTTTACCAAAGACCACACCGTTTTCACGTACCCCGTTGGCTGCTGTGTATTCGTAAATCCCGGTATAAGCCCCGAACATCTGTGAAACTGAGAATAAGTCTCCTCCCTTGCGGAAGTCAAACATCACTCCCAAGGAAAGATTCTTCCAGGTGAAATCCATTGCCAGACCTGCTATCCAGTCCGGGTTGACGTTTCCCAGCACCTTGCTTTGGCGTTTTGCACGGCCGTTGGCGCCTACAACGATATTCCCGTCTTCATCGGTTACAGATCCTGTCCCGTAAATGGCACCCCAGGGTTCACCCTTGCGTGCCTGTGTATATACAGACCAGGAGGAACCTATGGTGTAAACATCTATCAGCTGTTTGGATTCTTCATTCTCATACAGGTAAAGGATCTTGCTTCTGTCCATGGACCAGTTCAGGGTGATGTCCCAGTTAAAATCACTGGTTCTCACCGGATTGGCTCTAAGTTGAACCTCAATACCCTTATTGTTGATCTCCCCGGCATTGATTATCATGGCATTGTACCCTGTGGCACGAGATACCTCTACGTTAAGAATCTGGTCTGTCGTGTTTTTGTTGTACAAGGCCACATCAAGGCCCAGCCGGTTATCAAAGAACCTGGCTTCCAGACCAATTTCTGATGTCACTACAGATTCGGGACGAAGCCCTGCGGGCGGATACGTGGTGGGGTTGTAGAACTGCCCCACCCCATGGATATTGTATCCCACAGAAGAGTAATACCTGTCTGTCTGATAAGCCCCGGTGGCTGCTCCGATCTTAGCCCAGCCTCCGCGCAATTTCAGGAATTCGAGTATTGTTCCTTTTAGTATGGGGAATGTTTCCGTTATGATCCAGCTACCCGATACGGAAGGATAAAAGAAAGGATCCGCGATGGTGGAACTCCAGTCGTTGCGGGCAGAGGCATCTACATAAAGCATTCCCTTGAAACCCAGTGAAAGGTTGGCATAAACAGAATTGGAACGGATATGGGAACCTCCCATACTCGTACCGGGACTTCCTGCCACATTGGATATGGTATACAAACCGGGAACGATCAGGGCTTCTGCAGACAGAGAGGATGTCTTATAGTCATTATCCCTGTAGTTGGCTCCCAGTACGGCATTCACACTCAATAGGTTATCGCCGAACGTTTTGTCAAAATAGGCCAGAAAATCGGCGTTGATTTCGGCGTTTTTCCTGTTGTAGGACCAAAAACCGCCGTCTGGATAGTCGGTGTGGTATAATACCACCTGTTTTGTATACGTGTCGTAATAATCATAGCCCAGGCGGCCTTCAAATTTGAGCCAGCTTGTGGGTTTAAACCATAACGAAGTTTTACCGAAGAACCTGTTGCGTTCAAAGCTGTTGGTATTGTAATACATGGTATAATAAGGATTCTGGTGGTAATCGGGGCACCAGCTGTAAGGCTTGCCCGTGTACGGGTCAATTCCTTTATCATACATATTCTTAAGGGATTCCATGTTTACCTGGCGCCCGAACCACTGCAGCAACGATTGCAGGGGGTTCCCGGCATTGTATGCACCCTGCGGGAGGTTTTCACTCTGGGTTCTTGTGTAATTCATGGCCAGATCGAACGAGATGTATTTGTTTATTTCTACATTCGAATTAACCTGTGCGGTCACACGTGTCTGGTCTGTATTGGGAAGGGTGCCCTTCTGGTCCCGGAAACCCAGTGATGCACGTGTGGTGGCCCCTTTGGTCCTGGTAATAACAGAAATGTTATGACTTTGCGAGTAGCCGGTATTAAAGAAGCTTTTAATGTTATCGGGATGCGAAACCCAGGGGGTCGCCTGGTAGGTTCCGTTCAAATACGGACTGTCCCATTGGGGGATATTGAGTCCGATATCAAGCCGGGGACCCCAGCTTTCATCAGCTCCATAATAACTGGCCAGATCGCTGTAACCAAGTTCATTGTATACCCAGTCCTGGTAAGTTCCGTTATACCCGCTTTTCTTGTATTCGTATTCGGCTCCTTCGTATCCCTGTCCGTACAGGTTCTGAAGCGGGGGCAGGTTGTAAACGTTGTCTACCGTAAAGCTTCCGTTATAGGTAATGGAAAGGCCATCTCTGGCAGATTTACCGGATTTTGTTGTTATGAGCACAACGCCATTGCCGGCACGCATACCGTACAAGGCAGCCGATCCGCCTTTGAGTACGGCAATGTTCTCGATATCCTCAGGATTGATATCGGTCAGGCCCGATCCGTAGTCCACGGCATTCTGCATGTAGTTGTCGTTGGAAATGGGTATACCATCCACTACGATCATGGGTTCATTGCCGCTTAATGAAGAGTTTCCCCTCACCACAATACGGCTTGAAGCCCCTATGGCACCACCTGCCTGGGTAACCTGCATCCCTGCCACACGCCCTGAAAGCGCTGAAGAAAGGCTCAGGTGCCCGGATTTGGTGATCTCCTCGGCCTTCACATCCTGGATAGCCGCTCCGATAGATTTTCTTTCCCTGGTGATACCAAGTGCCGTAACAATCACTTCATCCAGAACGTTGACATCACGCATCTCAACGTTGATAACAGAACGATTGTTTACTAGAACTTCTACACTCAGGTACCCCACGTAACTAAAGAGAAGGGTAGCATCCGGAGGACATGTGATGACATAGTTACCCTGGTTATCGGTAACTTGAGCAGTGCGTTCTCCTTGTACAAAGATAGTCGCACCAGGAAGCGGTTGTCCATCAACCGCATCCGTAACCTTACCCGTTACCTGGATGTTCTGTGCCGTTAAAACAGAACAGACACCCAGGAACAAGCCGGTCAGGACAGTTTTGGTTTTTTTCATCATGAATGAAGTTAGGTTAAAGAATTAGGTAAAAAGCAATCAAATTTATAAAAAACGGGGTTTATTACCCAAAAATCTGATACTGAGAGATAAACTGATAGTAAAATTGAGGTATTCACTATGATTGTTGCTGAAAATTATGACATATTCTTTCAGTTTATAAGTAAAATCACTTTGGTTCTCCAAAATTTATCTACAAAAATTCAATCATGGCAGGGTAAAGGTTTTAAAATTGAAAAAAATATATATCTTTGTATATTGCGTTGTACTTTAAGATAAACCCTATAAACTATTTACTAACCTAAAAAAAAGACAGATGAAAAAATTCCTTTTATTGACTTTGTCAGTCATAATGGGGTTCACAGCATTGTCTGCTCAACAGAGGGTTACCGGGACGGTGACTTCCTCTGAAGATGGTGCTCCAATACCCTATGTGACAGTGGTTGTAGCGGGAACAACTATAACCTCGCAAACCAATCTGGATGGTGTCTATTCTATTAATGTGCCGGCTGGCAGCAACACCCTCCGTTTCACTTTCGTTGGGATGCAGACGGTTGTTGCAGACATCAATGGCAGAGCGGTAGTTGATGTAATCATGTATCCAGACGCTATAGCACTGGAAGACGTTGTTGTTATCGCTTACGGTACAGCAAAGAAAGAATCGCTGACCGGCTCTGCAACTGTTGTTGACAGCCAGAAGCTTTCAAGGCGCGTTGTATCCAACGTAACCAAGGCTTTGGATGGCCTTTCCACCGGTGTTATTACCACCTCGGGTTCAGGACAGCCTGGTTCCGGTTCCTCGGTTATCATCCGTGGATACGGCTCCATCAATGCCAGCCAGACCCCATTGTACGTTGTGGACGGGATCCCTTACAACGGTTCACTCAATGCCATCAACCCTGCTGACATTGAAAGCATGACCGTTTTGAAAGATGCTTCCTCCGGAGCCCTTTACGGTGCACGTGGCGCCAATGGTGTTATCATGATCACCACCAAAAGGGCCACCTCTGAAAAAGTTAGCATCACCTATAACGGCAGCGCCGGTATATCCAACCGTGCACTCAAACGTTATGATATGGTAGACCAGAGGGACTTTGTGAACATGACCTATGAATCGTTGCGTAACACCTATGCTTTTGACAACGGTATACCCTGGGAAGTTGCCTCTCAGAATGCTATGAATGACTTGTCGACAGCCCTGGGGGGTGAACTTTACAATCCCTATAAAAATTATACCTGGGCAACCATCATAGATCCGGCTACCGGTGCTGTAAGGGCCGATGCAGTATCAGCTTATGATGAAAACTGGATGGACGAAATTGAACAGCTGAATGCGTTCCGCCACGAGCACCAGTTAACGGTTGCCGGCGGCAGCGCCAGGACCAAAGCCTTGATGTCACTCGGTTTCCTGGACGAAAACGGTGTTCTGAAAACCACTTCCTTCCAGCGCTTTTCCGGACGCGCCAATGTGGAAAGCCAGGTGAACGACTGGGTGAAGGCCGGTTTGAACCTGTCTGCATCCATGACAAAATCCAACTCATCGGGTTACACGGGTTCTGCCTATGCCAACGTATGGTACAGTGCCCAGTTCATGGCACCCATTTACCCCGTATGGCTTAAGGATGAAACCGGTAAGAACCTGCTGGATGAGCTGGGGAACAAACAACTTGACTATGGGGTTACCCGTCCCAACCTGCACGACTTCAGCAGTGTGGGTACATTATACGATGATAAGTTCATCAATACAGGTGACAACGTGAGTGCCCGTACCTTCTTGGCCATCGGGTCAGATCAGGACAAGGCAGGATGGCTCAAGGGCCTCAAGCTGACGGCTAACTTCGGGGTTGACTACGTTAGCTCCAACAACACGACATTCTACAACATGTATCATGGTAACGCTGCAAGCTCCAACGGACGTCTCACCAAGAGCAACGGCCGCACCTTGAGCTTCACCTTCAACCAGCTGTTAACTTGGAACCGCAGCTTTGGCAACCATACCATCGACCTGCTGGCCGGCCACGAGTTCTACAACTATACCTACAGCTACCTCATGGCCCAGAAGACCAACCTGGTGGACGGAATCCTGGAACTTCGCCCCGGCACCACCATTGCCGATGCCGACTCCTATTCCAATGCATACAAGATCGAATCTTACCTTTCGCGTTTGAATTACAACTTCAAGGACAAGTACTATTTCTCCGCTTCCTTCCGTACCGATGGTACTTCCCGTTTCCATAAAGACAGCCGTTGGGGAAATTTCTGGTCTGTTGGCGCCAACTGGCGCATAACACAGGAGAATTTCATGAAGAACGTAACCTGGATAGACAACCTGGCTCTGAAGGTCAGCTATGGAGTGCAAGGTAATGATGACCTGGGTACTTTATATGCATGGCAAAGTTTCTACGACCTCGGCTATCCCAACGCAGGATTTACAGGAGCCATGATTTCTTCACTGGAAAACAAAGACCTCAAATGGGAGAAAAACGCCAACTTCAACGTCGGACTGGATGCCAGGTTGTTTGGCGGCCGTTTGGACCTGAGTTTTGAATACTTCAACCGCCTGACCTCGGACATGTTACTGAGATATCCCATGGCGCTCTCTACCGGTTTCACCGGATACGATGCCAACGTGGGCACCATGGTCAACAAAGGGCTTGAATTGACACTTTCTGCCCAATTGGTCGACACCCGCAATTTCGGATGGAGGGTCACTTTCATGGGATCCAGAGTGAACAATAAAGTCTTATCTCTGACAGAAGACGCTCCTCAAATCGTCAGCGGAAACTATGTTTACAAGGAAGGCTTGCCCATCAGAACATTCTACATGGCAAAATCTGCCGGGGTAGACCCTGCAAATGGTGCAAGGCTGTATTGGGTATATGATGAAAAAGACGAAGACGGAAATCCCATTGATCCTTACATCAGTTCCTCCTATGAAAAGGCTGCTGTAAGCAAATGGTATTTCGGAAGCCGTATCCCGGACCTCTATGGTAGCGCCAGCATGGAACTGACATTCTTCAACAGCATTGACCTGAGTGTCATGACCACCTATTCCATAGGAGGTCAGATGTATGATGCCCTTTACGTCGGTGCCATGAACCCCATGTATACCGGAAACACCTGGAGCAAGAACGCATTGCGCCGCTGGCAGAAGCCCGGTGACAGGACAGACGTTCCCCGTGCCGGTATTAACGCAAAGTTCCAACCATCGGACGCTTACCTGATTGATGCTTCTTACTTCGCCATCAAGAACATCACCCTGGGTTATACCCTGCCCGCTTCCGCTGCCAGGAAACTTGGCGTATCCTTGCTCAGGATTTATGTTACCCTTGACAACATGAGCATGTTCAATTACCTTAACGGTATGGACCCGCAGTATAATTTCTCCGGTTCTACTGACTATGTATATTCTCCCAACAAGACATACACAATAGGTCTTAATCTTAACTTTTAATTAACGGAGGAAAACGAATATGAAAAAAATATACAGTATTCTTATCATAACGTTAGCGGTGGCAGTTACCACGGTTTCCTGCTCCAAGGATGCACTGGAAACTTCCCCCACTACCGCTGTATCAGGGGATGGACTGTTCACCAATGCAACAGCAGCCATGGTGCCCCTGAACGGTATTTATCGCTCTATGTATACCGCCGGCTGGTCTACAACCGGCAACACACACCAGTGCTTCGGGATCACTGCCTACAACCTGATGGCAGACGTGATGGGGGAAGACCACATCATGTCCGGGCAGGGTAGCGGCTGGTTCTGGTACGATTGCACGTATAACGTCAAACAACGCTATACGTCGGGAGCATGGCGTTCCTATGATTTATGGAGTGCATACTACAAATGGGTTGCCAACGCCAACTACATCATTGCAGCAGAGGAAACCATGGAAGGTCTGCCCAGTGACGTGAATTACGTCATAGGAGCAGGTTACGTTATCCGTGCCTACAGTTACTTCATGCTGATACAATCGTTTGCCCGCACCTACAAAGGCCATGAATCCGACAAGGGTGTTCCCCTGTACACTGAACCCAGTGCCGCCGGAACCGAAGGCCAGCCGCGTTCCACGGTGCAGCAGGTATACGACCAGATTGTGGCTGACATTGAAAAGGGTGTTGCCCTGCTTAAAGATGCCAAACCGCAGATGCACAAGTCACACATTGACTACTACGTTGCCCAGGGTATTGCCGCCAGAATTTACCTTACCATGGAAAACTGGAGCAAGGCCAGGGATGCTGCTGCTGAAGCACGCAAGAACTCAAGCATAGGTGACAAAGCTGACCTTACTGCCGGCATGAACTCAAGAACTCCCAAGAACGTGATGTGGGGTGCCGAGATCATTGCTGATCAGTCCGGTATTTACGCCTCCTTCCTGATGCACATGGATTGCAAGTCGCCTGGTTACGGCAACACGGCTTTTAAACAAATCAACAAGCAGCTGTATGCCAAAATGGGTCCCAATGACGTTCGCACCGATTGGTGGGATCCCACCCATCCAAACAATATAACTGACAAAGGAGTAGAACTTGGTTACCAGCAATTGAAGTTCAGATGGTTAGACAAAAGCCTTTACACCGGCGATTATATCTGGATGCGTAATGAAGAAATGCTCCTTACTCAGGCAGAAGCTGAATGCCGCCTTGGAAACGATCAGGCTGCACGCGACCTGCTGATGCAGTTGATGGCAAAACGTGACCCTGACTACACCGTCAACAAATCCGGCACCGCACTTGGCGCCCTCACCTCGGACGAGACCGGCTCCCTGCTTGAAGAGATCCTGATCCAGCGCCGTATAGAGCTTTGGGGCGAGTACGGACGTATCTATGACATCAGGAGACTGAAACAAGGTTTCACAAGAACCGGAACCGACGGCATGGGATGGCCCACAGCTGCTTTAATTACCGGTAGGAATACCCAGAATCCGGAATCCTACGCATGGGTACTGACCATACCCCAGGCTGAGTTTGACGGCAACAAAAACCTGGATCAGTCTGTTGATCAGAATCCTATGGATGACGGTGTTTAATTGAAAGCATAAAATTATTACTATGAAAAAATTACTGAATATATTTGCTGTAGTTACTCTGTCTGCCGTGCTTCTGGCATCGTGCAACACAGAGCAAATCACAAAAGTTTATGAACCTGATGGTCCGGCCTACAGCTTTATTAACAAAGCTGGAAGCTTTACACTTCCTGCTACCAATCCCGAGTTTTCTGTAAAGATTTTCAGGAACACCAGAGAAGGTTCAGCTACTGTCAACATTGCTGCAACACCTTCGGCAAACGTTTTTACAGTACCTTCTGCCTTAACATTTGAAGACGGGGAAGGAGCTGCAGACCTGCAAATATCCCTGACAAATGAAGCCGCAATTGGTCTGGTCTATACCCTGAAACTCACCATTGGCGAAGAAGATGTTTCCGTAGGAGGGGTTGGTACCATAGATTTAAAGGTGAACCTGGCCTACAATTGGATTTCACTAGGAAATGGACAGTTTTTTGATAGCTGGGCTTTGTATAGCATCAACACTGTTGAAATCCGTAAAGCAGAAGGATTTGAACGCTACAGGGTAATGCAACCCTATACAAAGGAATTGCTTCTTGAAGCTGAGTGGGAAGGATGGCTGGGAGGACCTCAAAGTGCTTATATAGAATTCTGGGTAATTGATAATGAAAAGCACGTTAAATGGGATACAAACTGGTATGCAGGATTGCTATACCAGGGCGCTGCAGCAAATCCCATCAAATTCTATTATCCCTCTGCATTAGGAGCATCCCTGGCCGTACACGATGCTAAAAGCAAGTTTATCCAGGATAAAGTAGTGCGTTTACGTCCCGCTATTTATATCGACGGATTAGGTGGATGGCAAAATAGTGATAACTTCTCCTATATTTCGTTGCCCGGCGGACCAAATTTGAACGACATACTTTAGCCTTACATAGCCCTCTATTTTGAAAAAGCCTCTTGAAAAAGGGGCTTTTTCTTATCTTTGCATAGTAATGCTACTCTCTATGAAAAACACTCTTTATTGGCTTCTGATCTGTGGAATTCTACTAGCAGGATGTGAGAAAAAAACCACCTTTCAGCAACCAGGCAATCAAAACCTGGAAAGACTGCAGGATACAGCTCAAGTCTATCCTGGTATTGCCCGTATCAAGGTCACCGGCCAGATGGCTGAACTATTAAGTAAATCAACTTCAGCTGCAGAACAGGTCTTTGCCGGGCTGGATGTCCGCTCCTGTCGCCGTGTTTTTCCTTTTGCCGGAAAGTTCGAAGCCCGTACACGGGAAGCAGGCCTTCATTTATGGTATACGGTCACCTTTGATCAGAACAGACCCTTGACCAAAACAGCCATCAGTTTGTCGGAGCTTGAAGGGGTGCAGCAGGTGGAATATATTCCACGAAAGAAAACACAGGAAGCGACAGGCGGGCTGTTCCCGTTCAATGACTCTTATTTTTCAAAACAATGGCATCTCTACAACGATGGGTCCATCAGTTCCGATTTCATTGCCGGAGCAGACATCAACGTTAAGGATGTCTGGAAGTATTATACAACGGGTGACAGCCGGGTTATAGTAGCCATAGTGGACACCGGAGTGGACATCACCCACCCCGACCTGGTGGATAATTTATGGGTCAACCAGGCAGAGCTGCATGGTGTGGAGGGTGTGGACGATGACAACAATGGCATCATTGACGATTTATACGGAGCCAATTTCATCACCCACACAGCATATATCAGGCCGGAAGAACACGGAACACATGTGGCGGGGATTGTAGCGGCAACCAATAACAACTCCTTGGGAGTATGCGGGGTTGCCGGGGGAAAAGGTAACGGGACGGGCATACGGCTTATGATATGCCAGATCATGGATGAGTACAACAGCATAGGGGACGAAGCCGGAGGAATCAAATACGCTGCAGACAACGGAGCCGTCATATGCCAGAACAGCTGGAGCTATACTGATATCAGCTATTTGCCCCAGAGCACAAAAGAAGCCATCGATTACTTTATCACTTATGCGGGCTATGACGAAAGTGGCAACCAGACAGGCCCTATGGCCGGCGGCCTGGTCGTATTTGCTGCAGGAAACGACAACACCAATATTTCCTACCCCGCCATGTACGAAAAAGTTCTTTCTGTGGCAGCCATTGCCCCGGATTATCAAAAAGCCTATTATTCCAATTACGGAAACTGGGTTAGTATCAGCGCACCGGGCGGTGACGCATACTATTCTATGGGTCAAATCTACAGCACCCTGACAAATGGCCAATATGGCTTTAAGCAGGGAACGTCCATGGCATGTCCAAATCTATCTGGTGTGGCAGCCCTGGTTGTATCACACGCAGGAAGACCTGGCTTTACAAGCGATGATCTGAAACAAATCCTAGTGGATAACGCCTCCCCTGTCATGTTCAGCTATTATCCACAGTGCGTAAGTTCCATGGGGAGCGGAGTGGTTGATGCATTCGCTTCTATTGCCTCTTTAAGCACTATCCCCCCAAATACAGTGGATGAAATCACTGCCCGGGTCTATTCCAATAACATAGAATTAACCTGGAAAGTACCGGAAGATGAGGATGATGTAAAGGCCTTTATCTTTGACGTCCTGACCTCCTCTGCCCAGGGGGACAGCCTGAAACTGGCCCACGTGAAGACAGGGAACAAAGAAGCCGGGGATACTGTTTCCCTGGAGGTTTCGGACCTTGATTTCAACACCCCCTATTTATTTACAATCACCGCAAGTGATTTCGCCGGGAACCGGGCCGGGGCATCTGAACCCTTACTTGTACGTACAAAAGAGAATAATCCTCCCATCATTGAACCGCTTGGCGGAACCCGGCTGGTCCTTAAGTCCCACGAGGAAAAAACACTATCATTCAAGATATCTGATCCGGATGGGCACAGCCTGACTGCTGCGCTGGAACCGGCTTCTTCTGCCTTGTCAGTTGCACTGAAAGATACCCTGGTAACTGTTAAGGTTGACGGAAAGCTTGCACAGGCAGGCAGCTACACTGTATCCCTGAAAGTGAGCGATCCTTACGGAGGTACGGCAATCGTTGAAATCGATTATACCGTGCTGCCCA
>Ga0208459_1003313_pt1 | contig 12791 bp, 11 predicted proteins | sample AD_UKC087_MetaG_FD_184433 | JGI IMG/M metagenome (GOLD analysis project Ga0208459, IMG submission 184433) | Active sludge microbial communities of municipal wastewater-treating anaerobic digesters from USA - AD_UKC087_MetaG (SPAdes) (version 2) | ecosystem: Engineered > Bioreactor > Anaerobic >... | reverse complement strand
GCAACTCAATGACCTCCGCTGCGCAGATGATGTTGGGTGTCCAGGATCAACCGATCTCCTACATAAAAGGCTTATTGAAAACATTCACTAAAGACCGGTTTGACTACATCATTTTCGATACATCCCCGTCTGTGGGTGGATTACAGGAGCGTGCAATCTGGGCGGCTGACCTGGTAATTGTTCCTACTGCAACAGAATTCGCATCACTGGATTCGTTAGCAAAGACAGTCACGACCATCCAAACCTTGAGGGACAAAAAGAATTGGCAAGGGGGATTGCTGGGAATATTACCCACCTTTTTCGATAGTACCAACGAGTCACGCGACTCCCTGCAGGATCTGCAGGCAACATTCAACGACAAAGTGCTTTCCCCCATTCATCGGGCGACTGTCTTACGTGAATGTTGGTCTGAGGCAAAGACTATTTTTGAGTATGCGCCAGAAACGCGGGCAGCTGAGGAATATGAATCTTTAGCAACTCTCGTGTTGAAATATTAGAGGATGCCATGGCCAGGCGTGACGCATTTACAGGACTACGCGATCCTAATCCGATGATCGAGGTTGAGGAGGATCAACATCAGCCAACCACGATACTCCAGCGACAGCCCTTGGATTTAATTCCCACGGCAGATCTCAGGAAGAAAAGATCACGTAAGTGGGAACAGGAACATCGGCTCGAAACTGCGACGTACCGGGGAATTCCTCGGCAGGTTGTAGATTTGATTATCAAAGATGCTCAGTCGCTTTCAGTTCCTAGAGATGAAGTCTTCAGGGCGTACCTTGAATATGGCGCAAGGCTTTACCGCAATGGAGAGATCAAACTTTTAGCGTACCCAAAGGCGCAGCGAATGACCTTGTACTCTGAAGGCGATAAAGGAAGCACGATCTTGCCTGCTCAAAAACCGACAAACCATAAATGGTTAGCCGATGCATTCCCAGTGCCGGAAAAGAAAATTGGCGGGACCCAAAAGAAAAAATTCAAGAAAGACCAAGAAGCCATCTCCCAATGGGAAGTAAGAGCGACATTCCGAATTCCAGCTTTATTAAAGGAAGAAGTTCGGTCGATTGCGCGGGAACATACGTTACCGGTCGGAGAAGTTGTCTGTTTCTTCGTTATAGAAGGCTCGCAGGCTTTTCACAATGGAAGCTTAATCCTGCAACCGTCTCCTAAGACAATAGGGAAGACTTTATTTCTGGAGTGATGCTAATGGCCTCTGACCTTTCCTGGAAAATCGACAATTACTTTTTCACTCCAAGAATCGCGTCTGCGTCCATGCTGACGTGCCGCAGACGTGCTGCTGACATGCCGCAGACGTTGACGCAGACGGAGTTGCTGACGTTGAAACCACAGGAAGCCCGTAAAGGGGTCTTTTCTAGGAGAAATGGGATAACCACTGTCCTTCCAACAAAGGCTGTAATTGTGCCTTTATTTCGCTTTATTCGAAATTGATTTTTTATTGATAGGGATTTCTTCTATGAATGCAGTCGTTGAATTTTCACCGGAAAAAGCCTGGCAAGCGGCAATTGCTAACCTCGAAATGGATATGTCGCGGGCGACTTTTAGCACCTGGGTGAAACCAACCCATCTGGTGGATTTTTCAGATGACACTTTTGTGATCGGCTGCATAAATGCGTATGGCCGTGAGTGGTTAGAAAACCGCCTAACGACTACCTTACAGCGATTCCTTATGGGGGTGATGAACAGAGAAGTAAAGGTTCGTTTTGTCGTTAGTGATCAGGAAATTGATGATGGGGATGATCTCTTTCAGGAAGAGGATCCAGACCAAGAAGATTCTGAGGACAGTGCCATTGCGTTAGATATCCACTTCAGCTCCATTCGGAATTACCTAATTGAGCCAAGCCGGGTAGTTCGCTTGCCGGTTTATTACCTGCGTTGGCTGCCGTACGTTGGTTCGCAAGCTATTTTCTTGATCATGGCATTATGGCAGGAGTATTACCTGGCAAGTGGTGGAAAGGAGCGAAAAGGGAGCTGTAAAGTTGCCGTTCGCGCTGAGCGTATTTGCCAATGGGCTGGGATCAGCCGGGCTCAGTTCTTTCGCTTACTGCAACCCGACAGTAGTCTGGGATGGTTTGCGAGAAAAATTGACACCGATCATGAAATAGATAAGCGCTCAGGCAGAGCCAAAAAGTCCTCCAACAAATATGAACTTTTTGAATCCCCACTGACACCTGGGGACGCCGAAGATTTGAAGACTTTTTTGCTTGCTCACGGGATCCAGGATTCCCCTCTGTCCGCTCTGCAAATCGCTATCAACACCAATCCGAAGGACATCTTGCAATATCCGGTACGCCTGCCTCAGGAAGATTTCAGCAATGTGATTCCACACTATTTAACCGTTCAGGATGTCATCCGGGAGTTGATTAGTCACCGGCTCGATGGAGAACTTGGGACTCTGGCAGATCAGCTTGCTGACCGATTGTTAGGTCAGGGGGATTTCATCCTGGTCACGTGGTATTTCCTCAGAAACTGGTTACCGGTTCTCGGAGCAGATGCTGCCATGTTTATACTGGTTTTGCGCAATCTGTGCTACTTCAATGATGAGACAGGTGAAATCCGAGATGAAGTCTGGATTGAGGGTGGATATCAAGCCATCGCAAATCGTCTAGGGATCAATAACGCTCGCGTGGTGGCGAACTGGCTACCAGCCTGGATCGAGAGAGGAAAACGCAAGGATGAATTAAGTGATCGAACCGTTAATGAATTTTCTCGCCGACAACGTCTTCAGGAGCTATTAGCTCTTTTTGTTGAGCGAATCGATCACCGGATCAATTCTGTGGGCACTTACAGTTGGAAATTCAAGGTACAGAGGATTGATCCCCTCACACCACAACACCAAGCCATCCAACAGGCTGTTTCGTCTCTTTTTGTGAAATTAGAAAGTCATTGTGTTCAGGACGAATTAGATTCTTGGATCAGTAATTTAGGCAATGGTTGCGCGGAGCGTCCCCGAGCGGAGCGAGTGGGATTCGAGACTGTCAAACCAGAACCAAAGGTTGTTTTGAAACTCTCCGATTTAACCAAGGATTGTTCTGAGACTCTCAAGGGTATCCTCAATGATTGTTTTGCGACGCTCGACCCGGAAGCCAAGGGTTGTTTTGAGACCCTTTTAAAGATTCTCAAAAGCCTTAAAGATTCCCCAAAAGAAAAAGATACCTCCTCTACCCAAGATACATCGAATTTGCTGAACGATCCAACCAGTCAATCGGTGGCAGTAGTGACTGATTCAAGTGGAAATTGGTCATTGGAAAAATTGTTGGCGCGCGCAGACAAGAAAAATCGGGCGGCTTTACTCGATCAGGAAAAGAATGCTTTACCTTTTGTATCCTGGATCATTCATGGCGCTTCCCAAGCCAACATCCAGAATCCGTACAGTCTGGCCATCGCCAAACTAAAAGAGAATCCTGGCATTGGTGCCGGTGGAGCAAGTGAACGCCTGGCTGCATTACAGCCGCGAAATCTTGCCCGCCTGATTGAGCAGTCGTTCACTTTTTATTCCCCAACAGATCAAAATTGGCGGCGGCTTTTTGCAGAGGTGAAAAAGGATCGTATCCGGCTTTTAGCAGATGCATTGGGATTGGTTCTGGATATCGAGGAGGAAACAGGTTGGATGAGTAATTAAGCCAGACGCACTTTATGGACTACCGAATTCAAATAAACATTCATAAAAAGGAGACAACAAATTATGGCGCAAGGAAATCTTACGTGGCAACGGGGCGACATCACCGGGGATATCTATTTTGATTATTTGCGTCCCCAGAATCAGGACCCTATCCCTTATGTTCGCCTGTACCTGATGATCGACGGCAGCCCGGAATCAAAACCAGTTAAGGGATTACGAGTGCTGGTTTATGGCACCCTGGCTGAATTGGTGTACGGGCATGTTCAAAAAGGCAGCCGGATTGGTGTTGAAGGGCATATTCAACTGCGATACCGGCCAAACACGACGACTCCTGTTTTTGAAGTCGTTGCCGAACGAGTTGAATTTATCCGCAATATTGATTATGAACGCGGAAAACAAGTGATCGCAGATTTAAAACAGCGTGGAAAACGAAATTCTGTAACCGATCTGGAAATCATCACACAGATCCTTGAAGTTGGAGAATTAGGTCATGACAGTGAATAATCCTACTGAACCGGAAATCCAGATCTCTGAAGAAAAACTACAAAAACTTGGTTGGATACTATTCGGTCTTGCGGTGATCTTTACGATTATTGGTGCGTTCGTCTCCCCATTGGATGACCAGGGGAAACCGGTACTTCTCTTGCCAGAGGTCAAAGCAGTAGAAGATTACAGAAAATCTGCACAAACATGGATTTCTGAGTTGAACACTTTGGATGGCGAGATCGCTTACATTATTGCTGCTGACCAACAAGGCGATCTCTTTTCACAGTCCAGATCTGCCCAACAGACCCTCCAGCACGCTGTTGAACTCACTCAACAGGTTGATCGGACCCGGGTACCCCCAATTGGCATGGGGATGCATGAGCAAATGCTCTCGACAACGCTGAGTTATCTTGAAGCTGCTCGCAGCGCTTTACAGTGGGTCAGCGCGCCAGAGCAAGAAAATCAGGACCAGGCTATCCAATTACTTGAAGATTCTCGCCAGATGAAATCGGAATTGGAGAAAAACAAGTGGTTGATCTCACGTTAGAAGAATTCCAACGAAATCAGTCTACTCGAATCACCAGAGAAATCATCGGGCAAAGCGAGGAGCACGAGCAAAAAATGCAAGCCAATGCTCAGAAATTATGGGAAAACGCCCACAAACATCTTGTCTCACTCTTGAGGCTTCTGGATCAGGATTACGACGAATCCTGCGAAAAAGCGACCCGACCATTGGAATCATTTAATGATGATGACCTTGCATATCTGATTCATGTTCGGCTGCGAACTTTGCAAGGGCCAGCATCGAAGAAAATTGAGCCCGAGGCAATAAATGATTTAAAACAGCGATTGAAAGAACTCAATCAGAAATATTCTGACCTGGAACGTGAGCTCATTGCCACACAGGAATCGAAAAAGAACATACAGGCAGAGAAGGCAGCACTGGAAGCCCACTTAGCTGCCCTTCGGCAGATTCAGAAAGATGATGTGTCCCAGAACATTCAACCCCAAAAAACAGCTACTGAAGAATCGAGTGGCCTTACGCCTGTTCCGGATTGGGTAAAAACCTGGCAGTCCACCAAGAACTATGAAAAAACATCCGCGGCAATTTTTGTGATGGGTGAAATGGGGATTGCTTTACGACCATCCATCATAAAGCAGATGGCAAATCGCCTTTCCTTATCAACCGCAAACAAAAACCTGGATGAAGCCTTGAATTGGTTAGTGTCACCGGAAGGAAATGAAGTCCCAATCCTGGTTGAACAGATAAGTGGCGTTGTTGAGCAAGGATCCAGTTCTGGTGGAAATCAGCCTGCGGTGCTGCATTTGACACGCGATGGTCAAGCTGCATACCAGGTATTAACTGGCAAAATTCCCAAGGATAATGAATTTGACATCCTAATAAGACACCATTCTTCACCGGAACATACGATTCTGAATATTCAAGCCGGGGAAATCCTGGTAGATGAAGGTTACAGAATTCAAGGACGAGCACAATCTATTAACTTGTCGAATGGCGAAACCTATATCCCGGATATTACTGCAGTGGATTCCAAAACAGGCGAGGTAATATTCGTCGAAGTAGAACGGGATGTGAGGAAGGATCATATATCCCGAAAAACGAAATGGATGAAGTTTCATGAAGCTTCAAATGGAAACCTGTATGTATTTTGCGACAACTTGAATTGCCAGAGAGCCATTCAGGGAGAAATCAATCTTGCTTTAAGTGGGTTAAATTACAACTCATTCCTGACAAATCTACACGGATTGCGAAATGGGAAGCGAGCAACAAAGGATGGTAGTATCTGGGTTTCACAAAGAAGAGGAAGCGAAAAATAGAACGGAGTGCACTCCGTTCTTTCTGCGTTGTTCCTCTAGAGTCTTAAGGGGGAAAGGTGCAAATATCTTCAACTTGCTATAACAGTTAATGGGACAGCAAATGTCTCAGTCAGATACAATTCAGTCGCTCCAAGAAGATCAAGTATTTGACCATCAACCCGTGTTGTAAGAAGACCTGGTTGAATAATGAAAATTTCAAACTTAGGTGTTAATACCCTGGATCGACGACGTAACTCATCCAATAATTGCAGACTGCCTCTTTCAAATCGGGAGATGCCATACATATTTAGGCGCGTTTGTTCGCGAAGTTTCAATCGGTCAAAAAGTTGCTTTGATCTGCTTCGCCAATAAACACTTTTTTGAGCTTGTCCACACACCTCGTAGAAATCGCCGACTCTAGCGCCGGCATCACTTGATTGTGAATACTTACAATGGAATAAATGCACATGGAATTGATCACCATGTGCTTTGAGCGCAACTATATCCGAAATTTCACCTTTACCATCATCATCAAAAATGATGTCATAATCCATTTTCCAACCACCGATTAGTTGATTAATCACGTGCCTTTGGATGGAATTTTCTTGTCTTTCTAGTCTGGTTGGATTCTTGTGTTTCTTGTATTGGGATTCAGTTGATAGATCTACACCTGTCCAATTCCAACTCGCAATTTTTGATATGTCGTATGGTACTCTTTCAATTTTGGGCTGAAAAAGCTCATTAAATTCCATAATTGATGTATCTTCAAATCTGATAATTGGAGATTCGTCTTGGAACCATTCAGCTAGCGATGCTCGTTTAGAAGATGTATAGAGGAATGCTGTGGACTTATTAATTGGATGAAACTCAATATTTTTCCCATTGAAGACTATTTCATAATCAGCTGATTCTTCCTCTATTGAAATTCTAAAACGGATTGGGTCTGTATCATTAAAAGTTGTAATATCTAATTGGGCTTCATAAAAGGGAACAGCTCTTTTATTTACTTCAACAAAAATGGCTTCTTCGTTTCGCTCTAGAAAATACGGTGGCCAATCAATCATGAGTGGAACGAGCGGTGGTCTCATTTGGATTTCTTCGGGAATGATTGCATGTTCTAAAATCTTATCCGTTGATATTGTTTCATCGAGTAGTTTTCCACCGATGTGATGGCACCATTCTACCCATTCAGAGATATCCTCAGCGATCTTATGAGACCAGATCCTCCCTTTATGGGACGCGCCAATTGTAACGCTTTCCCCATTTTCATATCCCCGGCTAAATAGATTAGATTTTTTCCTTCCACTAATAGAAGCACGACTGAGTCCTTCCTTTATATCAGTTCCTACATGCATCGTGAATTGTGTCGCACGGCTAATCAAATGCAAAAGACCTAGGTTCGAAAGAATTAATCTATTAATCCCATAAAGCGCACGATATACATGTTCTCCACGAATTATTGTACTGTCGTCATTTGTAATTTTTTTTGCTAATTCAGCGTGATTTCCGTTATTGTTAGTACTATTGATAAACAAAAGATTTCTTTCTTGGTCCCAATGAATCAAATAAAGATCATGAATTAAATCGAAAACACTTTTTGTGTCCCCCCATGTTACTTGTGTATTATCCTTTGTGATAAACAATAGAACTCGCTCACTTGGATTGAGTGTGGGTTCTACAAGTAAGTTTTCTTTCTTTAACAGATCCCAAATTGCATTTGGTTTCCAATCATCACAGGTGGTTTTATAAGCGACTAAACTCATTTTTGGATGAATATTTTGAAGCGGAACACCTATAGGCGAGTTTTGGAAACCCTGAATAAAATCGGATTGCCTTTGTTGGATACTTGTAGCTCCTTCGCTTAATCTTCGAAGAACAACATTCCAGTCAGAATCCTTAGAATATAAATCCTCTAATGCTTCCTCCACTTCAGCATCTGCAGCATTTGCAATAACAGTAGCTGAACCGATCCCCACTGCAGAACGAGTGAATCTACCTATAAATTGAATTGTTACAGCAAGGCTTTTATGAATATCATGAAGAGCGGCAATTTTCAATTGCGGGAGGTCGAAGCCTTCACCTAGCATATCAACACAAACAATAACTCGGCTTTGACGAGAACGAAGCTTGTCAATAGCGTTCGTTTGCTCATTTGCAGGAAGATTACTATGAACGATTAATGGATTGAATTCAGGTGCCAAAGCAGAATAAATCGAATATATTTGCTTCGCTCTCTCGATATTATCAGCCCTTGCCATTAAGATATGATCATGACCTGCTTTGATATCTTCTTCCAGGGCTTGAATACCTCTCTTGGCAATGGCCAGATCGGCTGTATCACGGTTGTATTCCCAAATCGAAACAAATGTAATTGGTGTAAAGTATTTCTCCTCCTGTGCCTTTCGAAGAGGATAAGTAAATATTGATTTTCCGCCGAGGTGTTTTCCGTCTCTTCTAAAAGGCGTAGCTGTAAATTGGAGAACAGGTTTTTTTTGTTCGTGGAAAAGCTCTCGGAATGAGTTCCAAGTATTTGCGCTTACATGATGCGCCTCATCAATAAAAACATGACTACATTCTGAAGCAATTGCCCTTTGAACTTCTTCTGAACAACCTCCCACAACAGCCATAGTGGCAATAGCGACATTACAAGATCGTAGAAATTGGATTGCATCATCTGAGTTATTGAATTGATGCTCAACTTTACCAACAACTGGTAAATCTACTTCCGAGTTTATTACCCCGGATTTTCTAAGAACACCAAATGTTAAGAATTTTTTGCATATTTGATCTCGTAATGCAGAGGTAGGTACGACAACAAATAAGCATTTAGGCCGTTCACATGCGAGAAGAGCCAACATTGTCTCAGTCTTCCCGGTTCCCGTGGGCATAACAACTGTGCCAATTTCTGAAGTTACAATCCAATGAGCTAATGAAGCATAAAGAGCCCCCAATTGAGGTACTCTCATTCCGGGTTTTATAATTTCATCCCCGTTTCGCTCTTCAGATTTAAATGAAAATGCATTTGCCCATGACTCTCGGGCTTTTTGACTTATAGAAACTAACTCATCAATATCTGTTATCGTCCTTACTTTTGGATAAAGCCATCTTGCTTTTTGTGTCCCATCATTATCCATATATGGAACTCTCGTTATTCCCGGAACAAGTAAAACTGAACCGTAAGGATTAACAGCAGTTGGTTTTGGAACTACGAGAATACGATCGCCACTTTTCCTGTGGATTACCCAACCTTTCACACCTCTGAATTTATACCCTTCTATTCCAACAGCTTCACTCGAATCGAGCAATTCTATTTGACCAAGCGTGTTATTGGCAATTTTGCTTGTAAATCTAAGTCGGGATGGGAGAAAAACATTTTCTGTGAATAACATCACTTAATTCACCCCTTTGAACTCCGTTCATTGGTAATCCATTTTTATTAATAAGTATACATTTATTATGATTTCCCATATAACCATTCTGTTTCATTTTAGGAAGTTTGATTTAATCAGATGAGATAATTTCATCTTCTACTCTCGAAATATGTACCCATACATAGTCGGTCTAACCTCCATCATCCAGTGTATTCTCTACATTGGACTTCACCATTCAGTAAAACCTCGAATCAGAAATTGTATTTCGCTAGTGCAAAGTGTGTTTACTAATTCACTGTAAAATTAAATAAGAAACCCAAAAAGGGGGAAAAATGTCTACTCCCAAAAACATGCGAGCCCAAGCCTTCAGTTTGAACCATGGTGGTGCAATTCATACCTACATCAACGATGATTCCATCATTCTGCAAATCAGAAAAACAACGCCCACTGAAGAAGATCTTTTACAACCTTCCTTTAAAGTAGCTGTCAGTTTATCCCCGCAAGAGGCGATGGCAATCGCTACTGAGCTGCTTTTGGCAGTATCGAAACATTTGAAAGACTCACCCAAGCTGGAATAATCTTAACATCCGGGAGCATTGGGAAAACCCTTCTTCAGTATCCGATTAACCTCGTAAATACACTCGTTGAAGATATGTTGCTTCTTATGGGAGAAGATGATATAGCTGACACGGACAACTAGATTTAAGGCAAACTATCTTGATTCGTTTGCCTTAAATCTACGTTTGCAAAATAACCACACTTAATTGTAAGATTTCATAATTGTATTCATTAAAAAAGAAATAGCTGAGTGAGGGGGGCACCCAACTATTCCTTGAATTATTATAGAACAAATATTTCATTTGTCAATGGAAATTATTTGAGAAATGATATTGTTATTTTCTTCAAGGATAAAGCGGTTTGCTAATGGCGCTGAAATTATGTTCCACCGTTATCTGGAAATTACATAGTTTCAAAGTTAAAAGAGTGCTACTGAACCGGCCTAAACTTACATCCATGCGTTGCCGGCTTTCCAACCATCGTCCAGGATAATCTTTCAACTGTATTCCACCAGATACCAGGCACTTCATACCACCTAGCATTTGCGACATCCTTAGGGATATCTGGATCTGGGGCGGTGCCTCGCGCAAGAGCTCCATCCGGATGGATACCAACCTCCGTATAAACAAATGAATAAATTGGACCCAGGGTGGCTAAAGATAACATCATACCCCACCCGCACCGGGAAGGTTCAACCATTTTTGCGGCATCTATCCGGTCAGCAACGAATTCTGTCACTAAACGCCCTATAATGTACCAGGTGCATTCACCCACGATGTACCAGGAATATTCACCCACACTGCGCCACAGATGTTCACCAACGATGTACCAGTGATCTTCAGCCGAAATGTGCCACTTTCCGACGACGGAAAAATCGATTACCCTTCTGGCAGAAAACAAAACAGCCAGGAGGAACCATGTCAGAAAGAAGGCTGAACCTAATGGACATACGAGAAATGATTCGGCACATCCGGGAAGAACGGAGTGACCGGCAAATCGGCAAAGATTTAGGGGTAGACCGGCGAACGGTGAAACGCTACCGGATATGGGCGCAGGAACAGGGATTACTGACAGGCGAACTGCCGGATCACGAAAAGCTGCTGAAAATGCTGGATGAGACCATGCCGGAGAAAGTACCACCGCAAAACAGCTCAAAAGCGGATCCGTATCGTGGACGGATAGAAACGCTGCTCAAAGAGAAAGTGAAAGTGACCGCAATCTTTGACCGGCTAAGAGAACAAGGGTACCAGGGCAGTTATGCTTCAGTGCTGAGGCTGGCGCGCCAGATAGCGCCAAAGCCAGTGGAGGCATTTACGCGCAAGGAATGCCAGCCTGGAGAAGAAGCGGAGATTGACTTTGGCTATGTGGGGATGATGCTGGACGCAGAAGGTAATTTGCGCAAAGCCTGGGCATTTGTGATGGTGCTGGGGTGGAGCCGGTATGCGTATGTGGAGTTTGTTTTCAACCAAAAAGCGGAAACCTGGCTGCGCTGCCACCGGAATGCCCTGGAATTCTTTGGCGGAGTGCCGAAGCGGCTGGTAATTGACAACCTCAAAAGTGGGATCACCCAGGCAATTTGGGATGATCCAGTAGTACAGATGGCCTACCGGGAGTGTGCGGAGCACTATGGATTTCTGATCCTGCCCTGCCGCCCGGTCACACCCGAACACAAAGGCAAGGTGGAAGGTGGTGTCGGCTATGTGCAGGGCCGGTTCATGGGGGGCCGTGGGCCGATGAGCCTGACCCAGGCCAACCAGGAAGTGCGCAAGTGGTGTCAAGGGGAAGCTGGGATGCGTATTCACGGCACGACCAAAGAACAGCCGCGCCGCCAGTTCGAGACGGTAGAAAAAGGGCATCTAAAACCCCTGCCAACGACCCCGTATGATCTGGCAATCTGGAAAAAGGCCAAACTGCATCGCGATTGCCATGTGGTTTTTGAGGGTTCCTACTACTCGGCGCCGTTCCGGCTGGTGGGGCAACACCTGTGGGTGTGCGCTGGGACGCAACAGGTGAGGCTGTTCAACGCCAAATACGAACTGGTGGCCACGCATGAACGGGCAGCCAAACCAGGAACTCGCCGGACACACCGTGACCACTACCCGCCGGAGAAACTACCGGGCCTGGAGCGCACGCGCGAAGGTTGTCTTGAGCAGGCTGCCGCACTTGGCCCGGCAATCCGCCAAACTGTTGAGCAAATCCTGGCTGACCCGGTGCTGGATCGTATCCACCAGGCGGGCAGGCTGCTGCGTCTGAGCGAAAAGTATGGCAGCCAACGCCTGAATGATGCCTGCCAGCGAGCATTGGATTTCGGTGATCCAGCCTACAAGACGGTGAAAGGTATCCTCAAACAAAACCTGGATCAGGAAGAACCACCGATCCCGGTCCAGCTTTCCCCGGCGCTGACTTTCTCACGCCAGCCGGATGAACTGGTCGGAGCTTTGGCGGAGGTGCCGACGTGGAACTGAAGCCGCAGCTTTCTCACCAACTGCGCCAATTGCGCATGTCTGGCGTGATGGAGACCCTGGATGCCCGCAACCGCCAGGCGATTGACGGCCAGTGGTCGTACCAGGAATTCCTCTCCCGTCTGTTGGAAGACGAAACTGAGCGCCGTGCCCAGAAGCAACTCAGCATGCGTCTGCGCCGCAGCACATTAAATGCCACAAAAACCATTGAAGGATTTGACTTCCAGTTCAATCCCAACCTCAATCGCCAGCAAATCCTACAACTGGCTGCCTGCGAATACCTGCGTGAGCACCGCAACCTGCTGATCTGCGGCCCGACCGGGGTCGGGAAAACACAACCAACATAATGCCTCAATCGGCACGACATTTGAAACGCAGGAAACGGTAACGATCACCGACCCCTGCCATCCACTTCACGATCAAACTTTCCCCCTACTTTTTCTAACCAAATTTCAT
>Ga0208459_1003312_pt1 | contig 12794 bp, 8 predicted proteins | sample AD_UKC087_MetaG_FD_184433 | JGI IMG/M metagenome (GOLD analysis project Ga0208459, IMG submission 184433) | Active sludge microbial communities of municipal wastewater-treating anaerobic digesters from USA - AD_UKC087_MetaG (SPAdes) (version 2) | ecosystem: Engineered > Bioreactor > Anaerobic >... | reverse complement strand
GGCTGCTTTCCTTACTATTTCTTCCTCCTGCCGGGCAATGGTTAGCCTGTAATTTCTGTCAGCTATTACTACCGATATTGAAAATTCTTCCATTGCTTTCAGGGTATATAAATTACTTGTTTAAGAGTGCAATACATCTGTCAACTTCCCGCAAAAATTCATTAATTCTTAATTTTGCTTTTGTCTTATCTTCTCCTTCAATTGTTTTTGCTATTCGTAACATCTTATTTTTGTCTTCTAAATACTTTATCTTTTCTTTATTTTCCTCGTCTTTGCTGATTAATAATTCCAGTTGCTTTTTCAATTCAGCATTTTCATACGTCAACGCTTTTAGTCGTTTGACCAATTGATGAGTTTTGAATTCAATACCGGACACCAACGCCGAAAAATCTTCCATAGCACATCAATTTGATTCTTTTACAAAGGTAGTATAATATTGTATTTAATTGCAAATTTTTTTAACTTTATTTAATAATTTTTGATAGTTTTATGCTTTTATTTTCTATAAATCATTTGTAACCATGAACGAAGATTTACTTCATTATATATGGAAATATCAAAGGTTCAGCTCCGCTATCGCTACCACTGATAACAAACCCATTAAAGTGGTAAGTCCCGGAAGATTAAACACCGATGCCGGACCGGATTTTATCAACGCCAAAGTTCATATTGACAACACTTTATGGGCAGGAAATATTGAAATACACCTTAATGCCTCCGATTGGTACGAACACAGGCACCATCAGGATGAGGCTTATGGCAACATCATTCTCCATGTGGTTTTTCATGATGACAAGCCCGTTTTCGACCGGAATGGAAACAAGGTAGCCACCCTGGAATTGAAAAATCACATCGACGGGCAGTTTTTGGCAGGATACAAGAATTTTACCGAAAGCAAAAATGCCATTCCCTGCGCCAGGATGACCAGTAAGGTCAAAGAAATAATCATTAGCAACTGGCTTGAAAAGCTTGCCATTCAGCGCTTGCAAAACAAAACCGAAACCATATTCAACAAACTCAGCTTAAACATAAACAACTGGGAACAAACTTTTTATGAAGTATTTGCCCGGAATTTCGGCTTCAGTGTCAATGCCGAACCTTTTGAGCTTTTAGCAAAATCCTTACCTCAACAATATTTCGCAAAGAGCAAAAACGACCTTTTCCAGATCGAAGCCCTGCTTTTTGGCCAGGCCGGACTGCTTGAAAAAGAGTTTGCTGATGAGTACCCTGCCAAATTAAAAACCGAATATCATTACCTTCAGAAAAAATACGGATTAACCCCGATGGATGGGCATTTGTGGAGATTTCTCCGCATCCGGCCCAACAATTTCCCCACCATCAGGCTGGCACAGTTTGCCAGCCTGATACACCGGTCCGAAAACCTGTTCAGTAAGGTGATTGAAAGCAACTCATTGTCAGATATTTATCATCTGTTCGACTTGAGCTGCTCCGCATATTGGCACAATCATTATGTGTTTGACAAAGTAAGTGAACCTTCCTCGAAAAAACCGGTAAAAAGCACCATCAACCTAATAATAATCAACACAATAGTTCCATTTATTTTTGCTTATGGCAAAACAAAAAACGATGAAAACTATACCGAAAAAGCTCTGGATTTTCTTACCGCCCTGCCGCCTGAAAAAAACCGCTATACCCTGCAATTTTCATCGACAGGTATCATCGCCAGCAATGCCATGCAGACACAGGCGATGATACAATTATATAATGATTACTGCCAGCCAAAAAAATGCCTGCATTGCAGCATTGGCGATGCCATTCTGAAACAGGACTGACCGGGTGGCAGGCTTACTTTTTCTTTTCTTTGTTTTTCAGGAATAAATCCCGGTACGTATTGAACTGTTTGCGGTACACTATACCAATACCCTGAGTGTAAGGCGCAGTATATTGCAGGATGCTGTACTGATTGGTATGGTTGAACACCTTAAGCTTCAATGCTTTTGAGATTTTTACTTCGATATCCACATCACCGACGATCTGGTTTGAATTTTTGTTTTCACCGGTGGTTGTCTGTCCGGTGGCCACACCCAGGTTACTCGAGATGCTTACCCTATCGTTAAAAAGTTGTGTGGAAAGCGCCACCGCCACTTCTTCCTGCGAAATATTGTCGCCAGGCCTGTAGTTGATACCGATATTAACATTTTTGCTGATTTGCGACAGCCAGTTGCTCAATTGGTTTGAAAGCACTTCGCTGGCACTTTTCCCTAACAGGCTAACTCCTGCCGTTGTAGCCGAGCCAATGCCGGTATTGGGGTTGACAAAACTATTAATAACCAGCAGGGATATAAAGTTATTGTTGAGGTTTTCGTTTATAGCAGCCAGGTAAGGCACTTTTTCGTAATCCTGCATAGAGGGTATGTCCACCTCAAAAGAAAATTCCGGATTTGAAAGTACATTGGACATATCAATAATGCAATCCACGTTAACGTACCGGGTATTGGTATCCACTCCCAGTCCCGCCAGGTTTGCCCTCAGCGTATATCGGGCACGGATATCCAACTCGGCATCGTAAGGGTCGCCGTTCCATTTGACCGTGCTGCCCGGATCAATCAAGAAACGTTTGTTGATGATGTTCTGAAAAGTAAACAGGTAGTCGCCCGAGGTGAGCACATAAACGCCAAACATGTTCATGTCGTTGTCGGCTATGGTTATGCGGATGTTGCCATTGCCCCTGCCCAGGATGCGGTCGCCCACACGGGGATCGAACAACAACTGCACCTCGGCGTCATCGGTAACATTGAAAGACATATCCAGATTGATACCCTTGATAATTTTACCCGTTTCTTGTGCAACACTATCCTCCTGATGCCCCTGAGTAACAAAAGTGACGTACTCGCTGGCCTGCAGGGCCGACGTGTTGCCAACGGGAATGATCAGCTGGGTTCCTTTTTCAGTGGTGGCGGCAATATCAAAATTGATGATATTTTGGTCGCCGAAAATATGAGCACTTCCCGTGGCATAACCTTTGCCATAAAACAGTTCGTTCATGAAGGCATTGGTGTTCATCACCAGGGCTTTTCGGGGTTCCACATTGATATCAAAGCCGATATTTTTAAAATTTTCGTGCGTGATACGCCCCGATACCATCACGGTGTCAATTTCACGGTGGAGAAGATCAGGCTGGTCGATGGCAATAAGGTTATTAAACGTAAAAGCATCTTTTGTAATTTTCACGCTATCGTAGGCAAAGGCATACACAGTGTTGAGGTAATTTATTTTCAGGGCGCCCCGCATCACTTTGAGCAAGCCTGACAGTTCGGGTTTTTGCTTCCCCCTCAGATACAATTTGCCGGTAGCGGTACCGCTGACAATAGAGCCAAAACTGGCCACATACCTCGAAAGAGCTTTCAGCCGTAGGTTTTCCACACTAATATCAATATAAAAATTCTGTGGCTTATCCCCCGGGTAATAATAACCTTCGGCCATCACCGGCGTGCTCTTTCCGATGTTGCCGACATAGTAGATTTCCGCCTTTATATGTACCCCTTTTTTTATGTCATCCCATTTGCTTTGTATCGAGGCGTCGCCCAGTTTGTCGTAATTTACCCCGAAATCCTTGATCTTCAGATCGGCAAAATACGTTGGCGAGTTGTACAGATCCGAAATAAATACGTTGCCGGTTATGACACCGTCGAGGTCGAATTTTTTGGCGTTGGTGAGATAGTCAACATTAGAAATATCAAAGGAATTAAAATCAACAGACAGCACATCCGAAGGATTTTTGGATATTTTCCCGTTGATGGCCAGGTTTTGCTCTTTATACCATAACATTAGGTTGTTGCAGACAATGCTGCCGGTATCAAACACTATTTTCCCCTGTGGGCTTATAGTCCACACGGAATCATTTACCACCAGTTCGGATGGTTTGAAACCCATTACCGATTGGGTGTTAGTATAAAAATAGTTATAAAAATTCAGGTTGCCGGCATTTCTCTTGGTGGCTTTTTTGTTATCCCACTGTAAGCTGCTGCTTATGCTGTCATTAAGCACTCTGGAATCCAGGTTCACATTGGAAAGATAAGAGCTGTCAGACATATGCAACGTATCGGAATTCATAAGCAGGTTTATGTTGCCGTCAGCAGCGGCAAAATCGAGATTCCAGTTTTCCAACGAGAAACTTTTATAGGATAGCCGTGAAGAAACAGCATTTATTTTAGCATTGTTCGTCAACGAGTTAAAATTCCCCTTAACTATGGTATTGCCTGAAGTTTCGAGGCCGCCTACCAGATAATCCAGCAAGGGCGTTGCGTTGTACAACCTGATATCAAAATTAAAATCCTGACGTGCCAGGTTTTTATTGCTGGTATCAAGGGCGAAATAAAATTTTGGAAGGTAATTGAGTATAAACTTCTTAAATGAGTTTCCCAGTTCCGAAAAAACAAAATATCCATTAAAAACAGCATCCACATAATCGGATTTCAGGTCAAAGGTGCGATATCCGGTGGGGCTGATATAGGTATTAAGGTTAAAAGACCGCAGGTCAAAGTTTTTTTTGTTTTGCCGGAAAGAGGCATCGTTGACGGTGATATAGCCTTTAAGGTTATCAATGTTGTTGCCATAGAAGTCAATATTCACACGACCTTTAACCTCTGAAATCGTATCTTTGGGGGTGATTTTGAGCATTTTTAAATTGGCATAGGCCACATCGGCCTCAAAGTCGAAATCGGGCAGCGAGTCGTTGATATCCACTTCGCCATTGAAGACCATCTCGAGGTTTTTGTCTTCCACCTCGATCACACCATTGAAAATTTTATGTGCAAAAGTGCCATTTACAGAAATACCGGAATAGTTATACCCTTTGAATTCTACCTGATCAATGTTTCCCTGAAAAATCAAATCGGCATCATCGGCAGTCAGCCCCGAGCCCCCCAGTTGGGCTACCAGGCTCACTTTACCCAGCAATTCGCCTGCGTCGAGCAATTGTCCCAGGTAGAAATTTTCGGTTGACACCTCGCCTTCGTAGGATATGATTTTGTTTTCGTTTCTCACGATAATGTCGGTTGAAATAGTGCCCAGGTCGGAATTCAGCGTGGCATTGGATACAAAATTGGTGTAAAATCCTGTGAAAACTCCGTTTACGTTTATGTTTCCCAGGCGTTGCAACATCAATGGAAGCTTCAGGTTAACCACTTCCCCGTTGGCTGAGGGGATAACGATGGCATTCAGGTCCGACACCGATGACGTCAGATTTCTGACTTTCATGTTAATAAAAGTTTCGTTGATTTGTGGCAGACCGTTCATGGTAACGTCCCCGTCAAAATAAGTATCAGCGCCATAATGCATCATAAAATTCTTCACCTTGAGATTGCTCACGGTGCCTTTTACCTGTGATGAAAAATGTATAAGGTCATTCATGCCATGCAGTTGACGAACGAAATAGGCAATATCAATGAAATTAAGATCGGTCGGGCGAATGGCTGAGATAATGGTAACCTTGTGCACAAAATCGTTAAACGATTTAAAGTCCTCATAGGCAAAGGTAAGGTCGAGGTCGAGGCTGGAGTTGCCGGTTTTTGCCAGGAGATTTTTCACCACAATGTTGCGTTTTGAAACAATAGATTGTGCCGAAAAGTTATGAATGACAAATCCGCTTTTTTCATGCACCGAAAGGTTTTTAATATCGGCGCATACAGAGTCGGCCAGCACCGCAACATGATTCATATCAATATCAAGATGCGTAAGAGATATATCGTCGAAATCCATAACGCCGTTGTTGTTATGGTCTTTGTTGTCGTTAATATAAGAAAAACCTGAACCGGAAAGTTGCAGTTTATCAACCACCACTTTTACAGGATATTTTTCCCTGGCAGGTTTTTCTTTGTCGGACTTGAAAAAATCAAGCACAAACTGCAGGTTAAGTTTTTTTTCATCCTTATACTTGCGTAAATTGAAGACAGTGTTTTCAAGGACAACTTTTTTAAGCTCGAAATAATTGGATGACAAGTCAATATGTCGTGGTTGTACATTAATCTTTTCGGCACTGAGCAGGGGATTCCGGTGCAGGTCTTCAACATATACCTTTTTTAGCACCACATCGGCAAAAAAGCGTATTTCCACCTTATCAACCCTAACCTCGGTGTTAAGTTTTTCGGATAAATACGCCGAGACTTTTCGGGCAAGATAGGTTTGCACCAGGTTGCTTTGCACCAATGTAAACAGTCCTGCAGGCAGCACAAACACCACTGCATAAACAACCAATAATATTTTAACCGTTTTTTTTATACCTTTGAAAACTTTTTCATAATGAACACATACATCCTGGGCATAGAGTCATCCTGCGACGACACTTCTGCGGCAGTGGTCAATAAAAACGAACTTCTGTCCAACATTATTGCCAGTCAGGCAATACATAAAAACTTTGGCGGTGTAGTCCCCGAATATGCTTCGAGGGCGCACCAGATAAATATCATCCCCGTTATTGACCAGGCACTCCACGAAGCAAATATACAAAAAAATCAACTGTCTGCAATTGCTTTTACCCGGGGTCCCGGTTTGCTGGGTTCGCTCATCGTGGGTACTTCGGTGGCCAAATCATTAGGACTGGCACTGAATATCCCCCTTATTGATGTGGACCATATTCAGGCACATATGCTGGCACATTTTATTCAGGAAAAGGACAGTCAGGGGCGCGCGCCGGAGTTTCCTTACCTTTGCCTTTTGATTTCGGGTGGTCATACCCAAATTATAATGGTAAAAGATTTTTATACCTTTGAAACCATTGCCAACACCATTGACGACGCCGCCGGAGAAGCATTTGACAAAAGTGCAAAAATACTGGGTCTTCCCTACCCTGGCGGACAAATGATAGACCAAAACGCTGCCGCCGGAAACCCTTTGAAATACAAATTTGCCGAACCCCGTGTTAAAAATGATGAGTTTAGTTTCAGCGGACTCAAAACTTCCTTTTTGTATTTTGTCCGCGACCGCCTGAAAGAAAATCCTGATTTTATCACCGAAAACCTCGCTGATCTGTGTGCCTCCATACAACAAACCATCATAAACATTCTGGCCAAAAAACTTATCGAAACTTCGCAACGTACCGGCATCCGTACTGTGGCCATTTCGGGCGGAGTATCGGCCAATTCGGCTCTACGAAAACAACTGATGTCCCACGCCAAAGCACAAGGTTGGGAACTATTCCTGCCCAAGCCGGTTTTTTGCACCGACAATGCAGCTATGGTGGCCGTAGCAGGATACTACAAATACCTTAAAAAAGATTTTTCAGGCCAGGACAGCACTCCCTATACACGTTACAACACGCAATAGGTATCAAACAAACCAAAAATAGTAAAAGTTGATGCTGCATTACGAAATAATAATTTTTTCTATGCTATAAACTCAGGAAACTATATTTTTGCAAACCAAAAAATAAAAAAATGAAAAATCTACAACTCTTATCGGTCATTATTTGCGCAAGCATTTTGTTTGCTGCCTGTTCGGGAAAAAAAGATGATGTAAAAAACAACGATCTGCCGGCAACCGGAGTTTTTTCGAGCAACCTGGAAGCCACCGGATGGATGAACCAGTTTACCCTTTCGAAAGACGCCGCTCACTCAGGCAGGTATTCAAGCCGCGTGGATTCGGTTAACCAGTTTAGTTTTGGTTTCAAAGAATCCGTAAGTATTATTGGCGATACTATCCCCCAAAAAGCTAATATTGATTTCTGGGTATTATATCCTCAGGCAGGCATCAAAAGCACACTTGTTTTAAGCGTTGATTCCTGTGATAAAAATATTTTCTGGTTTGGCACACCGATCACCGACTCGGTTAAAACCACAGCCCAGTGGCAACAAATAAAAGCCTCGGTGAACCTGCCCGAAAATATCATGCCCACCGATAAAATCTCTGTCTATGTGTGGAACAACGACAAAAAAACTTTCTATATCGACGACTTTACCGTTGCATTTGAAAACAAAAAGTAACCACTTGTTTGTGTTGAATAATTCAAAGCAAAACTTAAAAAGAAGCTCTGCAGGGCTTCTTTTTTAATTCAAAGGCCGCCCTTCATTGAAAATATCTCGTTATGGAACAAAACAATTTTGAAGGTGTTTCCTATATAAAAAAAGATTTCACCCAAAACCCGCTGCCGGCTGGGACTTATGAAAACTGTATTTTCGATGGCTGCGATTTTTCAGACACCAACCTGAACAACATCAAGTTCAGTGATTGCGAATTTATTGTGTGCAACCTCAGTCTGGCCAGGCTAAACAATACGGCATTACGCGAAATTAAATTTCGCGACTGTAAAATGCTGGGGCTGCTTTTTGAAAACTGCAATAAATTTGGCCTGTCGGTCAGTTTTACTAATTGCATACTGAATCATTCTTCCTTTTATCAGGTAAAGATCAAAGGCACAAAATTTATTCATTCACAGATACAGGAAGTTGATTTTACAGAATGTGACCTGAGCGGCGCTGTTTTTGACAATTGTAACCTCGACCGGGCCATTTTTCAGCATACCGTGCTTGAGAAAACCGATTTTTCAACGGCATATGGCTATGCGATCAACCCTGAGATAAACCGTTTGAAGAAAGCCAGGTTTTCAAGTTCAGGCTTAACAGGACTTTTATACAAATACGATCTCGATATCATTGATTAAAAAGCTAATTGAATTTTATATTATAAAAACAGGCTACCATCGTTTTGTAATCATTTGCAAAAATTTTTCTCCATGCTAAAGCTCATTTTATCAAAAATAAAACCATATTACCAGAAAACAAAACAGTGGTTTGCAGCCCGAAAAAAGCGGCACAAACAACGCCGGTGGCACATCAGGTTATTGTATGACATCATGTTTGTCTTTCTGTTATTCATACTTTTTCTTTTCCTTATTAACATCAATTTTCTATGGTTGTTCGGTAAATCGCCGCGAATATCCGAAATCAGAAATCCTCAGCAAAGCATTGCTTCAGAAGTTTATACTTCAGATGGAAAAATGATAGGCCGTTTTTTTAAGGAGAACCGTACCCCGCTGGAATTGCATGACTTGTCGCCCCTGCTTGTGAAAACGCTGATTGCCGTAGAAGACCAACGTTTTTATTCTCACAATGGTATTGATTTCAAAGGCTTGTTTTCGGCGTTCCGCGACTGGTTTTCGGGAAATTACCGGGGGGCCAGCACCATCTCCCAACAATTGGTAAAAAATATGTATAAATCGCGTACGGCCTATTCTCGGGGACTATTCGGGCATATTCCTTATGTTCGGATTGTAATCATGAAACTTAAGGAATGGATTGGCGCCTTGAAAATCGAGATGTTCTATTCCAAAGAAGAGATATTGGTCATGTACCTCAATACCGTTGATTTTGGGAACAATACCTTTGGAATTAAAACAGCTTCGAGAATTTATTTTGGCGTATCACCCGATAAATTAAAGCCACAGCAGGTGGCCATGCTTATCGGCATGTTAAAAGCCCCCTCTACCTACAACCCGCTCCGCAATCCAAAAAACTGTACCAAACGCCGGAATGTGGTACTCGGCATCATGAAAAGAGAAAACCTCATTACCGAAGGCCAGCTTGACTCACTGAAAGCCCTGCCCCTTGGTCTGAAATACAAGGTGGAAGACCTCTCTGACGGCCAGGCCACCTATTTCAGGATGGCTGTGGCCGATGCCATTGAAAACTGGTGTAAAGAAAACAACCTGGATATTTATACTTCGGGCCTGAAAATATACACCACCATAGATTCGCGTATGCAGCAATACGCCGAAGATGCAGTAAAAAAACAAATGAATATTCTGCAAAGCGAGTTTAACAGGCAATGGGGAACGGAAAACCCCTGGCGTGACACACAATATCAGGAAATACCCGGATTTTTGCAGAGCAACGCCCTGGAAAGCGCACGCTACAAAGCCTTACGAAAAGAAACCGGCAATGCCGACTCTGCAATGGCGCTGATGCGTAAGCCGGTAGCCATGACCTTATATCATCCGAAAAAAGGTCTGACAGACACGGTGCTCAGCCCATTGGATTCTATCAATTATACATTGCGGTTTCTGCATACTGGATTTGTGGCTATCGAGCCGCAGAACCGTTATGTACGCGCCTGGGTGGGCGACATAGATTACCGGTTTTTTAAATTCGACCATGTATCTCAATCGGCACGGCAGCCGGGATCCACATTTAAGTTGTTTGTTTATACCGCCGCCATAGCATCGGGAATTAGCCCATGCGACATGCGCAACGATGTTTATGTGGAATGGAAATACAAAGAAAAAGGCCAGGACAAAGTATGGCGGCCTCATAATGTCAACGGAGTGTTTTACAATATCCCGGTGAGCCTGCGTTCGGCTTTTACCAATTCCATCAATGGTGTCGCCGTGACCCTTGCCCGCGAGGTAGGCATTGACAAAGTGATACGGTATGCCTATCTGCTCGGTATCAGAACAAAACTGGAGTATGTGCCTTCGGTGTGTCTGGGCTCCAGCGAGGTTAAGCTGCTCGACCTGGTAAATTCTTATGCTACCATTGTGGCTGATGGATTGTACGAAGACCCTGTCCTGGTAACACGCATCGAAAACCGTGAAGGCAAGATACTTTGGGAATACAAGCCCGAAAGAAAACAGGTTATTGACTACGAGACCGCATTTTTGATGCAGGAAATGCTCAAGGCGGGTGTTAAAGAAAGAGGCTCTACCGTTCAGAACCTTTGGTCGTATAATATTTTTAAAGACGGTACTGAGTTTGGAGGGAAAACGGGCACGTCGTCAAACCACAGCGATATGTGGTTTGTGGGCGTTTCGCCAAAGCTGGCTGCCGGAGCCTGGGTGGGTGGAATCCGGCGCAGTATACATTTTCGTCCGGGAAGCCGGATAGGCGAAGGCGGCCATGCTGCTTTACCCATGTTTGGCTATTTCATGGAAAAAGTCATGAATGATGAATCGCTGAAGGCATACCGTCAAAAATTCCCCGGGCCCAAACAAAAGATCAGTAAAAACTATAATTGTGTCACCTCCATTCCTGATTCGATATTAAGAGCCGTGGATTCAATATTGAATGGCGTGGATTCGGTGCCTGCGGTGGAAATCCCTCAATAAAAAAAGTAACCTACTTATAAAAAAAAAGCATGAAAAAATTCCATGCTTTTTTTTTATAATTCAGGTAACTGATTTTTAATAGGAAAAATCCTCGGCATTATCGAATTGCGGGGTTATGATAATCGTACCTTTTTTATCAATAAATCCCCACTTGGTCCCCTTACGAATACGGGCCAAACCGTTATCAAAACTTTTTGCCCCTTCGAACTGTGGATTAATCAGATACATGCCTTTTTCATCAATATATCCCCATTGCGGACCTTTGCGTACCAGCGCAAGCCCTTCATAAAAATCAAACGCTTCGTTAAACTGCGGATTGATCACATAAGTACCTTTGATATCAATAAAGCCCCATTCTCTGAACTTATTGACACGGGCCATGCCGGCGTTGAAATCCTCAGCCAAATCAAACTGCGGATTTATTACCCAAGTACCTTTTTTATCGATATATCCCCATTGTTTCATTTTTTTGGCTTTCGCCAGACCTCCATAAAAATCGCCGGCGCCTTCAAACTGCGGGTTGATAACGTAAGTGCCTGTTTTGTCGATATAACCCCAGGACATGCCCTTACGCACGCGGGCCAGGCCGCCAAAGAAATCCTCTGCATCGTCAAACTGAGGGTTTACAATCCAGGTGCCGGTCTTATCCACATAACCCCATTGTTTGGCTTTTAAAGCTTTGGCTAAGCCATCGTGAAACTCACCCAAAAAATCAAATTGAGGATTAACCACAAAAGTACCTTTCTTATCAATAAGGCCCCATTGCATACCTTTACGCACCCGTGCTAGACCACCGGAAAAATCTTCCGCCCCGTCGAACTGCGGATTGACAACAAAAACACCCGTTTTATCTATATAACCCCATTGTTTAAATTTTCTAACCTTGGCCAGCCCTTCAGAAAAATCTTCGGCCTGCTCAAACTGCGGATTGATAACATAGGTGCCTTTAGTATCAATATATCCCCAATTGCCAAACTGAAACACCCTGGCAAGACCGTTGGAAAAACTTTTGGCAACATCAAACTGCGGATTGATAACGTACGAACCTTTTTTATCCACAAATCCCCAGTCCTTGCCCATACGTACTAACGCAAAATATTCCTGGGCAGAAAGAAAACTGCTGAAAACAACAGCCAACAAGAATAAAGAAAATTTTTTCATGATGATTTATTTTATGTTTATGCAAAAATAACAATAAATTTTTTATTATTTCAACAAGGGTTGTCATTGTCCAATTTCCAGAAGCTTTCATAGCAAATTTCAGTTTTCAGGCATTGGATAACACTGGCAATTTTATTGTATATTTGTGCCCTGAAATAAAAATTGTTTTAATCATGAAAAAAATATGTTTTGTAGTGCTTATCAGCCTTGTTTCGTTTTTGGCAACTGCTCAGGATGTGATTTTGAAAAACAACGGAAAAGACATCAAGGCAAAGGTCATTGATGCAAACAATGAGCACATTAAATTTCATATATTCAACGAAAACGACAAGCTGCCCTGCAGCATTAAAAAACAGCTGAAACAAGCCCAAAAACAAAACCAACCTACCGACAATCTGGTATTAACCGTACCTAAAAAAGAGGTCTTTATGATTCAATACGAAAATGGTAAAAACGATATCTATAAAGACAAAGTCGGCGACCGTACGGTAAAAAATATTTTGAATTTCATTGACGTAAATGACAATGCTGAAGCTTATAAAATGTACCGTAGCGGCTACAAACGCTATTCATTAAG
>Ga0208459_1003306_pt1 | contig 12814 bp, 8 predicted proteins | sample AD_UKC087_MetaG_FD_184433 | JGI IMG/M metagenome (GOLD analysis project Ga0208459, IMG submission 184433) | Active sludge microbial communities of municipal wastewater-treating anaerobic digesters from USA - AD_UKC087_MetaG (SPAdes) (version 2) | ecosystem: Engineered > Bioreactor > Anaerobic >... | reverse complement strand
GGGTATCTATCTCAATGGCATTCGTGCCATCGGGTTTGGCATCCTTCAGAAAAGTGCCGGAAATATCCGCCGGACTGCAGAAAGGACTTCCCAAGATATTGGATGCAAGGAAGTTAGCACCCTGTTATACAGAGTTTACATTTAAATGTTAAAAAAAGATAGCTACAGCGGCATAATGAAGCAACGGTATTGTTATTCAAGTCTATGAAGGCATCTACCATTACAGCTATCATCTGCTTAAGTGATTCAAAGACACGGTTATGTATGTAGCTCGTTTTCAAATATTTCCACAAATGTTCAACTGGGTTCAGCTCCGGAGAGTATGGAGGCAGATAAATGATTTTAATGTTCTCTGGGATAACAAGTTCTTTAGATTTATGCCATCCTGCCTGATCCATGATAATGACTATATCTTCGTTTTCATAGGCAAGGCTCATTTGTTCCAGATACAGATTCATCATTTCGGTATTTACCCAAGGCAGGAACAGCGAGAAGTTCTCACCATTCTTTGGCTCGACTGCGCCATATATGTAGAAATTCTGGTAAGCCTGCTTGACTTTTACCTGCAGTGGTTGCCCCGCTAACGCCCAGATTTTGGCCAAACTGGTCTTAAGGCCAAAACGAGCTTCATCAAAGAAGAATAAGCGAAGATCTGGATTCTTCTCAAATCTTTCCTTCAGGTATTCCAGAGTTTTTTATACTCTGCCTGTTTTTCTTTGTCTGCCATGATGTGAGTGGGCCGAGGCCGCCTATACCGGATCTTCATCTTTGCCAGGTTTACAGACATCGCCGGCTTGCTGATCTTCACACCATACACTCTTTCCAACTCTCCCCGCAGCCTGTCCAGGGTCCAGAATACCGGTTTCCTATCATTGTCTTTTTGGGTAGTGATCCATTCCACTATACTACTTTTCATCTCAGCGTTCAAGATAGCTGGCTTATGCCCTTTGGGGCGATCAACAAGACCCTCCACTCCGTGTTCCTTGAACTGCTTTATCCAACGAAAAAGAGTCCTGGGATTGATTCGGTAGGCCTTTGCTATCTCGTCTGTCTTAAGCCAGGAAAAGCTGGAAAGTATAGTAAGCTTTCTAGCCACTGGTCCATTGGGAAGAGCCATAATAGCCTGCTCAATAGATTCTAACGTGCTGGCGTCAATGCTCCGCTTAGGTCGTCCCATGCCTTACTCCTTATCAACTAAGATATGGGGACAAAATTATAAAGCTTTATGGCTTGTCAATATAAATCCTGTATGAGACATCTTGTGGAAAATGACTTTTTGCGGATCAAAGAATGGAAAGGAATTGCAACTCGCTATGCGAAAAATACCGCATCATACCTCGCTGCTGTTAAGATTCGGTGTTTATTCTTATGGCTGACAATCTCGTGACGACAGTCTCTACCTGGTTTTTACTCCCCAAGCAATACTGATTCTATACCTTCCAAAAACTGCCAAATCCTGATCTGTGCTTGGCACCGAAATTCCTGTTGGTAAGAAGTATCTTGTATAGTTCAATTTTCTGCTGTGGCGTTATCGTGAGTCCACCACTCAGAGTTGTGCTGTCAGCCAGAAAACTGAACCGGAAAACCACACCCGGCACAATTTTAAGAAACCTGATGGGATTGGGTTCACGTAGCCTTGAGCGCTTTCCATTGTACAAATGTGGAGCCAGCCAGTCCTCGTCCAGATAAGGTCTGCCATTCCCCTGATTATTTACGTTTGGGTTTGTACTCTTGGTTATATAGGCATTGAAAAATAACGAACCACGAGCCGGTTTGCTCATATCCCCAAACAGAGCATTCTCCATTTCCCTGGCTTGATTATAATCGAAATCTGCCGGCACAGTTATCCCCGCCTCACCCATTTCCTCTATCAGCTGCTTTAGCGCAATGTCGTCTTTAACCGTTGCCGGAAATCCCGCGCGCAGAAAGCCCCTTGACACTGGATGCAGGGATAAGAGGAAAGCCGGTTGAGTGATCAAAGAAAAAGCCAAGTTGAAAATCGCTTTTATTATCCTCTTTCATCAGGTTCATGTGCGGATATCCGGTACCTACCAGCAAGCCCCGTGAGCCAACTTTTAGCTCAAAAGAGTCATATACGCTTCCTTTCGGTATGGGCAGCTTGCTCACCTGCACCCCGAATATACGTCCGTAGGCTCCCAGATTTCTGCCAATGTTCTGATTAACAGTTTCCAGACCATATTGGTCAAACCAGGATTGATAGCCATTTGCCGTCTCCAGATACGAGTAGTAGGCAAGGCGCAGATTGGCTTTGGCTCCATTGCGCCTGGCAGGGCTGTTGTTAGGGCGGAAGTTCTGGATGTTCAGCCCGCATTCTGCATCCAAGTTTTCGTAGTCATTATTGACTGAATATCTGAAACTATCCGACTGCACGTAGGTTTTTACAGCGAATTTCAGGCTTGCCAGAATCTCCAGCATTCTGTCTTTCAGCAAAGTCTCGCCCGCTGGATCAGCGCAAATACCCTTGATAGTTCCATAGCTCAGACAATCCGGATAATGAAAGAACTGACGCAGCAGTTTGATCAGCAACCTGTTAACCAGACTGGGAGGCAAACCACTCTGCCCTGCTTTGCCCTGGTTTTCATTATCTAGCAACGCGACAATCACACCAGAATATCGGATGGAAATTACCGTTCCCGTAATATAGGCATCAAATTCGGGGCTGATAGACTCACCCGGAACAATGCGGTTCAGCAGTTCAAGAGAGCTTGCATACAATTCATTGTTCAGTGGGGTTATCATTATTTTAACTCCTGAATTTCACATAAACCTTGAGCCAGGCTGAAATTAGCGCCTATCTGCACATAGGTTTCCTGGATATCGGCTAAAAAGGTATCGACCTGCTGTTCCCATATCTTTAGCAAATTATCCGGATAGGAAATGAAGAACCAGAGATGCGCGCCATAGGGCAATACTTCCTCATTGAATTTATTCTTGCTTACACCGTCATCGTCCAAGCAGTTGCGTTCAATCACAGGAATGCAGTACTTGCAAATGTCGCGGAACCTTGCTTCTTCAAACATCGCCACCTCTCCAGTCCTGATTTCGCGGAATACTTTGCTGTTGAGTACATCCTGCCCAACCTGAATAAAACTGCCGGAGATGCCTTCTATGTCTGGCGGGATATTGGAATTATTTTCCCTATAGCAGCAGAAGTTGCTACCCGGAGCGGGAAGGTGTAAGGTGTGATTCTCGTTTCTTCCCAGCAGCTTGTTGGCCATGCTGTAGTATCTCTGCAGGGTGTTTGGCGAAGTGGCATAGTAGCTTGCTTTTTCATACAACGCTCCAACGGGCAGAAAGAGCAGTCGGGCATCGTGAAAGACCAGCATGGATTGGTAGATTGTCCTGCTCGTTCCGGTGCCTCCACTTGATGTGTCATCGGTACCAAAAAGCAGGTCTAGCCTGTTACTATTATAGCCCAAAATCTCTTTGCAATGCGAGCGGAAAGCCCCTTTGATGCTGGAAGCATGCATCACTGGTATGCCATAGGGTTTTTCCCTCTGGATGAGGTTGTCTATTACGCCTGTATCGGCTGCGCCTTGCCCTACGTGGGTATAGGAGCGGGTTATCAGAGAAAAGAATCTGTATTTCATGCTATCTCCTATTGTAGCTTGATAAATCGGTCAAAACCGGCTGCCTGGCTAAAGCCAGGGGTTATTGCTGTCTCTTCGTCTCCGGTAATAATGATGGAACCTATGGGCATACTTTTATAGGTTCCGCTCTTCATTCTTAACCTGAATGGTTTTGCAGAAACTGAGGCATTGCGTTGTAACACCATACGGCGCAGCAGTTCCAACTCACCGCCGTTCAGGCAGATGAACCCCTGGTTGCGAAAGCTTGAGATATTGGTTTCGGAAAGAATTGCGTATCTGCTATTGGCATCCAGTTTGGTCAAAGGAGTTACCAGGCTCTGAAGCAATCCTTGCTTTGGGATACAGGGATACTGAGTGGAAGTCATATGGAAGAAGCTTCTGTCACCTCCCATTTCCACTCCCCCATCTGGAATTTGTGTATCATCGTTCAGGTCCAGCAGCACTCCAAAGGCAAACGCGTCATCGTAAAAGGAGTAGTCTATTTTCTGAAAATAGCTCTGCCCCTGAGCGGATTGGGTGTACTCCTTTCTGCCATTCTCCATTTTACCGCCCCGGTCAATACCAGGATGTTTATGCTCAATAAAGATGTCCTCATCCGTTAGTAACTGAGCAGCATCTGAATTGGGCACAGGATTCCCGTCTGCGGTATCCTTCCATACCGAAGCCTCAGCCCAGTATCTGCACAAACCGCATTTTGCGATATATCCATTTAGATATGGGAAAGAATCGCTCACACCACCCGCAAAGTTGTTCAGGATATTTTTTTCACTTGCTATTTCACGCCGCACAGGCATTTCATCTATGCATTGCCAGTTCAGAGGCAGGGGATAGTATATCTTCATTCCCGCCTTGCGAACCAGGAAAACCGGAGATATCCGCTTTATCTTTCCCAGTCCTCCATCCTGTTTTTTAGAGTAGTCAAAGTCCCCGATAACAGCTTCCAGGTCTTTGACTGACTTGCCAGCGGCTATTTCTTCCACCGCTTTTCCTCCGGTGGAATTGTAAACCAGTAGTTTCTCCTGCAGCAGCAGCGCTTTGCGGATTGTGCCCAGCACTGTGCTGAGCGGAGGGATTTTCTGGGAACGAACCAGATAGGTGTCGGCATATCCGTGCGCCGCTCCAAAAAAGAAACGGCTTTCAGGGTCAAAAGTAACCAGATATTGCATATATCCTCCCGTTTATCTTTCCAGCAGCTTTGCCAGCCGATACAGGTTGACAATGCTCTCCACCGCGGCTTCTTTGTCTTCGACTTTCGTTGCTTTATCAAGGTCGGTACTTAGTATCGCCTCAAGATTTTCGAATTCGCCACTTACCGCTTTATGATGATCTTCGTTAAAATGGTTCTTCAGCAAAGCGTCAATTCTTTTTACTTCCGTTCGGGAAAGCTTATCCGCGATTTTTCCCAGTGAGTCGTAAAACCCTTTAGGCAATGAGTTTTCGTTCATCTGAGCCGTAAAAACTTCCAGATGGGCAGGCAAGTCTGCCAAATCCAGGGAGATCTCAAATGTTGCGCCCGCATGTTTGCGGATTACCATGCTCAGGGTGTTTTTGGTCAATTTCGCTTTGTCAAACAGGCATGAGTAGGCAGATTGCAGGGCATCCTTGAGCGGATATTTCAGATACTGCATGGAGATGCCAAAGGACAGGCTCAGACGGGGATACTCGCCTTCCCCCTCGCTTTGCAGCCAGCCATTGTGGAATACTTCGCCAAACTTCCTGTTTATCAGGTCAACCAAAGCCAGCAAATTGTCGATTTGACGGCCTTCCAGACTCAAACGGCTGTCAATGTTGCGCGCCGGAATCAAAGCCAGGATGTCGTCACCGCCGGCGTAGATGGTTTCTCCGCCATAAGCGGTTATCAAACCCGCAACTTCTGTATTGAAACTATACAGTGCGTCAGAAAACTTCTCAACCTTGCCGCTGTCGTCCTGAATACCCGCCAGCAGTTTGCCGGCATTGTCCATATCCAGGCAGAGCACCGCAAAGTAAGAAAGGTATTTGCTTCCCTCGGCAATCAATTTTTGATTCTGCTCATCAAACAACCTGTCAGCTTCAACCTTGTTCACCGGAATCAACTTATCGGCTATCTCCCGGGCACCGATATGAACGATGGAAGGGAAAGGCCGCGTATCTTTAATGCCGGTTTTACCGGAAACAAGCCCGGATACATGCGCACCATATTTTATTGCGCAGATCGGGCACAGATAGAGCTTTTTCCCGTAGCTTTCCTCATAGGGGTCATCAACTTCCAGTGTATGGGGCAGCATCCTGCAGCGGTCGCAGGGTTCTTCCGCCAGTAAATATTCTGCCAGGGTGTAAAGCTCCGCGGTTTCCAGATGCTTCAACGCTTCTTCAATTGTTACCTTGTCATCTGACACGAACCACTTTATCTGCAGATAGTCATCAATTATCTTCTTTATTTTAGATTCATCCGGATTGCTGCCGGTTTGCCAACGGGCATGCACAGACTCATAAATATCGTATAAGGTATTCACAAAGTCACTGCTCGCAGCGGTAATCCACTCAGCTACATCCTCTTTGCTATTTTCCGAAGTGAAGTATAGCCTGTCCGGATACAGTCCGATTCTGCCCGTAGTGACATCCGGATGCAAGGTAGGCAAAATGATCTTGCATCCTTTGTCATTCAAAGCCGCGCAGAGATGCTCCATCAGCCAGGAAAACATGTAGGAACCAAACCACAGCTCCCTTTCCTTCTTTGCCGACCCGAGGGTATTCAGTATCGGTCCGATAGTTATTCCGCCAGTAACCATGTTTACCTCACCTTTATCAAATTGCTTTTAATATCGCCCAGGGTATCCGATACCTTTTTTGCTCCCGTATTATTCAGCCTCTGTGCCTTCTGGATTCCAGTTATCAGGTTTCCGTTTATCAGGTTTCTGTATGTAAATTCCAGCAGTGCGTTCAAATCCAGATCACTTTCGTCAGCCAACACCATATCCAGGGGACTTCCTGTATCGGGAGGATTCCTGGTTGCTCTGATGGTCAATGCTCGTAAATCCTGATACTCGGAATCTGTAATGAAAGGATTCACATAAAAGAGGATGTCCGCGTTTATGTCATTGCGGCAGTATATCTTGAAAGTTATGGGGGAGGGTATGCGCGCAATGTCCGATACATTGCCGTTTCTCAGGGTTTGGAAATTGACCGTGAATCTTTTATGCCGGTATTCATGGTTTTGGGCAAGCCCCAGCCGAAAACGGAACATTTTGGCTCCTGTCGGAGCTCCCCCGCTTATAAATCTATCCTTGATGTGCCGCTTATCCCAAGTTTCTGGTGGCGTTTGTGCAGCCAAAAACCTCATCAGAGCCGCTTTGGCATAGAGTAAAGAGCGTTGGGGATTGTTTCTATCCGGGTAATTGATGCCAGATTTCAAGATCTTATAGTATATATCAATTATCTCAAAGCATCTTCTCATCAGTTGGGTATAGCTACTTTGATTATTTACAGGTATTTTATACAAGCCCCATCCTGTTGGCAATTCCCGTTTCAGGTAATCCTTCAAAGGTTCCTCCCCGGCAAGCCAGAAACATCCGAAACCCTTGGAACCGCGCTTGCCGAAGTTGCTGAAAGCCAGTGTGTATTTCAAGCTCTCCCGGAATCCGGCTTCATAAAAACCCGGTTCTGTAGGACTGTCAGCTTCGAAGCGATACTCCCCCACTCTCAGTATGACATCGCCCCGGGTATAAACAGTTATGGACGGACTACGTCCACCCATATCTCCAAAATAAAGCTTGTTATTCCTTCCCACCAAATCTGTGTATTCCACCTTGTTTATCTGTCCCTGGGGACGGATATCCAGCGAATAGACAATTCTTTTGCTGTTGCCAACTTTTTGGTTACCCATCTTATGGTCAATAGCCGCCTTCAGGGCATGCGCACTGAGAAAGGCTCCCGGTTGATTTCCCTGATAGTGGATTAAGGGTGAGTGCTGTTCCAGCTTGATATCGATAATTCCCGTCATTTAGCCTCCTTGGACAATTGGCGCTTTAAGCAGGAAGAACAGCGAAAGATGCATCGCCGCTATTATTATATACACGATCAAGGGTATCTTATACCCCAGTTTTAATTGTTTGTTACCGATTACTACAAAAGCACAAAAAACCATCACTGATAAATTAGCAATCGACACAAACAACCAATCCGGATTGCCCATAGCCAGGAATGTTGACCAGAATGACAAGGGCACAAAAATCACACCCAACAAGCTCAGCCAGTCCAACAGGGATTTCTGGTTTGCATCTTCCTCTGCTTTGCCAAACTGGTAAAGTTCGTCAATGTCGCTGCGCAGACTGTCCTTGTGCTTTTCCAACATCATAACCCGCTTTCCCAACTCATATAGCTCAATACCCTGTTCCTGAGGTGAAACCTCGTCGAACCAGACTTTGTTGATAAAAAGGATATATTTCTTGCGAAAATCGGTGAGGCCTTCCAGCATCAGTTTTCTTTGTTTACTGGGCATCTTGCGTGGACCGGAGTCATTGTGACAAACTATGTGTTGGTCTGCCAGGTAGTTCACCTGGTCGGCAAAGCAGATGAGCGCCGCCCTTTGCAGCAGTAGGATAACCGTCATATAGTGATAGTGCTGCAGGAAGTGCTGCCTCAGATAATCCGGCGCGGAAGGGCTAACCAGCATCATGAAGCTGTAGTGGGTGTAACCGAAGAAGGTGCCCCAGTCCGACCAGCGGTCGTAGGTGATGCTTTTCAGCAATTCGTATCTCATGTTCGCGTTCAAGCAGGTCAAGCCGATATCTACATAGCACATCCGGTACCAGAATTCCGTAGCTTCTCTGCCGGCAGTCCTGCGGCTGTTTTCCAGTTCCTTTTCCCCGCAATTTGGCTCAACCGGGTCAATCTTCACAGGGTATATGCTGGTATGGTCCAATCTGTATTCAGGCCAAATGCTTGCCAGGCTTCCGGCAACATCGCTGCTGCAGAAGCAACTGGTGAACATCCTGTCGTCCAGGATGTGCTGAAAGGGAATGCCGTGCAGCAAGTTCTGGATGAACACCGCGTATTGGGGTTTAAACCCCTTTTGCCTTGCACTGTCCATCTGAAAGTCCTCGCACCAGTTCGCTTCATTGCCTTCCGCGATCTTCAGTTTCAGTGCCAGTTCGTCCGCGCACTCAGTGCAAAAAGGTTCTGATTCCCCCAGATTGATAAAAGGCCAATATATCCTTCTGCCCCATTGGTTGATACGCAATATGTCCTCTGTGCTTAATTCACCGGATGCGCTATGCACAGTGAGCGAAAGGATGCCGATCGACAGGCTGTCCAACAGATAAAGCTGAATCCCATCTGCCGGTACTTCCAGTTGATAGTCATAATCCAGCCTGGTTCCATACTCGGTTCTGTGCACCTTAATCTCATAACTGCCCCCGCAAATCTTGTAAATGTAATGATTGAGTGACAGGTTTTCGTCTTTGTCAGGATGCCTGTCCCATAACAGACGGCTTACCTCATTATGAAAATAATGCCGCAGCCCATAGTTTTCGTTGGAAGCTTGCATGATTTGCTTTTGCCATGTGGGATGAGCCTTTTCCCAATCTGCAACTTTAAAACGCTTCCTGCCCGAGCCGCAAATGTAAAACGGGAACATAAACTGGTGGATTGCCACCGCCTTCATATCTGCCATAATATACCTCACGCCTATATTTCTTGTAGCATATACCTAATTACACCTGTGGTGCAGTTTCGGCGGGAAAACAAAACTGTCAAGAAAAATGTGGCCAAGCATGGGATCATCCTCCGCATCTGTCAAGATATGAAGATATTACGCTTTTGCCCTCGCGCGCGCGTATCGTCTGTGCCTATGTCTTCCTTAGGTCAACCTTAACTTTTATAAGGACGACATAAGGATGATGGCGGCAAAGCCTGTGGCAGCAAAGGATGGAGCTATGAAATGAAAGCGGGAATGAAAGTGTTTAATACTATGTGCGGCAAGTAATGCACGGAGTTTTTCCCCTGAAGCGGGACTGGGAACAAGCCATTTTTCGGTAAACAACAATCAGCAACTATATTTGAATCGAACCTCATTTTTTAACTTGACGGATTTTGAGCCTCATACGCAATGTAAAAATATGACTTGCCCTTCTTTTATAACGGGATTCCCGTCAACCTGCCATTTTTTTGGCAAAAAGCACTGCGTTTTGCGGAGGTTCACGGAAAGCGCTCCGCAAACACAGGCGCAGAGCGGGCTGTTGGAAGGGGGAGTTGATTTTTCCTTCTACCGGTGGAGGGGTCGTGACCAACAGATGCCAAATGATATGTTGGATAGCCATCTCTCTGTTGATTTTTCCTTCTACCGGTGGAGGGGTCGTGACTTTTCTGTTTCCTGGGGGCGTATTACTAGGCCCTCAGATAGTTGATTTTTCCTTCTACCGGTGGAGGGGTCGTGACTACTGATTTGCCTATCTTCATCCGTTCCATCTTCGTTGATTTTTCCTTCTACCGGTGGAGGGGTCGTGACTTCGGCGTCATTAGTTGTATTAGTATACTTCATAAAGTTGATTTTTCCTTCTACCGGTGGAGGGGTCGTGACTCGGAGCTCATGCTTATGTTTTTGAAGTTTTGAGTTGATTTTTCCTTCTACCGGTGGAGGGGTCGTGACTCTTAGAAAACCCGTGACCCTCAACAGCGTGGAGTTGATTTTTCCTTCTACCGGTGGAGGGGTCGTGACTCTGCATAAGCCTTAATTTCATCTTTTGTCTAAGTTGATTTTTCCTTCTACCGGTGGAGGGGTCGTGACAGATACAGGAATCATCTTTTCATAGCAAAGAAGTTGATTTTTCCTTCTACCGGTGGAGGGGTCGTGACGATCAGCCGCTTATGCTCGGCCTGTGCCTCTTCAAGTTGATTTTTCCTTCTACCGGTGGAGGGGTCGTGACGAGCTACCTTGATGCTATCTCCGCCCATGTCATTGTTGATTTTTCCTTCTACCGGTGGAGGGGTCGTGACATATATCCTGAACTGCACGTTTTGAGTTTCAGGTTGATTTTTCCTTCTACCGGTGGAGGGGTCGTGACTGCCGCAGAAGCGCTATATCAGTATCAGTAGGCGTGTTGATTTTTCCTTCTACCTGTAGGGGGATGTGCCTGATCTTAAGGACAGATGCCGTCTTTAGCCATCATTTATCACCCTCCGTAAAAAACTTTCTTGACAGCCACTCCCCTGTGCGAGGAAATGCGAACAAAAGCAATACAGGGAGCAAGGCATGCATAATATCTATCTGTTAAGGTTTGGGTTCAGGGTAAAGCGCGGCATTGCCGGCTTGCATTTCTTCCATGGCGTATATTGGTCTGCCATCATCCGCGAACTCTTGCGCGAACATGTTCCACCGGAATATGGCAGCAAGGACTTTCTGGACAGGATGGGCATTTACCCCCTGCCCATACTCAATGGCATCACCGAGCTTTCACCTGATGACATGCTCTATTACAATCTCATTTTACCGGTGAAGTTCAAGCCTCTGCTTTTGAAAAGCATGGAAAGCCTGCTCAAAAACCGCTATCGTGAGTTCCGTTTCCCCGCCTACAGCTATATCCGCCCGGGAGACAACGTAAGTTTCGCGGAGCTTACCTGCCTGCTTTCCGGCAACAGCGAAGCGGAAAAGTGGGTTCCCCTGGACAGCGGATATACGTCTAAAGAGGTTGCGGCGCTGCGATCCTCAAGCGAATTGACCCTGGTGCTGCACAACCCTCTGCGCATGCACCGCCCCAATAAGAGCAAGGAACGCCCCTGGCTGGATGCCCGCTATTGGGATACTCCCTTCTTTTTATCCCGATTGAACGAATGCCTGCTAGCTGGTATCCCGCAAAGCAATCTGGACAAGGTAAGGGCTCTGGAACTTGGCTTGGCGTGGATAGATGTTCACGATGCCGACCTTCCCCTGGGGGGAGTTTGCGGAGGGCTGAAGCTTAACGTCCCCGATAACCCAGCTTTGCGCAAGATGCTGGTGGAAGGCCAATATACGGGACTGGGTAAAAACAGGTCGCTGGGCATGGGATTCTACTATCTGGCAGAAAGCGCGATGAATCCACTTTTCCAATGCCCCGCCCAGGCGCACACCCTCCTGGCCCAAGCTGCGCAGCCCAAACTGCTGGCTGCAACTTTTGAAGCCCTGGATAAGGACAGCTCCGGTCCCGATGGTCTTACTGCCGCCGATTTAAAGCATAACAAGGATGAATACCTCAGTTCGCTGCAGCTCAGTCTCCAAAAAGGCTGCTTTATCCCGGGGCCCGTGAAGCAGTTTAAACTGGTGAACGAACTTGGTAAAGAGCGAACCATAGAAACACGCAACATCATGGAAAGACACCTGCTCAAAGCGCTGCATGAGGTTCTCTACCAAGCCACGGATGAGCAGCAGGATTTTTGCGTTTATGCCTACCGCAAAGGCAGGGGGTATCTGGACGCCGTGCGCGCCGTAGTTAGGGGATTCAAACAGGGGTTCCAATGCGGACTGGTTGCCGATATAGAGGCATATTTCGACAGCATTTCCCCCTCTGTGCTTGAGCTGCAAATGCTGGGATTGCTGGGACCTGACCCCATCCTTGACCTTGTGAACAAGGTAATCCATCTGCGCCCGCTTGGACTCGAGCAGGGTAACCCGCTTTCACCCCTGCTTGCCAATCTGTATCTGCTGCCTTTGGACCGTGAACTGAAACGCACCGGATTCCACTATGTGCGCTACGCCGACGATTTTGTGCTTTTGGACAAATCAAACCCTGATGCGGAAAAGCTATCCAGCCTCATCCACGAAGTCCTCGCCCCGCTTAAGCTGCGCCTGGGCTTCGCTAAAACCCAAGCATTCACTCCCCAGGAAGAAATCACCTTCCTGGGCTGCCGTATCAATAGCGTTGGCTTCGTTCGACTTGCGGAGCTGGAAGCAGATGAAAATGGCGAAGATAATGCCGAAGAAATTGAACCCGCAGGCGGCTGCTGCATACTTCCCGACCTGATGCAGGGAATTCCCGTGTATGTGACCTCCCGGCAAACAGTGGTGCGTTGCACTGACAGCGAGTTACTGATTGAGAGTGGAGAAGACACCCGGCGTGTCTCTTGGAAAATGGTAAGCAGAATTGTGGTTATCGGAAGGCCGCGGATCAGCTCCGGAACAATTTACAGGGCATTAATTCTCCAGAAGCCTGTTGTATTTCTCTCCGTAATGGGAAAGCCGATCGGAGCCT
>Ga0208459_1003301_pt1 | contig 12828 bp, 7 predicted proteins | sample AD_UKC087_MetaG_FD_184433 | JGI IMG/M metagenome (GOLD analysis project Ga0208459, IMG submission 184433) | Active sludge microbial communities of municipal wastewater-treating anaerobic digesters from USA - AD_UKC087_MetaG (SPAdes) (version 2) | ecosystem: Engineered > Bioreactor > Anaerobic >... | reverse complement strand
ATTTCGCTTCCCTTAGTAATCCGGAAGTAGGTCTGACAGAGCCGGGAAATCCTTCAAGAGCAAGCCAATGGCTGCGCCTTTCTTTGAGGACAGCCATTGGACGGTACCCTCTCTGCCGGGCCTGTTTTTTCGAACAGGCCCGGCTTTATCTCAAGTGCGCCTATTGATGCTTTTTTGGAGTATGGAAACAATCAGGGGGGTTGAACCCACAGGCCCCTGATATATGCCTCCAAATTTGAAGTTCAGGACAGCGCAAGCGCTATCTATACGCAGTATTTGATGTTTTATCGATGGTATACCTGCTCAAACACAAGTCATTACATGGCTGTGGACAGTTATTGGAGAAAAAGAAAGGTTAAATCAAGGGCTGTCCCATTGGATGAGGCAGCCCTTTAGTTATTGTGGTTTGGTTGGCTCTATTAAAACCACAATTCTTTCTTATCCAACCTGGTTTTAGGTCGATTGTCTGTGCTTTTGGATGTAATTCAGGACTGCAACGGATGGGAAATATGGTTCCAGATCCTCTGGTTGCAGTGACTGTGTATAGCGCGAAAATACTTCCGCATCACGCCATCGACCAGCCCGCATGACAATCTGCTCTGGTGCTCCTTGACGCGTTGCAATAGTGGCAAATGTGCGCCGGAAGTCATGGGGTGACAACCCTTCTGTAAATCCAACTCGAGCCGCCCAATGACGCATAATCACTTGTAAACCATGGCGGGTAATTGCGGTGCCAGGACGATTGCCCCCTAAACTAATAAAGACTGTATCGCAACCAGATTTCACAAAACGCATGCGTACCTTCAGCCAGTCCAATAATGCCGCCTGGGTGTCATCACTGAATACCGCTTGTCCCCACTCCCCACCTTTAACTCGTACCGTTAATTTCCGCGACTTCATGTCCAGTTTTTTTATTTCCAACCGACATATTTCAGATGATCGCAGGCCCGAATCCAATAGCAACAAGACCAATGCGTAATCACGACAGCCTTTTGGCGTAGTTCGATCAAATGAGTGCAATAGGCTTCTGACCTGGTCAGTATTTAATGTTCTCTGGGGGGGTGACGGTAACCGACGCATTTTTAATTTAAGAGCCGGGTGGTTCTCACCGTAAGACCATCGCAAGTATTTTTTAATAGCGGCAAAGGCCAGCCAACGCATCGTTGGCCCCCATGTGGGGTGGCTCATCAACCAACTCCGTAATTCAAGCGGGCTAACATGCTCCAAATCTCCATTGCTATCAAGATATAAACGGAGTACTCGCCGATAGCGATCACAGGTGTTTTCGGCAATTGCTTGTTCAGCCAGGTAAGATTCAATTTTCTCGTTGTTATTCATTTTCCACCTCAGTAATAATAATATTGGTTAAGGGCAGGAGTTTACTACCATTATTCCTGACCGATAGACTGATTATACTAATTTGATCTTGACAATAAAATAAGCGGAATGAATTCCCGGTATAACTGCATCGAACCATGATCATTAACTCCAACTTTCGACCAGTTATTGAAAATTGACTGAGCCCCTACCCTGTCGCATTCACCCTGAATATTATCTACTCAATCGCCATACATTTAGGAATCGAGTTATGCTATACTCATCTACATTAGTTTCTCAACTTATCTGCAAAGTTACTGTTTTAGGCCGGATCCATCATACCCCCTGCTTTCTCAGGATAATTGGCGGGATAACCACACGAGGCATATCCCACCTCAAAAAGAATGCCATAATTACAGGGGGTTCACAGTTCCCTTGACAGCCAGTTTGAACAATGGAGGTTCATAATGAGACGGGGTATTTACTGGTCAGTGTTGATCACCTTTGTTCTGAGTACATTTTTTTCGATTTCTACCAGGCCTGTACAAGCGATGCTGCCGCCAGCCAAAGCACAAGCCGAGGCTCTGAACTTGACAGTCAATTCCACGGTAGACGAAGATGATGCCAGCCCAGGAGATGGCATTTGCGCCACCGCTGGTGGAGTCTGCACTCTGCGAGCAGCCATTACCGAAACCAACGCCTGGCCCGGCAGAGATTCTGTGTCAATTCTAGGCGGCACTTATTATGGCACAACGGTGGAGATATCGGATTCCCTACAGTTGTCTGGTCAAAAAGGCTTCACCATTTTAGATGGTTGGTCAATCCATTTGGAATCCGTTTCAGAAGATTTTACCGTGAGCATTTCCGGGGTAACTCTTCAAAATGGAGGCGGCATTTCGGGTGGCTGGAATGGACAAGATATTGTTATTGAAGATTGCCAGATCATTAACAATCATAATACAGGGATAATAGCCCGAGGCGGGAATCTTGATATTTATAGGTCAATCATCAGCGGAAATGTGGATACACAGCCTGAGGACGGAAGTGTCGGCGGGATTATAGCAAGCATATCAAACCTGGGCATCTCTCAATCGATTATTTCAAACAATACCGGTGCTTGGGGCGGCATTTCATCAGATTGGAGTATGCTCATGTCGGGCAGCACTGTCAGCAACAATACCGGTACAGACGGTCCTGGCGGAATGCGCGTTATTGGTGCCCGAATCGTCAATTCTACCATTAGCGGCAACACGGGCACTGAAGGGGCTGGCATTTGGACAAACCGGGGGATAGAAATTTACAGCAGCACCATCACGCAGAACTCAGCGGTGGGGACTGGCACGCAAATTTTTAAAACCGGCAACGGCGGCGGTATTTATTTTTTCGGTGATGGGAGCACGACTTTATATAACACGATAATTGCTGAGAACCATAGCTCGGCCGGATCCAATGATTGTGACGGGCCCATCACCTCGGGTGGTTATAATTTGATTGGATCTACCACCGGCTGCGAATTTGCCAGCGCCGTCGGTGACTTGCTGAACGTCCCAGCCCGCCTAGGCCCGTTACAAGATAACAACGGGAGCACATTCACCCATGCTCTGCTACCTGGTAGTCTGGCCATTGACGCGGCCAACCCGGAGGGCAGCGCAGAGACGGAGGGGCTTGACCAACGCGGCTGGTACCGCAACCGGGACAGTAACGGGGATGGATTTGACCGGGATGATATCGGCGCTTATGAAGCCGACGGACCAACCCTGCGCAATATTGAGTTGTCTGGACAGATAGACTTGTATCCGCGTGGTTTTGACATCCAGGGCAATTACGCCTATGTAGGCACAAACGGGCGCCTGCTGATCATGGACATCACCGACCCTATCCACCCGCGAAAGATTGCCGCAACCCCTACGGGGCCGGATGATCTTGGGCCCCTGGTAACCGGGGGGGATTATGTCTATTACCTTACCCTTGACCAGCAATCAATGTATACATACATGGTTAACCTGCATATCATCAACGTGTCTGATCCTACTCATCCCATTGAGATTGGATTTCTAAGTCTTGGTAAAAGCGCCCACCTAAGTCTCAGTCTGGCGGTTTCCGGTGGGCACGTTTACATCTCTGGTTTAGAATCAGGAATGGCTATCGTAGATGCTACAGATCCTTCACGGCCGGCACGGGTGAAAACCCTACTCGGCTTTACACAGGGATTGGCAATTCAGGGTCAGTACCTATACGCATCAAGGGCGAGAGGCGGTGTCACAGACCTGCTCGTGCTGGACATATCCATCCCAGCTTCACCTAGTCTGGTGGGAACTGCTGATGAGATTGGCGGCACAGGCCCCCTGCTAATCCACAATAATTACGTGTATACAACCGACCCCTGGTTTGGGCTGCATGTGATTGATATCAGCGACCCCGCGTACCCGCAGCAGGTCAATCCAGAATTGAGATTCACCGGCGAACTGCTGGCAGCTGGTGGGGACCAGGTTTACCTGCGCCTGGGCCAAACCATCCAGGTGATCAATATCAACCTACCGGCCAACCCTGGAATGGTCGGCAGTTTCCATCTCCCCGATTCTGCTTTACTTCTAGCCGATACATCGGGTCAGTACCTGTTCGCTGCGCATTTAAGTGGTGATATAAGTGCGGTTCGCGTTTTTGATGCCTCGGACCCTTCGGGCTTGTATGAAATCTGGTCCATCCATAACACCGGCATGGACGATTTTGAGGTATCCGGGAATACGATCTATGCCCTCAATGTGGGAGGGCTTAACATCCTCAGCACGGCAACCCCCGGCAGCCCGGTGACAATTGGCTCTTATTCCTGGGCGTCAGGTCACCCTGGCGGAATAACTGTACAAGATACTCACGCCTATGTGACCTTGTGTCAAGATGACGGCACTGGGAAACTGCTCGTCCTGGATGTTTCCAGCCCGGCAAATGTTGTGGAGATCGGCGGGCTTAGCTTTGCGCATCCTGTTTATTCACCTATGCCGATCAATTCACTGCCTGGCAGTCCTTTCATTTACTTACAAACCGAAGATCATCAATTGGCGCTGGTCAACGTCAGTGATCCGCTGCATCCGACCCTGGCGGGTTACTACGGGGCTTTCCAAGGATTCATAAATGATTTTATCATTTACGATAGCACGCTCTATTTGCTGGAAAGGAAATCCGCGACAGACGGCCAGTTTCACAGCCTGGATATCAGCTACCCAGCAACCCCACAGCCCTTGGCCTCTGTAGCTTTGGAGGATCCGGCAGATATGGACCTGGAAGGCGGCTTGATGTACATCGCTGACAGCCCAGGGAGCGTCTATATCTTCAACGTGGATAACCCTGCTGTGCCGGTTGAGGTGGCGGTTTATGACACCGGCGCACCCGATGATGCTCATTTTTCGAGCGTTGATGTTGATGGAACCCGTATAGTTTATTCACAGCTGATTAATGACTATTATTCTGTTGACATGCTTACTCAGTTGGTTGTAACCGGTCTGGCGGAGTTGCAATCTGGGCAGGAACCAGCGGGCATGTACACCCTGATTGGATCATTAGTGCACGCAGAGATGACGGGCAACCGTGCGTATTTGGGAACCTACGAGCCCAACGGGCAGAGCCATCTACAGGCGTTGGATCTATCCGCCCCCGCGAATCTAGTTTTCGCGGGCGAGGCAGTCTTGGGTACTAACTTTGGCGGCCTGGGTGTTGCTATGGATGGAAATTATGCCTATGAAATAGGCGGAGATCATCGGTTGCATGTGTTCGACATCCAAGATCCGGAAGCTCCTACCGAAATCGGGGCCTGTGATCTGCCAATAAGTCAATATTACTATCAAATACCCGCGCCATTGGCTGTATCTGGCAGTTATGTTTATATCGGTTCAAATGACGGCCTGTTTATCGTGGATGCATCTGACCCGCACCTGCCCGTGCTGGTCTATGAATACTTGACCACAGGCACACCGTTCGGTGTCGTCATCCAGCAGCCGTATGCTTACATGGGGGATGCTGAAAGTTTCAAGGTGCTGGATGTGAGCGATCCGAGAGCACCAATATTAATAGGCGCCTACGCAGTAGATGGGTCCGGGCTGGCGATTGAGGGCGATTATGCCTATATATCCAACTGGCAAGATGGAGGTATGCTCATCCTGGACATATCCAACCCATCCTTACCCACCCTAGTTACTTCCTACACTGGACAGATTCAATATCCAAGCGCAATTGCCGTGGACGACGGGAGAGCGTTCATCGTGGCATCTCGTGAACTGCACATTCTGGATGTTTCCAACCCGGTACTGCCCCTGCCGTTGAGTGTTCACCCTATTACTGATAACTGTAGTTGTGTTTACCTGGAGAAAATTGTCGTCAAGGAAGGGTATGCTTATCTGCTCAGAAGTTTATGGATGGGAGGCGGACCGGGTGTGCGCTGCTCCCAACTCATCCTGGATGTTTCCAATCCAGAGGCTCCAGTTCTGGCTGGATCTGTTGAAACTGGACTGAGTATGCATGACATATTTGTGGATGAGAGCAGCGACATGGTTTATCTGGCTGATTTAAATAAAACTCTCTCGTCTTTCCGGTTCGATCCAGGCGCTGTGGCAGTGCCTCCTAGTAGCTATGCCCGGCTGCGTTCTGCCACAGGCGATGTTCTGTTAGACCTGCCTGTAGGATTGTTCAATGCCACGGCCCGGGTGACTTATACAGCGTACCCCCAAGCGTCCCATCCTCTCGATCCGCTGGTTTTCGCTGGGCACAGCTTTAGCCTTCAGTCAACCATTCCCGACCTCAATCATCCCGCCTATATCACTGTCTCCTATACTGACTATGATATCCGGGGACTGGACGAAAAAGAACTGCGTCTTTACTACTGGGACACAGTCAGTAATTCCTGGTTGGATGCCATCGAGACCTGCGGCCCCAATTTCACCTACCTGCGCAGCCCGGTCAAAAATCAACTGAGTCTAGATGTATGTAAGTTTGGGGAATTTGCTTTGTTTGCGCCAGTGCAGCAGTTTCTTCCTTACTCGATCCACCTTCCCATTATTTACAGCCGACCGCCGGTTTACGTGATTTCTGGGTACATCACCGAAGATAATGGCTATACCCCTCTTGGGGGTGTCCTCTTGAATTGCAATGGAGCAACTGCCCTGAGCAACGTTGATCGGGGAAGGTACTCGCTCAATGTGCCCGCTGCCACCTGTACATTAACCCCTTCCTTGGTGGGTTACACATTTACCCCGTCCTCGATCACGCTCACCGTGCCGCCTCACGCCAGTTATGTAAACTTTATTGGTACGCGTCTGCTTACTTCCCCCCCGATGGTGGTGCCACACCCATGAAAGCCTCGACTAACACCTCGATGGGGGAGCGACTCACCCACAAAAACCTCAATCAGTACCCAGGGCAATGTCGCTTAAACAAGAGGTGAAAAGATAAAGCCATGCCCCAGGAGTAAGAGTATGGCAGAAGAACAGTTCGTCAGTATAAGGATTCATTATCAATAGCGGAACAAAAAATCCACAGAATCGCGGGCAGAATGTCCATTGATTTTTTTGTAAGGTCAATCCGAATTGGTTACCTACACAACGAAATTATCAGTCTGACTTTACAGAAGTGAAAGTAAAATGTGTTGTTCGCTCTCTGCTAATTCTGTATAATGATTTTAGTGGTTGTTAGAAGCTAAACCCCAGGTGGGAAGTGCCGCGAATTATTAACAACCATCAACAAACTGGGAGGATGATCCAATGAAAAAAACATACAGCATTCCGCTTTGGCTGCAAGTTGGTCTCAACTTGTTCACAATAATGATTGTGGCTTCGCTTCTGTTCGCCAGCCGAGCCTTGGCTGCGCCAGCCAGCACGTCTCAAATTCCCGGGTTTATCCCCTACCAGGGCACGCTGGTTGAGAGCGATGGCACCCCGATTACAGGCCTGATCGACATGGGCTTTTCTCTATATGCAGACCCAACTGAGGGTGCCGCATTATGGACAGAGACACATTCCAGCAACAACGCTGTGCCTGTTGCTGAAGGACTGTTCAATGTGAACCTTGGCAGTATTACCCCCATCCCGTCGGATTTATGGAATCAACCTTCCCTTTATCTGGGTATTCGGGTGGGGGCGGATGATGAAATGACCCCACGCCAGCCTATCGGAGGAGTACCTTCGGCGCTTCAGTCTGGCGTTTCGCAACTTGCACTCACCGTGCCAGATGGTTCGATTGGATCGCAACAAATTACGGATGGTGCAGCCACATCATCAAAAGTAGCCTTAACGCACGGTGAAGTAATAGGAACTGGAGAGGTTTTAGCTTTAACGCATACACCTCAGATTGTCCCTGGGTTAAGTGCTACGGTTAATCCGGCTACCCCTCAAGTCTTACAACTATCTATGACATTGGATGCTCAATATTATTCTTGGGATTGCCTCACGCTTTTGGCAGTGCCTTCTGTTGATGGTGCGTTAATTTACCCTGTCATGACATTATGGAGCTATCCGGATGATGGTATCCGCTCCTCAATATCTTCAACCAGACAGATCAACTTGTCAGCAGGGCCGCACACGATTGATGTGCGCGCCTGGTGTGAAGGGACCTCGGGAGCGCAGATCCTATCGGGACAATCTTATATGAGTTATTTTCTATTCTCGCAATAAATCTGAATCCATACAATTATGAAAACAAAATTTTAGTTAAACAACATGACAACGCTTGTCATCTTGCATCACCCCATCGCAGAAAGAATGAGTCCCTATGAATAAAAAGAATGCAAGCTCAATTCGTATGCAAATAGTCTTGAACCTGGCCACAATCCTGATTGTGGCACTGCTTGTAGTTCCAAACCGGGTATTTGCTTCAAAAAGCGGCCAAATAAACTTGCCGGGTTTTGTTCCTTATCAGGGCAACCTTACAGATAGCCTGGGAAATCCACTGAATGGATTATACGATATGATCTTTCAGTTCTACGCGGTACCCGAAGGTGGGACACCATTATGGGAGGAAAGTCACCTGGGGATAAATGCGGTACCGGTATCTCAAGGATTATTCCAGGTCAATCTGGGCAGTTTGGTTCCAATTCCAGACGAAACATGGAATAACACCAACCTTTACCTGGGAATCAATGTTGAAAATGACCCGGAAATGATGCCCCGCCAACCTATCGGTTATGTTCCGGCATCACTACATGCAAATTTTGCACAGCAATCTGAACTTGCTCAACAGGCGCTGACTGTGCCCAATGCATCAATCACAGGTCTCGAGTTAGCTGATTATGCGGTGCGATCAAATCATTTTGCACCAACATACCTTTCTGATTTTAATACGGCACATGTTTTAAATGCATCTTCTGAAATGATGCCAACCGGTGTATCTGTAACTTTTACCTGTGAAACAGATTGCCTGGCCTGGATCACCCACCGTGGATTGGCTATGCATTCTGCAGGTGGGCCACGTGTTAATGCTTGTGTTTTTGTTGACAACGAGTGCTTGATCAATGAGCTGACCTTTATAACATCAGGATTTGGTAACTTGAACGGAAACACGTTTGTAGAACTACCAGCTGGGCAGCACACAGTGGATGTGCGTTTCGCCAATCATTGGGAAAACACAACGGGTACAGCTTATTACTATGGAGATGCCAGTGGAACTTATGAGCATTTGCATGTAATTTTATTTGCACAAACACCCGATTAACAGAATGGATGGTGTAGTGATGAAAACAAACCTATATGTTATAAACTTTTTCCTTCTAATGGCCATGGTGTTTTCCAACTCCGTTGGCACCAATAATGTTTTTCAAAAGCATTATTCCACAACAGAAGCAAACGCAGTTAAAGCAGATGAACAATTGCAAATTATGGCGGATGGACAATTTGTGTACGGGCCTAACGCCAATGATTTTAACCTTGTTGGGTTTTTGGAAAAACTGGAAAGTCCACTGCTCCCCTACAGCGACTTAATCTTGGATAAGGCTACCTATTACAGTATCAATCCAAGGGTTTTGCTAACCATTCTTGAAATGAGCAGTGGATCGGTCACAACAAAAACCAAACCAATCGATAGCGAGAATTTACTCGGCTACACGGATATATACGGGTTAGATGTTCAGCTTGAAGAGTTGTGTCAGTCGGCCACGTACGCGTATTATCACAGGCTCTATCAAACGGATGAAAGTGCTAATTTTTCTCATGTGATATTAAAAAGTGGAGAAACAAAGGAATTGTCTGAGGATATTAATGCGGGAAGTTTAGCCATCCTGATTGCTATGGCTCCGCTATCCGAGGAATCAGAATGGATAAATATTACTTCACCAGAGAAAAAGTACGGGTTTACTCAGACTTACTTGCGCCTTTTCCCGGAAAGCGACCCATTAGATAACAGCAATAACGTGATCCCTAAAGCATCGCCTCCGGCAGACTTTCTTAAACTTCCTTTTTCGGGTGGTGATACATGGCGATTAACCGGTGGTCCACACGGTGATGTTGATGAAGCCATAGATTTCCAGCCCACAGGGGTATCCGGTTGTACGATTCCAACAAATCGCTGGGCTACCGCCGTGGCGGCCGGAAATGTCACCAGTGTAACTTGTGGAGGATGTCTGGTGCGAATCAGCCATGCGGATTCATGGGGATCTTATTATTACCATATGGCCAATACTCAGGTAGGGACCGGAGCAATTGTTAAAGACCAAAACATAGGAAACCCTTCACAGAGACCAACCTGTGGTGGTACATGTGGCACTTGTTCGGGCAGCGCTTCGGGTTCTCATGTTCATTACGCATTACTTTATAACGGGGCATTTACAACCATTATAGGAGCCCCATTTGAAAATTGGATTGTTTATAAAATAAGTGATGACTATTCTGGATACCTAGAGAGAAACGGGCAACGAGTTAATCAATGGGGGCAAGTTCAGTCTGATTTCACACCGCCGTCGAATCCTACAGGGGTCAATCCGAATTGTGTCGCGCAAAGTGGCGTATGGCAAAACACATGCAGCGACCCTTCCTTCACGTGGAGCGGAGCGACAGATGCTATCAGTGGCGTCGCTGGATATCAATATTACTGGGGGCCGGACCCGGTGGGAACTGCTGCCAATTGGACAACATATCCCGGTTTTGATCCGCTGGCAAATAGCAGCGGAACCAATTACTTGCGAGTCCGAACTAAAGATTGGTCTGGTAATTGGAGTAACTGGATAACACTTTTTGAGATGAAATTTGACAACATTCCGCCGCTTCTGTCCGATGATGTGAACCCTGGATGTGTTGCAACATCGGGAACCTGGCAAAATACCTGTAATGATGCAAATTTCACCTGGGGCGCAGCAAGCGATTTACACAGCGGTTTAGCAGGCTATGAATACAAATGGGCGAGCGGAGGAGCCGTTTGGACAACTGGGGTCACATATGATCCGGTGGAAGTTACAGATGGTTCATACGATCTCCAAATTCGTGCCAAAGATCAGGTTGGTAACTGGAGCAGTTGGAAGACTATATTTACTTTGAAATTTGATTCAACTGCCCCGCTTGGTTCTATAAGCCTTAACCAAGATAGCTCAGTTAGCTATCTCTCACTGGTTCAAGCAATGACTTTCGCGCAAGATCCTCACAGTGGCACAGCTTATATGCGTCTTCGAAATGCTGGAGATATCTGGAATGAGTGGGTGCCAATAACCCCTGAAAGTTATTGGCTACTTCCAGGAATCACGAACACCAATTACCTTGTGGAAGTTCAATACAAAGATCGAGTTGGAAACATTTCAGGGATTTACTCCGATTCTATACTTCTTAACCTTTATCCTGACACTCCCTCTTCAACCAACTATGCGATTCGTAAGAGTACCTTTGGTGCTTCATCTTTCCAAGGTCAGTCACAGAGCTTTCACCTGAGCGGCACTCTGGGACAACCATCAATGGTTGGAAACACAGCCAGTTCAAGCTTCGATCTCTGGTCAGGTTTCTGGTATAAGGTGCAGCAAAAGATGCACATCTTCCTACCGGTCATTGTCCGTTAAAAATCTGGGAGCTTATGATGAAAACTTACTTTTTTCTAAATAAACAGCATTGGATTCCAAATATTGGAACAGTGCTAATGGTCATCCTCGTTTTAGTGACCCACAACGCTATTGCTGCTCCCAACCATGAATCAAACAGTCAGGAAGACACACTCGGAATGATTTCGTACCAAGGCAATTTAGTTGATGCTTTTGGAAATCCTGTTTCCGGTTCCATGGATATGACCTTTAAATTATACGCCCAACCAGAAGGTGGCACAGCGTTGTGGGCAGAAAGCCATGTTGGAGCAAACGCAGTACCTGTTTCTTCAGGACTGTTCAACATCAATCTTGGTAGTATTTTGCCTATTCCGTCAGCAGTCTGGCAAAATCCAGGTGTATACCTTGGTATCCAGGTTGGTAGCGATAGCGAAATGACCCCAAGGCAACTGTTGTCCGGGGTACCGTATGCCTTGTCTGTGCCGGAATTATCCATTGGAACTACACAGTTAGCAAACGCCAGTGTCACTTCTGAAAAGCTTGCAAACGACAGTATCAATGCCAGCAAACTGGATTTACAGTATGGTACGGTATGCCTTACCGAAACCAAGGAAATAAACCTGCCTGGAGATTGGCAAGGGGTCATCATCCCAGAGTTTAATTTACCAATGACTCTGGAACGCTCAAGCCGCGTTTTAGTGTGGATAAGCGGGTTGGCTATGTATACCCAATCATCGAATGGTGAGGTGGGATTACATCTCACCATTAACGATGTGACGACCACTGCATGCTATAGTGAACAAATGGGTGGCTGGTGGAATCTTGATAAATCTAAAATTGTTAATCTTGGCCCCGGGCAATATATGCTTCAAGTAAAAGCCGTAACGGATAACAGCGGAACCCTTTCTGTTCACGGGGGAGGTGGTTGGCAAACCTGTGTAAACTATCTGGTTATAGATGAAGATTGATTTTAAATACATTCAAGCGACTGTCTTTCAATTGTTTCAGGTTATCAATTCAATGGGTTAATTAAGTGGATATAAAAACCAGCCACAAAAAGGGCAAGCATAAGGTGTAAATCTGGTTTATCATGCTCAGGCGAAAACAATATCCGCAAGTCAAGCCGAAACGTAGCCGAAAGGAGTAAAGAATGGCTCATGATATTTTGAACGAGATAAAGGTGAAAAGAGCTGATTTGCCTCTGGGAAAGGCAAATATTTCTTTCGGCAGGTATGCTTTGCTGATCATGATTGTTTTGGGCGCAATGATTTTTGCCGCCTGCGGTCTTTACCCGGGTGCATCTGTGACACCAACCTCTGTCATGCCATCAGAAACAGCGACTTTACCAGTGCTTGAGGTGACATCAACGATTGAACCTACACCAACCTTACCCGTTGCTACCACAACTCCAGAACCGATTGTTATACCTGACCATTTTGAGTTCGGGCAGGTTATGACCATGGAACAGTTAGAAGTTAGCGTGGATAATTTTTATGCACTTTCAGAAGCAGAATTAC
>Ga0208459_1003300_pt1 | contig 12828 bp, 3 predicted proteins | sample AD_UKC087_MetaG_FD_184433 | JGI IMG/M metagenome (GOLD analysis project Ga0208459, IMG submission 184433) | Active sludge microbial communities of municipal wastewater-treating anaerobic digesters from USA - AD_UKC087_MetaG (SPAdes) (version 2) | ecosystem: Engineered > Bioreactor > Anaerobic >... | reverse complement strand
CCACTCCGCCACTGTATACGGTTGACTTTTTCATGACCACCCGGTCTTTAGCCAGAATTACATAATCACGTATGTCCGTGATGGCGATGACCTGTACCTGATCAGGAGCTGCATTGCCGCAATCATCCGCCAGATGCCAGGTACGGGTGATAATATTGGAGCCAGGCACCATCACATCGGTAAAAACGGCCTGTAACCCCATGGAACAATTATCCCATTCATCAATAACATCTCCTGTCAAGGCAACATCTGCCCCGGAAGCATTATACGCTGTAGAAGTGATCATAAAATCGGATGGTGCGGTAAAAGCCGGTGCAATTGTATCAACCACCGTAATGATTTGCTGCTGAACAAGGGCATCATTACCATTAACATCCATCAAAGACCATGTCCTGGTAATAACCTGGGATGCGCCACAATTGCCTTCGGCGTAAGCATCCGTATAAGCAGCCTGTAAAGCCTGGCAATTGTCCCACTCATCTGTAACATCGCCAGTAAAGTTTACCGAAATATCATACTCGCAGTTCATGCCGGCATATACTGTTAGGTCAGCAGGATGCGTAAAGGTCGGCACAACATGATCTTCAACTGTAACCAATGCAGTACATGTCGCTGTATTATTGCTATTATCCGTTACGGTCAATATCACAGGGTTCGGGTTGGTGGTCATATCTGCACAGGAAAAATCAGTCTTGCTAATAGCCAAATGTGAGATACCGCATGCATCGCTGCTGCCGTTATCCACCTGAGATGCGCTAAGGGTGGCATTTCCTGTGGCATCAAGTGCAACGAACACATTCTGGCATACTACTGTGGGCGGTGTATTATCAACTACTGTTACCAAAGCTGTACAGGATGAAGCATTGCCATGGATATCAGTAACGGTAAGCACTACAGGATTAGGATTAGTGAGAATATCTTCACAGATAAAATTTGTTTTGCTCAAGGACATACCGGCAATACCGCAGGCATCGCTGCTGCCGTTATCCACCTGGGATGCGCTAAGGGTGGCATTTCCTGTGGCATCAAGTGCAACGAACACATTCTGGCATACTACTGTGGGCGGTGTATTATCAACTACTGTTACCAAAGCTGTGCAGGATGAGACATTGCCATGGATATCAGTAACGGTAAGCACTACAGGATTAGGATTAGTGAGAATATCTTCACAGCTAAAATTTGTTTTGCTCAAGGACATACCGGCAATACCGCAGGCATCGCTACTGCCGTTATCCACCTGGGATGAGCTAAGGGTGGCATTTCCAGTGGCATCAAGTGCAACGAACACATTCTGGCATACTACTGTGGGCGGTGTATTATCAACAACTGTTACCAAAGCTGTGCAGGATGAGACATTGCCATGGATATCAGTAACGGTAAGCACAACAGGATTAGGATTAGTGAGAATATCTTCACAGCTAAAATTTGTTTTGTTCAAGGACATACCGGCAATACCGCAGGCATCGCTGCTGCCATTATCCACCTGAGATGTGCTAAGGGTGGCATTTCCTGTGGCATCAAGTGCAACGAACACATTCTGGCATACTACTGTGGGCGGTGTATTATCAACAACTGTTACCAAAGCTGTGCAGGATGAAGCATTGCCATGGATATCAGTAACGGTAAGCACTACAGGATTAGGATTAGTGAGAATATCTTCACAGCTAAAATTTGTTTTGTTCAGCGCCAGGCCAGCAATACCGCATTCATCAGAGCTACCCTGATTAACCTGGTAAGGAAAAATCTCCACTGTCCCCATACTATTCAGCGAAACAGTGATATTCTTACCATGGGCAACAGGAGGAGTGATATCCTGTACCATAACAACCGCCTGACAGGACGCAGCATTTCCACTGCTGTCGGTAACCGTCAGGGTAACCACATTGGGCCCGGCATCAGCACAGGTGAAATACGATGGAGAAACAGTAATGCCGGCAATTCCATCATTATCGGTGCTTCCATTATTTACCTGCGATGCAGTAATAGTGGCACAACTGTTTCCACGGTGGGTTGCCCACGCCAGGGCATTAATATAAAGGCGCTGCACATTAACATCCGAAAGACATCCGGAGCCGGCATAGTTTCCGGCGTGATTGAAACCCACCACTCGCCCGGCACCAAAATCTCTGACAGCAACAGCCGCAGAACCATTCTGGTCAGTCATTATTGCAATGGCTGGGTTCGTGGCATATGGCCTTACCGGGCCAATATTAGCACCCGCATGAAAAACAAAAGATTCGGGCAATCCATTGAGTATAGGATGCGCTGCCTGAACAGGAACTTTTGTATAATTCATAAAATTTGATGTACCACTGATCCGTTTAATTATGATTATAGGAGCCATGGAAATCTGTGAAGTATTCCAGTCCACATTATTGGCATCCCACTCGTTGTGAATAAAGGCTTTCCCTTTATTTAAAACAAAATCCAATAAAGCATTTTGAGCCTGCAAGGGCAAGGGGTCGTTGTACGTTGTTCCATTCAGATGGATAACAGCAGCATAGCCTTCAAGAGAAGGATTAGTGCCATCCCACTGATATTCTGGAAATGCAGGCATGGTTACAACATAGCCGGCCGCCTGAATGGCATTTTTTAAATTGAGCGTGTGGGTATTCAACACATCCCATAACAACAACACACGTTCGCCGCCACATCCACCACCCTGACTCAAATTAACAGTGATATTCTTGCACGAAACAATCGGGGGAATGGTGTCAATATGCTGGGCAGCGAGCTGCTGGCTAAGCATCCAGGGCCAAAAAAATAAAAAAAAGTATATTGGCCAATTCTTTTTATTGCCACAATCCTTTAACACAAAAAAATGTCCTGGTTTGGTAAATAATCTTTTCATAATTCAAATTATTTTAAAAATTTTTGAAGAATTTATCCCTGTATAAACATTTATTCTAAAGAAACAAATAGATATTTGATGAAATGGCTTTGGCATTGAATTCTATTTTTACATCAGAGTATTTTAAATGATTGTCTATAAAAACGAGGATAAAGATACAATTATGAAATACAAAAAGCAAATTTATTTTCATATTTACTTATATACGACATAATAATAGTTTTATTTTATTAATTAACAACACATTACGCCCTTACGGCAATTTCAAGAAATCCAAACAATTAATGATATGGAATTATTTAGCCAATATAATTCAGGGGCAAAAAGGATTTAAAACAATGATGCTGGAGCAGAAACAAGCAGTATCAAAATGATCAATAACAAAAGGCTTTTGAGACAATGACGCTCCTGCATCACCTTAAGCTCGTTTCCGGTCATTGCCGAAAACAGTAGGTATTAACTACATATTCCCGAAGTCTTTCGGCGAAATGCTACGATAAAAAAATGAAAAACTACGAGTATAATTTGCTTATAATGCGAATCAAGGATTACAACTATTTATGCCACAAAGGCACTAAGTTGGCGGCGGACAATAAGATGGTTTAAGTAAGCATTCTTGTTTTTTTGTGGAACATGGTGCATTTGTGTCTTAGTGGCTATACATGAGTTAGTTAAAAGCCCTAAGCTTTGATTCGAATAAATAATTATATCTGTAATAATGAAACGATATTCACATTCCTGACTTGGCCTCTTTCGCCCATTAAAAAAACATCAAATCAAACAATCGAAAAAATATCCAGAAAACCCATATTATAAAAGGTTTCAACAAAAAATACCAAAGTGATTAAATGCAAATTGATTTGCACCAGAAAATTAATGCTCAATATGTGAATTTTTTATTAATTTTTATTATATTTGCCTATTACTTAATTTGAATATATGCATAGAAAAACGTTTTTACCATTTAAAATTATTATCTTTGCCAGTTTTTTTCCATTTTAATAATTCTAAATTTAAAATTTTAATGTACATTTGCATTTTATACAATTTATTATTTAATAAAGATGTAGCAAAAGAAACAAAAAAAAATTTCTTACGTGAAAAATTACTTATTATTATTTCTCCTTCAAAAATTTTAATCAATTGATCTAAATAATGAAAACGTACAATCAAGTTAGTATAAATTCGGACCCCGATAGTATCGCCTTCACTCAATTATTTTTTTTAAAAAAACCAGTTTTATTTATGAAAAAAATAAATCAAATAAGTCCTATGCGATTAAGAATTTGCAAGACATTCAGGACAGTAATTATCACTTTATTGTCTTTTGTATTTTTGAACAGTGGCTTATCCACAGCACAAACCTCGCAACCGACAGTAATACCGGCAGGTTCTTTTATCATCAATATGGGTGTGGTACCACAAACGGTGGCCAACGGATTAAAGCCCTACGGTTTAATTTACGCGCTGCTGCAGATAAAATGCCCTGTAGATTGGGTGATCAATCAGAGCAAGACAAAAGACGGAACTGACTTTACTTACAGCGGAGTGGCATACAAAGGAGGGCCTTTTATTATCCGGACCCTTTACCGCACTGCAGCAGTCAATGCCTTGATCACAACCTGGCAGTCGTATGGAGTTGTTGGTATTACAACCACCTCCCCGGTTACGGTACCTGTTTATTGTACCTTCTGGAATTTGCCCAAATGGACGCTGGACAAGCAGAACGGTTCGATAGCGGTAAAATTCTTCAACTATGCCGGAATACCTTCAACGGCTTACGGTGGATCATCCTCCAATTATTGGAAATTACCATCCCAGCTGACCTGTTGTGATGATATTTTTGTGATGCCCCATGCCGATCCTACCTGGGCAACACACAGGCATCTCTACGAATGGATGGCTGTTTCCGGCGATGGGATCGCCTCGGGCTGCAAGGGCGGCGTATGGCTGGGATGCCATGCAGGCAGCGCATTGATGAACATGTTCGACAACATTACCACCGACGGTGATCCTATTGACAACACCCAACAGACCAACCTGCTGGTCGGAAAAACCGGACCTGCTGCCGGAGCCGGGCCCTGGAGCGATCCCGGCAATTCAATACTGTTATGGGGAGACCATGATGACGGCACACCGCCATATTCGTATGATTACTCTGGAGAATCAGTCATGCAGTTCATGGGAACCATAGATGCCGCACAGCAGAATGGCTCCGAACAGATATACATCCCTGTGGGAGGCGCAGCCGGTTGGAATACCAACACCCATGTGGGCGTTTACGATCCCGACCATACGCAGCGCTATAATCTGTCGAATGACAAAAAGTATCGTGCCGCAGTACTTGCTTACGGCCCCGGATTCGGCATTGAAGGCAACGGCAAGATCATGCTCGAAGCAGCGCACAATATCAGCGGAACAGGAACGGCGAATGTGGCTGCACAAAGGGCATTCTTCAATTATTGCCTTCAGGTCATGTGGGAAAAAGCTGTTCTGCCTGATTTGACCGGCCTGCCCGACACCATATACAGCGGCAATTCATATAACATGGGGTACAATTTGTACTTCAATACGCCGGGCGGATCATACACCCTGCAAAGCATCCAATGGTCAGCGGGCTGTGGAGGCACCTGGAATACCAGTACCAGCAACCCGACTACTTTTATTGCTCCTACAGTAGCATCACCACAACCCTGCAATATCTCCGTAACCATCACCGACGCCTGCGGACGACAGACTTTCGACACCCACCAGGCGATACTGGCCCCATGTAGTCTCCAATCCACAAAAACCGTCACTCCGGTTTCCTGCAACGGCGGATCCGACGGATCGATCAGCATAACATGTGCTGCCTGGGCTTCGCCTTACAACTGGACATGGTCGCGCACCAACCCGGCCGGCGGCCCTGTGAGCGGAACGGGAACTAGCATTACCGGACTATCAACAGGAACCTATTCAGTAACCATTTCCAATACTTCGCCTTCCTGTACGGGTACAATTAGTGCGGTGATTACACAACCTGCACCGCTCACAACTTCTACCTCGCTTACTAATCCTCCTTGTAATGGCGGAAATGGAAGTATTAACCTCTCTGTGTCGGGCGGCACCGCGCCTTATACCTTCTTATGGTCAAATGCTGCTACTACAGAAGATCTCAGCACTATCCCCGCAGGCACCTATTATGTTACCGTAACGGATACAAAAAACTGCACAGTCTTAGACACCGCTGTTCTAACCCAGCCAACCGCAGGGCTAACAGTAACAGGAACTGCCAACAATGTCAGTTGTTACGGCGGCACCACAGGCACTATCAATATCACAGTAAGCGGTGGTACTGTTCCTTACACTTATGACTGGGGCGGAGGGATTACCACGGAAGACCGCAACGGCCTGACGGCAGGCAGTTATAATGTAATGGTTACCGATGCCAACGGCTGTAAAGGCAATGCTTCTTTTACCATAACCCAACCCACAGCCATGAACCTGAGCGTATCTGTCATCAATCCCACCTGCGCCGACATCAATCCACCGATTTATTCGATTTACGATGGCATGATCGACCTGACGGTAAGCAATGGAACCTCGCCTTATACGTATGCATGGACAGGGCCGGCAGGCTTTACGGCAGCAACACAGGATATAACAGCCCTTGCACCGGGAACATATAACGTAACAGTAAGCGATGCAAATGGATGCACAGCAACTATTTCAGCCATAGTGCTGGTAGCTACTACCGGCCTGCCGCCGCAACCAACCATTATCAATCATTAGTTCAATTTATATTTTACCGAAAATTTTAGATTATTGCTGTTCATAAATAATATTTACCCATTATGAAAAAATTTTACCGTTTGCAGCTCGTCATTTTTCCGCTGATTGCAGCCATCATGAAAATGACACGGACATGGTTTTTATTCCTGTCGTTGAGCATCCTGCCTTTTTTGCAGGCACAGGCACAAAGCACCCTGACGGTGGGGGTGGTTTCCTCAGCCGATGATGCGGAACAGCAAGGCAACACGGGCACATCACCAGGAGCCGTTTCCCTCACAAGCGCAGATCTCGAACTGGTAAACGACTTGCAATCGCCTTCCGCCGGTACGCAAACGGCAGGTATTCGCTTTCAGAACGTCACCATACCGCAGGGGGCCACCATTGTCAGCGCCTATATCACCTTTACCGCGGTAGCTCCGGATTCACCCATGAACAACAGCGATAACACCAGTTTAAACATTTACGGACAAGCAGCGGATAATGCAAACACGTTCACTACCACCGTTAATAACATCAGCAGCAGGGTGCTGACCACGGCTTACACAACATGGAACGCCGGCACATGGGTAACCGGGTCGAAATACAACACACCGGCCATTACCGGGATAGTACAAGAACTTGTAAACCGTAGCGGCTGGGCCAGCGGCAACAGTATGGCTTTCATTATTACGGGAACAGGCCACCGTTCGGCTGCTTCCTGGGATGATGTCGGATCAGGTAACGAACCTAAGCTGGTCATCACGTACACCACGCTAAACCTTACAAATACAGTAACCAATGTACTTTGCTATGGCGGGAACACCGGAGCCATCAACCTGAGCGTTACCGGCGGTACTCCGCCGTACACGTATGATTGGAGCAATAATGGTTTTACCGGATACACCGATACTGAAGACCTCAGCGGCCTGACAGCAGAAAGTTACGTGGTAAAAGTAAAAGATAACACCGGCATGACCGCCCAGACCTATGCCACCATAACTCAACCCGGAGCACCTGTAACACCTTCGACTTCCGTTACCAATGTTTCCACTCCGGGTGGCAGCAACGGTGCCGTGGACCTCAGTGTCAGCGGCGGACACCCCCCTTATACTTACAACTGGAGCAACGGCGCCACTTCCGAGGATATTTCCAACCTTGCGGCAGGCACATACTCGGTAACCGTAACTGATGCCAACAGTTGCAGTGCCTCCACTTCAGCGGTAGTAGGCACGGTGAGCAACCCTGCTAGTGTTACCAAATACCTATACCTGAGTGACCCCTCGCAGGCCTTAGACCGCGTGGATCCCGTGTTTACTAACGACCTGACCACAGCACAAACCAATGTGATGGGCATCGGCACTGCAAAATCCGTTTTTGCTTTTTATGGTAACAAAACAACAAACTTTTACCAGTATTCCGTCTCGGGAAATTCATGGACAGCAAAGGCTGTAACCCCTGCGCCCGTGGGTGTGGGCGGTGCGTTGACCACCAACGGAACAAATATTTATGGCCTGGGAGGCAACGGTACAAAGAATTTTTGGATGTACAATGTTACATCAAACACCTGGACGACATTGGCAACAACCCTTGTAAACGTGGGTGACGGAGGAGCGTTATGCTTTGTACCAGGCGGCACCAGCGGATATATTTATGCCTTAGGCGGCAACAGGACTAAAAATTTCTGGAGGTACGACATCAGCGCCAACACCTGGTCTGCCATGACTCAGGTACCCGCTGCCGTCGCTGCAGGTGGGGCGCTGGCCTATACCGGCGGTGATTATATTTATGCCTTGCGCGGTAACGGACAAAAAACATTTTACCGCTACAGCATCTCCGGCAACTCATGGACAACTATGGCTAACCTTCCTAATAAGATGAGCACAGGAAGTTGCCTTACCTATGACGGCACATACATTTACGCGCTGCAGGCAAACGGGACCAAAAACTTTTACCGCTATAATATTTCTGCCAATACCTGGACTGCTATGGCAACCACACCGGTCAACATGAAAGCCGGCGCAGCCCTGACTTTCGACGGCACTTACATCTATGCCACAGCGGGTAATAATACCACAGGTTATTACAGGTACGACCGCACCGCCAACACCTGGTCAAGCCGTACAGCTACCTCTGTAGCAGTGAGCAGCGGCGGTTCATTACATTCCTTTGGCGACGGGCTCAACGGCGATGCTTCCGCCACGTTTACCGAAAGCCCTGCTTTATGCCAGGATCTCACAATCAAAGCAGGAACCGTAGGCATTCAGACTTATGTCTCCATCACAGGAGGAACTATGCCGGTGTCTCCAAATATCACGGCGGCATTAATGTATGGGACGACCACCATAATTACGCTTTCCAGCCCGTCATACAACAGTTCCACAGGAACCCTGACCTGGTCGGGAACATTAGGCAGTGATGTTACCGTGCCTTCAGGTAATGCATTAAAACTGGTAGTAACAACGGCACAGGGCGGAGTGGCCTTTAAGATTGATTACGACAGCAAGACTAAGCCTTCAAAAGTCAGTTTTAGTACAAGTACCTATATCAAAGTAAATTCAGTAACTATCTACGATGCGCCCTATCCATCAACAAGCCAGCCGTCAACCATTGCCACCAACGGTAATTATTTCGTCAGAGTGGATGTTACCGACCCCTTTGGTGCAAGTGATATTAACGGCGTTACGCTCATGTTGAACAAACCCGATGCCAGCATACAGCAGGTTACACTGGGCGCTGCCAATGTGGTTTATACGGCAGGCTGCCAGAAAATTTATCAATATACCTGGTCCGGCCCGACGCCTGCCGGTAACCCATGGAATATACAGGCCATCGGCAAAGAAGGAACTGAAGGAGTGACCTATACCGCATCCACGGCGAACTTCACCGTGGAAACAGGAACTGGCTATGCCGTAAAAACAAAATCGCTCTACCTGAGCGCCGATGGCACGGGCAGCCCTGATCAGGATCTGGACAGGGTGGATCCTGTGACGACTTCCGATGCCACTACGGCGCTGTCGGAAATCCTGGGTTCTTATACCGGTGTGGTTACCTATAATAATTATGCGACTGGCACAGGAACAGGGTCTTCAGTCACTATTTCCAATTATGACCCGGGCAGCGGATCGAACCGGTTGATGCTGGTCGGCGTATCATGGTCGCCCAATGATAACGAAACCATTTCTTCTGTCACGTTTGGAGGAACATCCCTGACCTTAGTGCCATCAAGCGGCGCTGTGAATGGTAACCGGGCTGCCGTAGCCATTTATCGCATGGTCAATCCGCCATCCGGCCAGGCCAACCTGGTCGTAACATTCAATGAAGCTGTTCAGGAAGGTATAGTGGTTGGTGTAGCGACCTTCACAGGAGTGGATCAAGCTACTCCTTTAGGAACTGCCGGCTCAGCCACAGGAACCACTACAGGTCCCTCCGTTACAGTAAATTCTTCAACGGGAGAAGTTGTTTTCGGCGTTGAAGGTAACAGGGATAACGTCACTGCAACCATCGTTTCGGGAGAAACCAAGATTTGGGATCTTTTTGCGGGTACCAGAGCTGATGGTGTAGGCTGTTATGAAAGTGCAGGATCTTCATCCACCACAATTTCATTTACATTGTCTGGCAGCAAAGAATGGGCTATCGGAGCGGTTCCTGTAAAACCGGCATCGATCACCGGGGTTACCACGACCACATTTACCCAGACGCCTTCATTATGCTCCGCACTGAATATTAAAGCCGGACAAACGATCTCTGCAAAATTGTATGTTGAGGTACTGAGCGGAACCATGACCGGAAGTTCCAATGTGACTGCAACATTGAAATATGGCGGTACAACTATTGCAACACTTAGCAATACTGGTTATAGCGGGGGATACCTGACACTTGCCGGCACACTGGCTTCTGATGTCAATATACCCAGCGGGCAAGCTCTGGTTCTTGATATAACCAACGGGACCCCTTCTACCCTTGCCTTCCGCATCAGGTACGACAGCCAGACCTATCCCTCAAAAATTGACCTGCCTGTTGATACCTATATCAATATCACTTCTTTTGCCGCTTACAATGCAGCTTACTCTGCAGGCTCCGTCATTACCAACCTGCCGGCACCGGGTACAACGGCATACCTGCGCGCAACAGCCACCGATCCATTCGGCTCTTCAGATATCACGGGAATGGATATCAGCATCGATGGCACTATTTATTCAGCGCCCCTTGTAAACACCAGCGGATGCACCAGAACCTATGAATATGCCTGGACACCATCCACTGCTGGAGATTACGATATATCCGCCACTGCAAAGGAAGGTACGGAAGGTACCGTTGTAGGTTACTCGTCACTTTCATTCTTTGTCTGTGGATTTACCATAGATCCGCAGGTCATCAATGAACCTTCCTGCTTCTATCCCGAAGGAGGACAGGTTAGTTTGAATATTGCGGGCAGCGACGGCCCGTTCTCATATAACTGGAGCCGAATTTCGCCAGCCGGTACGGGTTCAGGAAGTGGCGAACTTATCAGCGGCTTATCAGCCGGTACTTACAACATTACCGTTACATCAGCCAGCGGGTGCGATACCACAGGCATGGTAACACTGAGCGATCCGGCACCACTAACGGTTATTACCGATATCAGCAACGCAAGCTGTCTGAACAACGACGGAAGTATTTCAGTTACTGTTTCAGGGGGCTCCGGAAGCTACCTGTATTTTTGGGAAGATGGATATTATACTCAAAACCGCAGCGGCATTTCCTCAGGCCATTACACCCTTCATGTTACCGACCAGGCCACCGGTTGCGAAACAACAGTTTATGCCGACATTCAGCGTGAAAACGATATCAGCGGTTCGGCCTATATTATAATGCCAACGTGCCATGGCGGAAGCAACGGTACGATTAATCTTACTCCTTTTGGCGGCTCAGGAGTATATACAGAATTTACATGGATGGGACCTGACAGTTTTTCGGCAGCGACCGAAGATATCAGTGGCATAAAAGCAGGAATTTATACTGTGCTCATTAAAGATGACGGCGGATGTTCCGCACTGGTCGCTTTTGAAGTGGGCGAACCGGAGGCAGTAACACCGTCTGTATTTGTAGATTCCGTCACTTGTTATGGTGGCGGATCTGTTGACCTTTCCGTTACAGGTGGAACGGGATCATACACTTACGACTGGGCTGATGTGGTGGGGATCAATAACACGGAAGACCGCGCCGGGTTGCCGGTAGGAAGCTATTCCGTAACCATCACCGATGCCAATGGTTGTACGGCTTCAACTTCGGTAACACTCAGCCCTCCTACCTGCGACCCTAACGCTTTTTCAGTCTGTACGTCCACCACCAATGATGTTTTTTCCATAGCACCGGATCCCGGAGCAGATTATTATCTCTGGAGGGTGCCTGTCGGGACCGTAATCACGGACGGAGACAGCACCTCATCCATCACAGTTAGCTGGGCAAACACCAATCCTGCTCCCACAGCCGACTCCGTATGTGTGAGATCCGTTAACGACTGCGGCGAAAGCCACAGCATATGCTATACGGTATATGTCAGAAAGCCTGTTGCCAGTGCATCAGCAACTGTTGCATGTACCGGCCAGTCATTCCAGTTGACCGGCAACGGAGGCAGCACATACAGTTGGACAGGTCCAAACGGATTTACATCGAATTTACAAAATCCGGTCATCACAAACGCTACATCATCCAATTCCGGAGATTATATCGTTACGGTTACCGATTCCTATGGGTGTATGGCATCAGATACGGTTACCGTTATTGTAAATTCGCCGCCCACGATATCCGCTGTAATAGACAGCGCCACCTGCGGGCAGGAAAATGGCAGAATCGACATTACTCCGGCAGGAGGTTTGCCTGCATATTCATTCTTCTGGTCCACAGGGGATGCCACCGAAGACCTGGAAAATCTAGGTGCCGGAACATATTTGGTTACCGTTACCGATGCCAGGGGTTGCTCAGCCAACCTGGCATCTTCGGTAAACAGCATTAACGGGCCTTCCGTAACGATTACTCCGGCCAACGTAAGTTGTTACGGTGGAAACAATGGTGCCGCTACTTCAAATGTCACAGGAGGTGTACCCCCTTATACATACCAGTGGTCTAATGGCTCAACAACGGCCAATATCACGGGCCTTACTGCAGGTACGTATGCTCTGCAGGTTACCGATTCCACGGGCTGCAAAGCCGCAGCATCAGTCAGCATCACACAACCGACACCAATT
>Ga0208459_1003294_pt1 | contig 12845 bp, 7 predicted proteins | sample AD_UKC087_MetaG_FD_184433 | JGI IMG/M metagenome (GOLD analysis project Ga0208459, IMG submission 184433) | Active sludge microbial communities of municipal wastewater-treating anaerobic digesters from USA - AD_UKC087_MetaG (SPAdes) (version 2) | ecosystem: Engineered > Bioreactor > Anaerobic >... | reverse complement strand
AGAAGTTTGCTTTGGTGAACAGACTGAACTTCTGAATAAAACCGAGTTTGCCCAGCCTGCAATATTTATGGCATCTGTCTCCCAACTTGTGTCATTCAGAAAAAGCTGCATAAGAATGCCTGATGCAGCAGCCGGTCACAGTATCGGAGAATATGCAGCACTTTACTGCGCTGGTGTTCTGACTTTTGAGGAGGCACTGGGACTTGTAAAAAAACGTGCTGAGTTCATGGATGCTGAAGCGGCAAATCAAAGCGGCTGTATGTATGCCGTCAGAGGGATAACGACCCAGGAAACTGAAAAAATAGTAGAAGAAACCAGGAAATACGGTATAGTATGTGTATCAAATTACAACGGTCTTAACAATGTTGTTATATCAGGTGAAGAAGATGCTGTCAGTAAAGCTGCGGAGACAGTTATCAGCAGAGGAGGTCAGGTGTTTAAGCTGAATGTAAGCTCGGGTTTCCACAGTATGCTGATGAGAAACGCAGCAGAGAAATTTGAGAATATACTTTCATCAGCTCATTTTTCAGAACCGAAGATACCTGTCATTTCCAATATAACCGGTACCCCTTATAAGGACTCGGAAGATATACGCCAAAGTCTTGCAAGCCAGATAGTAAGCCCTGTGAAATGGTATCAGTCTGTGATGTATATGCAGAGTATTGGCTGCACTGAAGCTATTGAATTTGGTCCTAAGAAAGTACTAAAAAACTTTATAAACAAGGATTCATCTATTGAGGCATTCAGCTTTGATAATGAATATGATGTGATTCAGATTACAAGTATGTTCAATAAGCAGAAGATGAATTCGATGATATACGGTCTGTTTCTCAGAGAAGCTGTTACACATAAGTGCCATCACACCGACAGTTCAGGGTATTCTGAAAATGTAGTTAAGCCTTACAGGGAGATAGAAAAAATATACCTTAGCATAAAAAATGAAGGTCACATTCTTACATCAGATGAACTGAGATTATCAGAAGAAATGCTCAGAAAGATACTTACATATAAAAATACTTCTGGTGCAGAGCGTATTTGCGAGGAAATATACACAAGCGTAAAAAGCAAGCTGCTTTGCTGAGAGGGGAAAAATGAAAAACTTAGCATTAAAAGATATAAAGATCGGAAAAAAAGAGATTGAGCCCGTTAATAACACCTTCGCAAGAACTAATATAAAGAAGAAGGATATTGCTGTTATCGGAATCTCTATAAAAGCAGGCCATGCTGATAATGCTGATGAGTTCTGGAGAATACTTACAGAGGGAAAGACTGATCTTCATTACGCTGATAAGCAGAGGATAGACGATTTCTTTAACTACATGGACGCTAATGGTTATATCGGTAACAAAACACAGGTAAGATTCAAAAAATTCACCTGCATGAAGGACGTAGATAAGTTTGACGGGAATTTCTTCAGGATAAATCCGGCTGAAGCAAAGCTGATGGATCCTATGCAGAGGATATTCCTTCAGACAAGCTATCATGCACTTGAAGATGCCGGATACGGTGCTGCAAATATCAAGGGCAAGAATATCGGTGTATTCGTCGGATACAGTGAAGATGATGTGAAATATTCCTCAATATTCACAAATGATGATGACAGCGGAAAGATACTTACGGGAAATATGGCATCAATAATACCTTCAAGAATATCATACATTATGGATCTTAAAGGTCCGGCTATGAGTATTGATACAGGCTGTTCAAGTTCACTTACAGCACTGTATCAGGCTATGGAGTCAATATACGGCGGAAGCTGCGAAATGGCTGTAGTCGGCGGAATACGTTATAATTTTGCACTCTCGGTCCTTAACCTTGGTCAGCTTGATATATTCTCATCTGATGGGCGGACAAGAGCTTTTGATGATAATTCAGACGGTACAAATAACGGCGAAGCAAGCTGTGCAATAGTCATAAAACAGCTTTCAAAAGCCATTGAGGATAATGATAATATCTATGCTGTCATTAAGGGAAGCGCTATAAATAATGATGGTGCGACAGTCGGCATAACTGCTCCGAATATGGACGCACAGTCACGTATGATAACCCAGGCATGGCAGAACGCTGGAATTGATCCGGAAACTATATCCTACGTTGAGTGTCACGGAACAGGTACGCATATTGGTGACCCTATTGAGGCAAATGCACTTATCAAAGCATTTGAAAAGTATACTGATAAGAAACAGTTTTGTGCTATAGGCTCAAGTAAGTCTAATTTTTCACATTCAGGTCCGGTATCAGGTATAGTAGGTATTATCAAGGAAGTTCTTTCGATAAAAAACAAGGTCATTCCGCCTACTATAAATTTCGATGTTCCAAATTCAAGTGTCGATTTCATTGATTCACCAGTATATGTGAATACAGACCTCAGAAAATGGACCTCATCTGTTCGCAGATGCGGATTGAACGCTTTCAGCATGAACGGTACTAACGTTCATTTTGTTCTTGAGGGATATAACGGTGATGTCCTGGAAACCGAGGAGGATAAGTACAAGATACTGAGCATTTCGGCAGCAAAACCAGAGTCACTTACTGAACTTGTAAAGGACTATATCAGCTTCCTTAAAAAGAATCCAGGAATTTCACTTTCGGATCTTGTTTATACAGTAAATACGTCAAGGAAAATATGCGAGTACAGAACGGCAATAGTTTTTGAAACAAGACAGCAGCTTATTGATGAACTGGAAAAGTATCTGGCACAAATAAAAAATACTGCTCCTGAACCTGTGAGAATGAAGAAGATAACAGAAGAAACTGAAACGTTTCTGACTGACTGCAGAAACGGCATAACGTCCGGAAAACAACCGCTTGAGCACCTTAAAGAAATATGGTGCGAGGGGTATGATATAAACTGGTCACTGATGTATGATAAGAACAGGTATAAAAGAGTAAGCGCACCGGTTTATCCATTTGTCAGGGAACGCTGCTGGTATGAATTCAGCGGCAGGAACAGGTTTGAGAATGAACTTCTGAAAAATTGCCAGGCACTTATTGAAAGTGGAGATCTTCCACAGGAACTTCATGAGAAACTCTTGAGTTTTGCAGACGATTTCAGCAAGATAGTAGGTTCAGAGAAAATTGATGATGAACAGGTCATACTTACAGGACGCGATGACGGAGAATATACTGAAGCAGAACGCTTTATCGCACAGAAATGCTATGAGACATTCGGCTACAGGATAATAAATATAAATGACAGCTTCAGTAAATTCAATAACGATTCTCTGCAAATGACAACACTCTTTGGAAAGATACGTTCAGCCTACAATATAAACATGACTGATCTGTATAAGTATGATTCTGTCAGCGCACTTGCAGCAAGCTTAGATAGTTCCAGAAAAGACATATATGTAATGGCTGATATGATAATGAAAATGAGCGAAAAGATGTCACAGATCGTCCCGGCAGAGGAATACTTCAAGGCTGATATAGATAAGTATAATGTCCGCACTGATTCTGTTTCAGATCTTGCCGGCATCAGGAAGGTAAGCTACGATAATATACTCCTTACAGGTGCAGCAGGTTATCTTGGTGTGTATATTCTCCGTGAACTCCTTGTTAATACTTCATCTGCAATATCGCTTATAGTCAGAGCCCGTAAGGGTATGACAGCAGAGGAAAGAGTAAGAACTCAGGTAAGCAAGTATTTTGACAGTGATTTTTATGATAAGTATGCTGATAGAATTACCGTTTACGAGGGTGACTTTGTGAAGAACAGTTTTGGAATGGACAAGGTTTACGATGAGCTTACACAAAAAGTTGACTGCGTTATTCACTGTGCTGCAAATTCAAGTCATTTCGGTGAATACAGCCAGTTCTATGACGGTAATGTTACTGCAACAGAAAACGTGATAATGTTTTCAGAGACAGGCAGAAAGAAGGTCCTCAATCACATCTCGACCTATGCTACAGGTGTGTTCTCAGGTTCAGGAAAAGGTGTATACTTCACTGAATTTGATGATGTTAATACCGATCATATTGATGAAGTAGAAGGTTATTACCCCAAAACCAAGATTATTTCTGAAAAGCTCATTCAGTTCTCACGCCAGAGAGGAACAGATGCAAGGATTTTCAGAGTCGATGATATCCTTTTTGAGTATGAGCGTGGTATCATGCAGGAGAATATAAATAACAATGCGATAGCTCTTATAATCAAATCTTTCCTTGAACTTGGAATGATCCCGGATGTAGATGGATTTGAGTATGAATTCTCATACGTTGATTATACAGCCAAAGCGATAGCACTTCTTGTCTCACTTAGCGGTATGCCTGTTAATAACTTCCATATCGGAAACAACGTGTCTGTTGAACTGAGAGATTGCCTTTCTGACAGTACACTTGATATCCATGCTAATGTAGTTCCTCTGAAAGAATTTCTTGATACAGGTATTAAACTGTTTGAGAGCAATGATCCTAAGTATGAAATGTTCAATCAGATAGTTGTTCATGGCATGAATGGTGGTAATATTGATCTGAACTACAGAGCATCTGATGTAGGTTCTGAGCTTACAAGAAGAATTCTGGAGAAATATGGCTTCACATGGCCTGCATTGACATCAGTTGTCATGAACAGATTTCTTGCTCATTGTGAAAAAGTAGGATTTATAAATAAGTAAGAGTATAATAAGAAATGAATTAAAAGGATAAGATATGTTTATTGAAGTAAAGAATTTAAAAAAGAGCTATGGCGAAAACGGTAATAAGTTCCAGGTTCTTAAAGGCGTAAGCACTTCACTTGAAAAGGGACAGATGTGCGTTATTCTCGGTCCGAGTGGTTCGGGAAAATCAACCTTTCTGAACCTTATCGGCGGCATTGAATTTGCCGACGAAGGGATACTTAAAGTTGACGGAAGAAATATAGTCAGCTATGATCCGAAGATGATGGAGAAATATCGCCGGGATTATCTGGGATTTATATTCCAGTTCTATAACCTCGTTCCGAACCTTACCCTGAGAGAGAACATAAAGGTATGCGAGTATATATCTTCTTCCCCTTTGAATGTTGATGAGCTTATAGATGTTCTCGGACTGAATGAACATCAGCATAAGTATCCTTTTCAGGTGTCAGGAGGTCAGCAGCAGAGATGTGCGATTGCAAGAGCGCTTGTAAAGAATCCTGAACTGCTTCTGTGCGATGAGCCTACTGGCGCTCTTGATTCAAAGACATCAAAGGAGATTCTCATTCTCCTTGAAAAGGTCAATAAGAAATATGGTACAACAATGTTTATCGTTACGCATAATGCACTTATAAAGGATATGGTCCATAAGGTCATAAAGATAAAGGACGGAAGTATTGTAGAGGATTATATGAATACAGTAATGATCCCCGCCGCAGATATTGAGCTTTGATATGAGGAGAGTAAAATGTGGGTATTGAATAAACGTGTTGCAAGAAATCTGCGTGCTAATGTGGTAAGGTGGATCGCTATACTGTTTATGGTGATCCTGTGCGTGTATCTTGTCACAGCTTATATGGGCGATGCGATCACAGCAGGATATAATCACGCAAAAAGTTTCAGTGATAATAAAGCAAGAAGCGGACGATTCACAGCACTTGCCGAACTTAATGATGATGAATTTATAAATGCAATCGAACTGGGATTTGATATAGAAAAGGAATTCTATCTTGACTATCCCGCTCTTGAAGATGCAAAGCTCAGAGTATTCCGGCTGAGAGAAAAGGTCGATCTGGTATTCTGCGACAGCGGTGAGCCGGCTAAAACTGATTCAGAGGCAGTAATTGAAAAGCATTTCTGCGAATACAACGATCTTCATGTTGGAGATACGATAAATATTGCCGGTCTGGAATTTACTATAAGTGGTATAGGCGGTTCTCCTGATGCAGAATATGTATTCGATATTGACGGCGAAACTACCGATCATAAAATGTTCGGAAACTGCTTTGTTACAGCAGATGGCTATGAGCGCCTGAGAAATACCGGTGAAATGATAGGTTCGGAGATATACAGATATGCATACAAGAAACTAAGCGAAGATACTGAAGATTCTGTTCTTGAAGAGTATCTCAGAGATATTGAGTTTGATGAGACTCGAATAAAGAACCGCTTTTTCACAGAGATGCTCAACGATATTCTTCAAAGCAAGATAGATATTGAGAATGCTATGAATGATATGACTGATGCCTGTGATGATCTTAAAGAGACATCTGATGAGTTTGATAGCAGTGCAAGGGAAATGTGTGATGCAGCAGAGAAATTTTATGATGCTGTCAATAATGACCTTGTAGGTGGAATTAATGATCTTGCAGACGGTGCAGAGGAACTTTGCGGTAATTCCGATGACCTTAACAATGGAGCAGGCGATATATTTGATCTGTTCCTGAATAATGCGGAAAGTTCCCTGGCACAGTATGGCATCAACAGAGATCTTACCCGTGAAAACTATGCAAGTGTACTTTCATCTGTCAGTTTTGCTGATTCAGGAAATGAATACGCACATAATATTGATACGCTTCTTTCCTCACTTCGTCAGGTAGACGAGTATTGCAGTGGTGTCAGAACGTATACCTCAGCAGTAGGTGAAGCTTCTTCCGGTGCGGCTGAACTGAGAACTGCATCTGAGCAGATAAAAGGTGCATCACAGCAGTTCGTTTATGGTTTGGGACAGTATGCACAAGCACCAGAATTTGGCGGAGCGCTGGATTCACTTAACAGCAGCTATGATATGATAAACAGTGCAGTAGTTGGTGCAGACGAGGGAATATCTGAACTTTCCGGTACTCTTGGTACTATAGATGCCGGAAGCGGCCAGCTTCGTGAAGGTTCTGAACTTATATTTGATATGCTTCTGGAAGATATATCATCCAGAATATCAGCATATGGTACAAGTGTAACGCTTACAAGAGATAACTATGAATCAGCGGTAAGCGATATAAGAAATAATATCAGCAGTCAGGTCTCTGATACAGCATCACGGTCTGTTAATGACCTTATCAGTTCACTTGACGATTACAGGGAGTTCTATGACGGCGTTGCGGATTATACCACTGGTGTCAGTGAACTTAATGACGGTATAGATGAACTTCATGATTCTATGCCTGACCTTATAGATAATGCCGCTGAGCTGCGTGATGCTGCATTGGAATTTGCTGAACATACAGCCGAACTGAAAGACGGTGTAAATGAATTCAGCGATGCGATAGGGGATTTCAATGATAATATTGATGAACTTGACAAATTCTTTGATATTGATATTGATATTATTGAAACATTTGAACCGCTTTCATTCCATACCGGTGTACAGAATACTGCGGACAGAAATATGAGTACAGCTGAGACTTGTGGTATTATTGTATTCATGATAATAGCGTTTATTTTCACGGTATTTATAAGCCATGAAATAGACAATGAATCTTCGGTAATTGGTGCTATGTACTCAATGGGTGTAAAAAAATGGAGTCTTATCAGGCACTACCTTATCATACCTGCTATCATATCACTTACTGGCGGAATTATAGGAACTGCCATTGGTCTGTCTCCTCTTGGCGTAGGTTTGCTGAGTGCATCAACAGAAAGTTTCTACTCTCTGCCTGAATTTGTAAGTCATATTGATTACAGGATCGTTGCAATGGGCGTGCTTGCACCTGTACTTATATCAGCAGTTGTGACAGTGCTGATCGTAAACAAAAAGCTGTCAAACAGCCCACTGAGTATGCTCAGACACGAAAAGAAGGTAAGGAAGATAAAGGTAAGAAACCTTGATTCTCTGCCGTTTATCACCTCATTCAGAATTAAGCAGTTCTTTAACGAGGCAGGAACGAGCATTATAGTATTTTTCGGAATGCTGCTGCCGCTTATGTTTCTTATGCTTGCACTGAACTATGCTGTGTCGATCAGACCTTTTATTGAGGGTGCAAAGAATGATATTAAGTTTGAAGAACTATGTGTAATGAAGTATGCACCGTCTGATATTCCGGAAAACTGCGAGGACGTATATATCGAGTCTCTTGACATGAAAGGAAAGATAGGAAACTGCAGCGTCTCTGTCATGGGTATTCAGCCAGATTCAGAGTGTTTCGGATTCAGCGTTGCCGGAAACAGGAGAAATTCCGTTTCTATCGGTACAGGAACAGCAAGGAAATACAATATGAAGAAGGGTGATATTTTTATCCTATACTCAGCAGACAGACACAGATACTACACCTTTGAGGTTGCTGGTACAGTTGATTATGCTGTAGGATTGTATGTATTCATGGATATAGAGGATATGCGTCGTGTGTTCGGCAGAAGCGATGACTATTACAATGCGCTCGTTTCAACGGAGAAGATCAGTATTGAAAAAGAACGTCTTTTTGCCGACTATACAAAAGATTCAATAATCAAGGCTGCTGAAGATGATGTTGCGGGAATGATGATATCAATATACATATTCATTGCAGTTGCGGCTATAGTATTCTTTATAATAACGTTCCTTATGATAAAGCTGATGATAGACAGGGCGAAGATGAATATATCCCTCATGAAGGTGTTCGGCTTTAACAGGAAAGAAATCAGAAAACTCTATATAAACGGAAATTTCTACCTCATACTGGCATCGCTCTTTGTTGGTATGCCGATATCAAAGCTGTTTGTTGATAAGGTCTGGTTTGCTGTATCAAATCAGAATATCGAAGCAGGCTATGATACACATTATCCGATATTCCTTTATATTATTATCACTGGTGCTGTAATTGTAATGTATTTTATCATAACTTTCATACTAAATTCTGTTATAAATAAGATACACGTGTCAGAGGTGCTGAAAAACAGAGAGTGATCTTCAGAATAAAATGAGAATATATTCCTCCACAATATACTGGATTAAGAATAAATACAAAAAACTATTGCAAAAAAAGCGAAAAGAGGTTAAAATGAATATATATTGCTTTCCTTATGCAGGAGGATCTTCGTTTATTTATTCCGAACTGAGAAAAAAAGCATCGGATAAATACAGGATAGTTCCTATGGAGTATCCTGGGCACGGTTTAAGAATGGGCGAGGTACTTTCAGATTCAATTGAATATATCGTTGATGATATGTTCAGACAGATACAAAAAAAAGATGATGGATCACCCTTTGCGCTCCTCGGATACAGCATGGGTTCAAAACTTGTATACCTGCTTTACAGCAAGTACAAGGAGCATACAATGTTCCGTCGTCTGAAGAATATCTTCTTTTGTGCTATGTCTATGGAATCACGCAGTGACAAGGAAGACTATGCGCACATCAGCAATGAAAAGCTGAAAGAGTATACCCTCAGTCTGGGCGGAACTAAGCTTGAAGACGAGGAAGATGAGGAGAATTTCAAAGCTTTTCTTCCGATAATCCGCAACGACTTCGTTCTTCTCCAGCACGCAGATGAGTATATAGAGAAGACAAATAGATCTGAGATAGATGTTGATGTGTGTGTGATGTATTCTGCTGATGAGGAGAACGTTCACTCGTATAGTAGTTACTGCACTGATGTTCCCGAATATGAGTTCTTTGAGGGCGGTCACTTTTTCATACATTCTTACTGTGACAGAATAAACGAGTGTATCAGCAAACACATCTGAGACACCGCTGAACAGGGGATAGTTTTGCGCTGAGGCTGAAGGCAATATAATAACAATTAGTAAGAGGTGTATTTCTTGAAACGACTATTTGCTCTTTTCACACAGCTTGATGACAGCCTGAAATTCATGATATTCTTTCAGTTAGGAGCGCTTATCCTGCTGACGGCTCTGTACCGCTTTATGAAGGAACGTCACAAAAAGTTATGGCTTTTGCTTTGCGTGCTGCCGCTGATCGTTTTCCTGATCTTCTTTGGTATGAATTTCGTTCACGGCGATCCGGCGCTGTCATTTCAGCGCTATGCTGCACTTGGAGCGCTCTCGATCATCACCCTGCTGTGGGGTATTGCCGTTTATTTCAGAGGCAGTCCGGTAGCTTACAGCATATTTGCCTATTCCACAGCTATCGGCTGTGTTGGAATAACGATCGGCAGCGTTTTGCTTAACAGCATGATATACGATCTGGGAAACTTCACTGCCTGCGACTGGGAAACATCGTTCTCAAAAACCATAGACCGACTTGAAAAATCATATGTCAACCGCAACTGGAAGGACATTGACTTTGACAGTATACGCAGCGAACTTCTCCCGAAGGTAAGACAGGCACAGGAAACAGGTGATAAGGCTGCTTTCGGTGAAGCACTTTATGAATTGAAGTATGAACTGTTCGACGGTCATGTGGACGTTGTGGTAAATGACTTTGAGGCATCATATGAGGTGTCGCAGAGACTTGCCGGAAATGACTATGGTCTTTCAATGTTCCGTGACAGCGCTGGTGAAGTGCTTGCAGTCCTTGTGGACGAAAACAGCGAAGCGACAGAAAATGGCATAAAAAACGGCACAGTGATAACAAAATGGGACGGTCAGCCCGTAGATGAAGCAGCATCACAGGTCAGATGCATTGATAACTTTTACACGTTTTCATATATTGAAAATGAGGACATTTTCAGACCCATATTCCTTGCAGGCAAGGGCGGAGATAGTGTAGAGGTAACTTTTATCGGCGATGACGGAAAAGAGCATACCGCTGAGCTTCCCAGAATTGGAAGCTATTACAGCCGTTTGCATAATGCTATAGATACCGTTATCAGAGGAAACGTAATAGAGCATAACGAAAACTTCTTTTCTTGTATGCTCAGCGATAACTGCGGCTATTTCAGAGTAACAAGCGAGTATTATTACTATGGCGGAATGGACTATATCAAAGCGGAGCTTTTTGACGGATATGAAGAAATGCGTCAGGACATCATCAATAAAATGAACGATCTTAAAGCCCAGGGCATGGACCGGCTTGTTATAGACCTTCGCAATAATAGCGGCGGAATGGGAATGGTCGCACAGAATATCGCATCAGTTTTTGCGGACGTTGATTTTTTATCGGAAAAATCATACCTGACAAGCAGCGGAAAAATGGTATCTCTGGCAAAGCCAGCCAAAATAGGGAAAGCGGAATTCAGCAATATCCCTATAACTGTTATTGTGAATTCAAGAACCTGCAGTGCAGGCGACTGCCTTACATACTGGCTATCAAAAGGGGATAATGTCAGGCTCGTTGGCAGCACATATCCCTGGGGCTGCGCACAGGGTATTGGCGGCACTTGCCTTCTGACTGACTGCGAATTTGAGTTTTCCTATCCGGTAAACCTGACACTTAGCGAAGAAGGTGTTCCGATCGCTGATGCAAAAAGCGACAGAAAAGCAAGAGTTGTCCTTGACTATAAACTGGAGTATGACCGTGAGGGCGTTATTGAGCTTTTCAGTGATGCAAATACCAGGGACGATGTGCTGGAGTACGCTGTTAGTGTATTGAATGAGCTGGCTGACGAAAAATAACTTAAAAATGGAGCAGGGTAGTCATAAATACTGCTAATTGCACCCAATTCCATTTCAATCAGAAACGATAGCTTTCGGGCAAAAAATGCACCCTCCGAAATAACAAAGGGTGCATTGTATCAAAATTAGAGTCTTTAGCTTGCCGGCGCACAGATGGCACTTGACCTTGCCAATACGACCGTGGAATTTGAAGTAGATATCTGATCACTTTTCCGAAATCAGGCGGACTTAACGTAACAGCGGAGTGAGGTCGATTGTAAAACGCTCTATTATCTCAGGTTATTATTTCGAGATTATCTGTTATATGTTAGAGTTTCCCCCTGGCTATCTCTGAAGATTAGTCGTCTTGATTACTGCCTGATTTGAAAACCTTGTGTGCGAACTGGTCCCAGGTTCTGGCTCATATATTCACTGATGGAGGGAATTTTTTGCATATATGTGGAAAAACGGGTTGCTTTTTCAGGGCTTCTGAGGTATAATAAGAGTAACGATTTATGACTTCCATTATGATAATAGATCAATGGATTTTTGCTAAAACATGTTGCAAGGGAGAAAGGCTATATGCTGAAAAAGAATAATTCCAAAGGATTCTTTGTCGCAGTTGACGGTCCTAATGGAGTAGGAAAGACAACTTTAATTGAAACAATAGCCACCGAACTTATAGCGCAGGATTACAATGTATACGTTACCAGAGAACCTTCAAAAACAGATCTTGGAAATTACTTGCGTAAATATGCTGAATGCAATACAGGAATCAGCCTTGCTTGTATGGTAGCTGCAGATAGATATGCTCACTTACAAAATGAAATCATTCCGGCTTTAAATGATGGCAAAATTGTGATTACCGATAGATATCTTTTATCCTCGCTTATACTTCAGGCTATGGATGAAGTCAGCACAGAATTCATTATGCGAGTCAATTCTGAGATTATTGCTCCTGATTTACAATTAGCTGTTTTTGCCGCTCAAGAGACCTTGCAAAAAAGGCTCTCTGAAAGGACAGAGTTGACAAGATTTGAAGAGGGCTTTCAATCAAACAGTGAATTGTTATTCATGAAAAAAGGGTTAGAAGTTCTCAAATCAGAAGGTATAGATATATTATCTATAGATAACGATTCAGATTTAAATGAAAATGTTCAGACAATAGTTTTGTACTGCATTATGAAAGTATCCGTTGTCACAGCCATCGCTAAAAGCTTCGTCCCAATCTTGCTCACGGTAAATGTTTGATGCTGCATATACATCTACCGAACAGCTACCGCTGAATAGACCGTTGCAGAATGGCAACAGCATTACGAGAGCTAATAATAATGACATTGTTCTATTGACTAATGATTTGGTCATTTTCGATTCCTTTCTTATTATCAATTGTATAAATCGTATGCTTTTAATATCTCAGTATTTTCGCTTTTTCTATTTTCAATCTCCATCATTACCCAATTGTGCAATTCCTTGTCTATAT
>Ga0208459_1003292_pt1 | contig 12849 bp, 13 predicted proteins | sample AD_UKC087_MetaG_FD_184433 | JGI IMG/M metagenome (GOLD analysis project Ga0208459, IMG submission 184433) | Active sludge microbial communities of municipal wastewater-treating anaerobic digesters from USA - AD_UKC087_MetaG (SPAdes) (version 2) | ecosystem: Engineered > Bioreactor > Anaerobic >... | reverse complement strand
GGGGAATTCTTACCCACTCGACCTTGGAAGCTGCGATGTAGATTTACCGTACATGGACAGGCAAATAGAAATGGAACCGAATGAATTAATCGAATTTAAATCGAGCCGTTCATGGTGCAGTTCAGAAGAACATATACCTGCATTTATCGGCGTAATTCCTTTGAATACTAAACAGATTTACTTTCATATCCAGCAATTTGGTGTATTTACGGATCTGACCTTTATCTTTGAATTATAATAAGGCAAAAATAAGGCAAAAATAAATTTACGACAATTAGGAGGTTTTTATGAACAAAACAAGCAGGTTTGTTTCTTTAATGTTGGTTTTCAGCTTGATAAGCGTCGTTATGGCTGCTTGTGGTTCCAGTAACCCTGTCTTAGGGAAATGGGAATCAACTGATGGAAGCGGAGAAACTATTGAATTTTTTAAAGACAATACATTTGTCATGGAATCTTCAATTGGATTAAATATTTCTGGAACCTATTCGATTGAAGATTCCGACAAAATTAAGTTGGATATGGAAGGTCTTTGGGGAATTAATGGACCTACAATCGCAACACTGAGCAATAAAGGAAAAACTTTAACACTGTCTCTTTCAGGTGTTGATTATGAATATGAAAAGGTTGAGTGATTTTATAAAAACAATTTTGGATGATACGTTTTTATCCAAGATGATTATAAACATCCATAAGTCTAAGATAGAAAGCAATTAATTATCGAGAGGTTGCCACTATTGAAAGAAAATTGATTGTAAGGTTTTAAATATTTACGCAGCGTTCTTTGGGGTATTTTCCGCCTCGAGCACGTTCTGAATGGCGTCGCTGATGCGTGTGGCGGTCTCCACGTTGTTCATGGTGTAGAGGTGAATGCCGCGCACATCGTGGTCGATCAGGTCCATAATCTGCTCGGTGGCGTAAAAGATGCCGGCATCGAACAGCGCTTTGGGGTTATCGCTGTAGCGGCTGAAGAGGCGCGAGAGCTTAGCCGGCACGCTGGCGCCACTGAGCGCCACGGTGCGCTCAATTTGGTGCAGGTTAGTGATGGGCATGATGCCTGCTTCGATGGGCACATTAATCCCGGCACGCTCGGCTTTCTCACGGAAGGCATAAAACTTATCGTTATCGAAAAACAGCTGGGTGACCAGGTGATCAACCCCGCTATCGATCTTGATTTTCAGGTTTTCGATATCCTGATCGAGTGATTCTGCATCGTGGGCATAATGTGTTCAGTTTACACCTTATTTTTGCCCGTTTTCGTGTCCAGTTTTTCTTAGCCACTTAACTTTCACCGAAATCCCAAACGCTTCAACCAGCGGATCTCCTTGCATAAGTTTGATTCTTTCCAGTCTATCGATCCAAATAAAGTGGCCACAGAGCATCGTCTTGATGTGGTTCATCTTGATTTTGTTGGCCGATGGGTGATCAAACACAAGGCCGGTGTTAATCAGATCAAAAATCCCATTAGCCTTTGCGTTTTCCAGCAGTAGAAACAAGCCCGCGTTTGATGTCAGATTCCTGGCTGCAAAAACAATTTTATGGATCACCTCAACGTCCTTTACTACAAAAATACGATTTATCTCAATTTTAACATGTGGTCTTTATTCGTGGTTTTTATTTCACCCAATGGGTGAAAGTACGAACCTGAAAATACCTGTTTGAACATCTTAAAAATAGGTCAAAATGTGTCGATTTTGGTTCAAAACGGATGAAAAATTGCCCAAAACGGCCCTTTTTTGGGGTAAAAAGGAGCTGTTTTCTAAAAGTGCCTTTCCTTCACTGATTCGGCGACGTAGAATCCGGGTATTATTTAATTAACGAGCAGTGAATATTTAAAATATAATATAACAATCAGAGAACTATCAATAATCCTGCCAATCCCATGAATCGCGAACGGACTCAGGTAAGTTAATCACTCTAGGTATTGCAATCATATTCTGAGTTCGATAACTGTATAAAATGTTCATCTTACCTATATCGAGGAGTAACACGATTTGTTCATCATTCTGTTCACCGCTTATTAATAATAATTGCCCATCGTGGGAAAATGCTGTTCTATTTATCTTTCCATCACCCCCCATGATATCCGATTCATTAACTCTTAAGACCTCTTTTTGGTTTTCTCTATCATAGACAACCAAAGCATCTGGATCAGAAGATAAGTCTCGATATGCCATCCGTTGAGCACCTGCTGACACTGATAAATAGTTCAAGGTAGAAGGTGTACCTACGCTTTCTACAAATTTAAAGCCATTGTCCATCCATTTGTACAACTCACTATCATTTGCTACGAAAAACTCATTATCCGCTGATGGATTGAAATAATTCCCCATATACTCGTCGATTTCGATTTCTTCAGGAGGGTCTATTGAAAAAAGGTTCGTAGACAGTCGGCCGGTCAGTAAAACAAACCTCCCGTCAGGAGATACGATAGAATCTAGGTAAGAATTGCATCCAATTTCACTCCCAATTTCAAAGGATTTAATTAATTCATTGCTAGGCACATGCCAAAACTGTATTGTTATTTCCCTAGGAGGACAAGTACGCTCCTTGCATTGAGTTAATAAGTAGTCCCCTGCCAAAAAATGATTGGCAAGATAGTTACAATCAGATTTGTAAACAGTCTGTACATTTTGCCTTGACACTATATCAAAGATAAGTATTTCATCGCTTCGGGGGATTGTGTAATATTGTGAATTTATCTGATCAAAAATTAATTTTACGTACTTGCTCCGTTGATAGTCAATCACATAATTGGAGTCGGGAGTAGGAAAGTAGAACATCGGGACCAAATCAGCAGTAAATTCATGCTGCTCTAAGGGAACCTCTTCAATGGGCAAACTTTGCGATTCTGGTGTATTGGTCACATCGTTTGGAATATGCACCTGGGACACTTCGTTGTTTAAGGCTAAGTCTGAAGGCGAACAAGCAAAAACAAGTCCTAAAACGAGGATGGAAGAGAGAAATAAGAAGCTTTTCTTCATTATGTATTTAGTAAGTTCCATACTAACCTCCAATTAAGTTTGTGCGAATTGATAGAAAAGCTCACTAATGAAAATTATGATCTTTTCCTTCAAAACATGCTTTTTCAAAAAAATGTGGTCTATTTGACTGAACACCATCAAAAATCCATTATCCATTGAGATTTGATTAACACTGTAACCAGAATATCTATTTTAACCTTTATGAATAATTCCGAAATTCCATCTCAACAACAATTTTATACCATTTTCACCCAAACCTGGTGAAACCACCTGGTGAAACTTTTGGCTGTTTCTTCTTTCTGTACACATAAACGTTTAAAGTGAACAAAATTATTAGCTGAAATTCACTCAAAAATGGATAACCTATCACTTTTAACAAGGGGTGTTTCAGTATTCTCATGTGATTTCACACTATTGGTTAAATAGAAAAACAAATTGGGATTATTGAGACCGATGATTAAGCCATGCATTTTTCATACACGTCTCTAAACGGGTATTTTGCCGGAAGTTTCATCACCACATATCTTGCCGTTCTAATAATTTTCCCTGCCAGAAAAACATACTTCAAACGAAAGGTTTTAATTTGCTGCCGAAATTCAGAAATGCCCAGAAAATCAAATTTGAACAGCAAGAACAGATTGTATGAAAGCATCATCATTTGGAATATGGCCTCATTCGCCCAAAACGATTTTAGTAAAAGACATCCAACCGCCATGTCATATTTGGCTTCCTTGATGTAATTTTCGGCATTGCCGCGTTTTTCGTAAGCAATGACCACTTTTTCTGAACCCACCTCAGTATTGGTCACAAAATAGAAGTATTCGAAATCGTTGCCTTCCAGAAAAGATAATTGCGACCTGTCTTTTTCTGGTTTTAATACGCGGGATACAACAAATCTCCTGTCTTTGTCCAAAGTGTCCAGTTTCGTAACAAGCTCAGTTGTTTCTCTGCCTTCATCACCTTTCGTGAATGAAATGTATGGATCAGTCACTTGAGAGGCGAGCGTTGGATATTCTTTTCCTTTGATCAAATACTTGCAACCAGCAGATTCGATGGTTTCAATGATATCGTCATCAAAATATCCGCTGTCCATGCGAAACAGGATTTCTAAATCATCGGTTTTAATATGGGCAACGATTTCTTTTATCAATTCGGCTGCACCATTGGCAGTATATGTGTTGCCGCTGCGTACAAATCCAGTGATAAAAGCCTTCAATTCATCGCAGAAGGCAAACTGGAGATTGTAACAGTTGTTCCCAGGCCTTTTTGGATTGTATCCTTTCGTGTAGCACTCTTCGAGTGACAGCGCCTTCCTGATGGCCTTCTACGTTGTGCGCGCCGGTCAAATCGCACACATTAACCGCTCCATGCCGCACAGTTGGGACAAAAAAATACTGGCATAAGGTATTATAAGTGTGCGGCATGGTCCGGTTTCCACGCAACTTTCTTTGCGAATCTCCGAGAAGAGAAAGACGATAAGCGTTGTGAATGGTTCTGTCCAGAATGGCATCCGCCAAAGTGGGGTCAGGAAAACGGAGATGCTAGTCGGTCACCGGAACTTGAGAAATAATCAGCGTGGCCTTTTTGTTGAAACGATCATCAAATATTTCCAATAAATCCTGGGTTCCGGATAATGAAATGGGGTCACGCATCCAATCATCCAAAATAAGCACATCCGTCTTGTTCAGGGATCGCAAAAAAGCGAGATATGAACCATCTTGTCTGGCGTGATCCATAGCGTGGAGAAGACGGGAAGTGCGCCAATAACGGACAGAATAGCCGGAACGACACGCTGCCACTCCCAGTGAAGTCGCAATAAACGTTTTTCCGGTGCCAGTTGCACCCAACACCAAAATATTGAGCGCCTTATCCACCCAGGTGCTTTGAGCCATCTCCAGGATCAAATGTCTATCCAACCCGCGCTCGGGAGAGAAATCAATCTCTTCAATGGCTGCGGTCAAAGGGAATTCAGCCAATTTCAAGCGGCGTTTGTTGCGATTGTCATCTAGATGGGTGCACTCCAAGTCTACCAGGAGCAGGAGCCGCTCTTCAAAAGGCAGATCAGCATACCTGGAATTGCCAACTTGCTCCTGAAGACCTTTACGGAAGGCAGTAAGGCGCAGGTATAGCAATTTTTCAAGCAGAGTTTGTAAGATCATAATCAGTGTCCTTTATTGGTAGTATTCATGGCCACGAATGTTGTCATGGGCAGGAAGAGCTTCAGAAACAGGAAGGGGCGTTTGTTTCATCAGCCAATCCAATTCATCCTTCACAGCTTTATAGGATAAAGATTTGTGTTGCAGAACCGCCTGGCAGGCCAGGTCCATACGGGAGGAAGGATGCTTTTTAGCCAGACTGAGAATACCCAGACAGGAACGAAAGGCCTGTTCTGGATAAGTGCGTGATTTGAGGGTCGCCTGGATCAAATCATGGGTTTGCGGCCCTACTTTTTCAGCCCAAGAGAGCAGTTGGTTGGCGTTGATCTTGTCCATAAATTGATGGTTGGGGGGCATATGCTCGCGTAAGGTGGTATATCCACCTGATTTAGAACTGCGCGGGTGAACAGCCACATCCTTGCCTTTATGAATGATTTGAACCAGGTGTTCCGTGACTCGCAAATCCACTTCCTGGTGAATCAAGTTGTGAGGTACTGAATAAAAATGCTTCTCAAATTCAACGTGATAATCGATATTCACACGGGCTTTCTTGCGAAATGCATATTCATAAGGCTTTTCTGGCAGCGGGTGCAGAGCAGGCAGATCAATTTCCTCAAATTCCTGCCGCCGGGTTCGTCCCACGGCCAACATCATCTTGTTGTTGAACTCATCCAGCCTTTCCCGTATTGCCCGGTTCGCTTCGCCCAGGCTGAAGAAAGTGCGATTTCTCAACGGGGCTATGACCCAGCGTTCTACATTCTGAACTGCATTTTCCACCTTGCCCTTATCTCTTGGTTTTCTTACCCGGGCGGGTAAAACAGCAACATGAAAGTGTTCTGCCAGTTCCTGATACGCCAGGTTGATGTTGGGCTCGTAGTAATCCGGTCTGGTTACCCCTGTTTTTAAATTATCTGGAACAATAATCTTCACCACACCCCCAAAGAAGGTAAATGCTCTCACATGTCCATTGTTCCAATTACACTGATTCTCTCCCGATTGGACTTCAGCATAGGTGTAATTGCTGGCTGGTAATACTGCAACAAACACCGGCGCCATGAAAACCTCCCCGGTTTCGGCATCTATAACCCGTATCTTTACCCCTGCATAATCCACCTGCATCCGTTCACCGCCCACGTGAACATTACGCATCCTGGGCTCACAGTGCTCTTTCTTCCAGCGACGGTAATATTCACCAAACTGAGAGTGTTTATATCCATCTGGATGTTTCTCGATGTATTCCATCCAGACCAGTTGCAGCGTTACACCTTTTTTACGTAGTTCTTTATTTACCTCTTCCCAGTCTGGTAATGGTTTGGCCTTTATTTCTGAAACAGGCTCTGGTTCGACAAATAGTTTTTTATATAACTCGTCTTCGTTCAAATCCCCCAATGGCCAACTGATTCCGGCTTTCTCTGCCCGCCGCAAATACTCTCCAACGGTGCTATTGGAGATGTTGCAGGCTCCGGCTATAGCTCGGTTAGATAAGCCTGCCTCATTTTTCAGACGTAGTATTTCTCTGATTTTTCTCATGGTTAATCGCTCCTGGGCCATGTCCTCCTCCTTGTTCTTGGAAGATAACATGCCATTGTTTTGGACTAACCAGTATTCTTCTTTTGTCACCGTTTTGAAAAAAAGTGTGCGGCTTACACCGGTTTTGGTGTGCGACATGCTCCGGTTAAGGTGTGCGGCATGTTCCGGTTTTACTGTGCGACTTGCTCCGGTGTATGCAATTTGTAATAAATACATCTTCGCACTCTTCCCCCTTAAGACTCTAGAGGAACGAAGTTGACAGAACGGAGTGCACACCGTTCTATTTTTCATTGCCTCTTCTTTGAGAAAACCAAATACTTCCATCCTTTTCTGCTCGTTTCCCATTCCGTATTCCGTGCAAGTTGGTTAAGAAAGAGTTATACGTCAACCCACCCAAAGCAAGATTGATTTCTCCCTGAATAGATCTCTGGCAGTTCAGGTTGTCGCAAAATACATACAGGTTTCCATTCGAGGTTTCGTAAAACTTCATCCATTTCGTTTTTCGGGATATTTGATCCTTACTCACATCCCGTTCTACTTCGACGAATATTGCCTCGCCTGTTTTTGGATCCACAGCAATAATATCTGGGATATAAGTTTCACCATTGGATAAATTAATGGCTTGTGCCCGTCCTTGAATTCTGTAACCTTCATCTATCAGGATTTCCCCGGCCTGAATATTCAGAATGGTATGTTCCGGTGAAGAATGGTGTCTTATTAAGATATCAAATTCATTTTCTTTAGGAATTTTCCCAGATAATATCTGGTATGCAACTTGACCATCCCGAGTCAAATGCAGCACTGCAGGCTGATTTCCACCCGAACTGGATCCTTGCTCAACACCACCAATAATTTGTTCAACAAAGATTGGGAATTCATTTCCTTCCGGAGTCATTAACCAATTCAGGGCTTCATCCAAGTTTTTGTTTGCGGTTGATAATGAAAGGCGTTTTGCCATCTGCTTTATGATGGATGGTCGTAAAGCAATCCCCATTTCGCCCATCACAATAATAGCAGCTGATGTTTTTTCAAAGTTCTTGGAGGACTGCCAGGTTTTTAACCAATCTGGAACAGGTGTAAGACCACCCGATTCTTCACTACCCGTTTTTTGGGTTTGAATGTCCTGGGCTACATCATCTTTCTGAATCTGTCGAAGGGCAGCTAAGTGGGCTTCCAGTGCTACTTTCTCTGCCTGTATGATCTTTTTCGATTCCTGTGTGGCAATAAGCTCTTGTTCCAGATCAAAATATTTCTGACTGAGTTCCTGTAAACTCCGTTTGACTTCACTCATCTCATTTGGTTTTACCTTTTTTGTAGCATCACCTTGCAAAGCTCGCAGTCGAACATGAATCAGATATGCCAGGTCATCATCGCTAAACGATTCCAACGGACGGGTCGCTTTTTCGCAGGATTCATCGTAATCCTGATCCAAAAGCCTTAAAAGTGCAACAAGCTGCTTGTGAGCATTTTCCCATAATTTCTGAGCATTGGCTTGCATTTTTTGTTCGTGCTCCTCGCTTTGCCCGATGATTTCTCTGGAGATCCGATTAGACTGATTTCGTTGGAATTCTTCTAACGTGAGATCAACCACTTGTTTTTCTCCAATTCCGATTTCATCTGGCGAGCATCTTCCAGTAATTGGATAGCCTGGTCCTCATTTTCTTGCTCTGGCGCGCTGACCAAATGTAGGGCGCTGCGAGCCGCTTCAAGGTAACTCAGCGTTGTCGAGAGCATTTGCTCATGCATTCCCATGCCAATTGGTGGAACTCTGGTGCGGTCAACCTGTTGAGCAAGTTCAACCGCGTGCTGGAGGGTCTGTTGTGCAGATCTGGACTGTGAAAAGAGATCGCCTTGTTGGTCAGCAGCAATAATGTGAGCGATCTCGCCATCCAAAATGTTCAACTCAGATATCCATGTTTGTGCAGATTTTCTGTAATCTTCTACTGCTTTGACCTCCGGCAAGAGAAGTACTGGTTTTCCCTGTTCATCCACTGGAGAAACAAATCCACCAATAATCGTAAAGATCACCGCAAGACCGAATAGTATCCAACCTAGCTTTTGCAGCTTTTCTTCAGATATCTGGATTTCCGGTTCACTAGGATTATTCACTGTCATGACCTAACCCTCCAACTTCAAGGATTTGTGTGATGATTTCCAGATCGGTTGCGGAATTTCGTTTTCCACGTTGTTTCAAATCCGCAATCACTTGTTTGCCGCGCTCGTAATCGATATTGCGGATAAACTCAACCCGTTCGGCAACGACTTCAAAAACGGGGGTCGTCGTGTTTGGCCGGTAGCGCAATTGAATATGCCCTTCCACCCCAATCCGGCTGCCTTTCTGAACATGTCCATACACCAATTCAGCCAGGGTGCCATAAACCAGCACTCGTAATCCCTTCACTGGTTTTGATTCTGGGCTGCCGTCGATCATCAGGTACAGGCGAACATAAGGGATAGGATCCTGATTCTGGGGACGCAAATAATCAAAATAGATATCCCCAGTGATGTCGCCACGTTGCCATGTAAGATTTCCTTGCGCCATAATTCGTTGTCTCCTCTTCATGAATGTTTGTTTGAATTCAATTACCTTTAAAAGGTACGCTTGTCCTAATTACTCATCCACCCTGTTCCCTCCTCGATATCCAGAACCAATCCCAATGCATCCGCTAAAAGCCGGATACGATCCCTTTTCGCCTCTGCAAAAAGCAGTCGCCAATTTTGATCGGTTGGGGAATAAAAAGTGAACGACTGCTCAATCAAGCGGGCAAGATCTCGCGGCTGCAATGCAGCCAGTCGTTCACTGGCTCCGCCAGCACCAACTCCAGGATTCTCTTTTAGCCTGGCAATGGCCAGACTATACGGATTCTGGATGTTGGGTTGGGAAGCGCCATGAATGATCCAGGATACAAAAGGCAAAGCACTCTTTTCTTGATCGAGTAAAGTCTGCCGATTTTTCTTGTCTGCGCGCGCCAACAATTTGTCCAATGACCAATTTCCACTCGAATCAGTCACCACCGCCACCGATTGACTTGATGAATCGTTCAATAAAATTGATGTATCTTGGGTGGAGGAAGTATCTTTTTCTCTTTGGGAATCTTTAAAGCTTTTGAGAATCTTTAAAAGGGTCTCAAAACAACCCTTGGCTTCCAGGTCGAGCGTCTCAAGACAATCATTGAGGATGCTCTTGAGAGTCTCAGAACAATCCTTGGTTAAATTTGAGAGTCTCAAAACAACCATTGGCTCCGTTTTGACAGTCTCGCGCCAAGGGCGGGCAGACGCCAGTCCCATTCGCTGCGCTCGGGGACGCTGCGCGCAATCATTGTCTAAATAAGTGATCCAGGAATCAAGTTCAGCCAGAACATTTTGATTTTCCGCTTTCACAAAAAGAGACGAAACAGCCTGTTGGATGGCTTGGTGTTGTGGTGTGAGAGGATCCACCCGTTGCACCTTGAATTTCCAACTATAGCAACCCTCAGAATTGACCCGATGATCGATTCGTTCAACAAATAGGGCTAATAGATCCTGAAGACGTTGCCGGCGAGAGAATTCATCAACGGTGCGATCACTCAATTCATCCTTGCGTTTTCCTCTCTCTATCCAGGCTGGAAGCCAGTTTGCCACCACGCGAGCGTTATCGATCCCTAAACGATTTGCGATAGCTTGATATCCGCCCTCAATCCAGACTGCATCTCGGATCTCACCTGTCTCATCATTGAAGTAGCACAGATTGCGCAAAACCAGGACAAACATGGCAGCATCTGCTCCGAGAAGCGGTAACCAGTTTCTGAGGAAATACCAGGTAACCAGGATGAAATCCCCCTGGCCTAACAATCGGTCAGCAAGCTGATCTGCCAGGGTCCCAAGTTCTCCATCGAGCCGGTGACCAATCAATTCTTGGATGATGTCCTGAACAGTCAGATAGCGTGGAATCATTTTGCTGAAGTCTTCCTGAGGCAGCCGCACCGGATAATAATGAAAGATTTCCTTTGGATTCGTGTTGATAGCCAATTGCAACGCGGACTCAGGGGAATCCTGGATCCCATGAGCAAGCAAAAAAGTCTTTAAGTCTTCGGCATCCCCAGGTGTCAGTGGGGATTCGAATAGTTCATATTTGTTGGAGGACTTTTTTGCTCTACCTGAGCGCTTATCTATTTCATGATCGGTGTTAATTTTTCTCGCAAACCATCCCAGACTACTGCCGGGTTGCAGTAAGCGAAAGAACTGAGCCCGGCTGATCCCAGCCCATTGGCAAATACGCTCAGCTCGGACGGAGACTTTGCAGCTCTCTTTTCGCGTCTTTCCACCATTCGACAGGTAATATTCCTGCCATAATGCCATGATCAAGAAAATGGCTTGCGAACCGACGTATGGCAGCCAGCGCAGGTAATATACCGGCAAGCGAACTACCCGGCTTGGCTCAATCAGTGAATTCCGGATGGAGCTGAAGTGGACATCCAACTCAATGGGATTTTCCTCAGAATCTTCTTGGTCTGGATCATCTTCCTGAGTGAGATCATCCCCATCATCAATTTCCTGATCACAAACGACAAAACGAACCTTTACTTCTCTGTTCATCACCCCCATTAGGAATCGCTGCAAGGTGGTCGTTAACCGGTTTTCTAACCACTCACGGCCATACGCATTCATGCAGCCGATCACAAAGGTGTCACCTGAAAATTCCACCAGATGGGTTGGTTTCACCCAGGTGGTAAAAGTCGCCCGCGACATATCCATTTCGAGGTTAGCAATTGCCGCTTGCCAGGCTTTCTCCGGTGAAAATCCAATGACTGCATTCATAAAAGAAATCCCTATCGATAAAAATACCAATTTCGAAAAATGCAAAACAATGGCAAGATTTCGGCTTTTTCCAGAAGAATGGTGGTTATCCCATTTCTTCCAGAAAAGACCCTTTTACGGGCTCCCAGTGATATCAACGTCAGCGGCAGGGTCTGTGGTAACGTCTGCGGCGTGTCAGCAACCCGTCTGCGGCACGTAAGCATGGACGCAGACGTGGTTTTTGGAGTGAAAATGAAATTGTTGTTTTTCCAGGAAAGGTCAGTGGCCATTTGCGTCACTCCAGAAATAATGTCTTTCCCATCGTCTTAGGGGATGGTTGCAGGACTAGGCTTCCATTGTGAAAAGCCTGTGAACCTTCCATTACGAAGAAACAGACAACTTCTCCGACCGGTAATGTATGCTCCCGCGCAATTGACCGAACTTCTTCCTTTAATAAAATTGGAATTCGAAATGTCGCTCTTATTTCCCAATGGGGGATGGCTTCTTGGTCTTTCTTAGATTTTTTCTTTTGGGTCCCGCCAGTTTTCTTTTCCGGAACTGGGAATGCATCAGCTAACCATTTATGGTTTGTCGGTTTTTGACCAGGCAAGATGGTGCTTCCTTCATTGCCTTCAGAGTACAGGGTCATTCGCTGCGCCTTGGGGTACGCTAAAAGTTTGATCTCTCCATTGCGGTAAAGCCTTGCGCCATATTCAAGGAACGCCCTGAAGACTTCGTCTCTAGGAACCGAAAGAGACTGAGCATCTTCGATAATCAACTCCACAACCTGTCGAGGAATTCCCCGGTATGTCACAGTTTCGAGCCGATGAACCTGTTCCCACTTACGGGTTCTTTTCTTCCTGAGATCTGCTGTGGGAATGAAATCCAAGGGCTGTCGTTGGATCGACATGGATTCTTGCTGTTGATTCTCCTCAACCTCGATCATTGGATTAGGATCACGTAATCCTGTAAATGCATCGCGCCTGGCCATGGTGACCTCTAATATTTCAACACGAGAGCTGCTAAAGCTTTATATTCCTCGGCAGCACGCGTTTCCGGTGCATACTCAAAAATGGTCTTTGCCTCAGACCAACATTCACGCAAGACAGTCGCCCGATGAATGGGAGATAGCACCTTGTCGTTGAATGTTGTCTGCAGATCCTGCAGGGAGTCGCGTGACTCGTTGGTACTATCAAAAAAGGTAGGTAATATTCCCAGCAATCCACCTTGCCAATTCTTTTTGTCTCTTAATATCTGGATGGTTGTGACTGTCTTCGCTAACGAATCTAATGATGCAAATTCTGTTGCTGTTGGAACGATCACCAGATCTGCCGCCCAGATTGCACGCTCCTGTAAGCCACCCACAGATGGGGATGTATCGAAAATGATGTAATCAAACCGGTCTT
>Ga0208459_1003285_pt1 | contig 12872 bp, 4 predicted proteins | sample AD_UKC087_MetaG_FD_184433 | JGI IMG/M metagenome (GOLD analysis project Ga0208459, IMG submission 184433) | Active sludge microbial communities of municipal wastewater-treating anaerobic digesters from USA - AD_UKC087_MetaG (SPAdes) (version 2) | ecosystem: Engineered > Bioreactor > Anaerobic >... | reverse complement strand
AAATCCATTTCATCCTCCCGAATGACTTCGTGTATGAAAACGCAGAAACCCCCGCAGGCAGAGAAATGTCAAGTGAAATCTGCCGGATTTGTTGGCTGGCTCCCACTGGTGCAAAGTGACAACGAAATCTGCAAATTGTGCAGCGAAATCTGCAAACTGTCGCATCGTAGGACATCGTTGCTCATCCTTACCAAGACCCATTAAGGTAGTTTTTGACAAGCTTTCTGCAAATCCGATCACCGAAAATTGCAAATTCTGACAGGATTTCTGCAATTGAAATGTTGACAGTTGATAATGGATGCCTACGTGATCTCAGAAGTTCTAAACATCCTGCCCGAGACTTCAAACAGGTATTAATTATCGCAAGCAACTTCTAATCTATGGATAATAAGTTTACATCGGCTAAAAATTGTAAAAATCATCTTCTTCCTCGTCATTTAAGTCCAAAAAATCATCTTCTGCATCGTCAAAGGATACTTTGATGATAGATTCTTCCTTGGGTTCGCTGATAACCGCCTTTTTAGTCTTACCATTACTCTTTTGGCGAGTTCGGGTAGGGGTGTGTGGTACAGGGTCTTTATGTGCTGAACAATTGCCACCCTCGGAGATGATTCTGCCAACGTGACAAGGATAAGCATTGCAAAGCCATTTTAATAAATGCAGAGTGGTTAAAGCATCGCCCAGGGCATCATGTTGTTTAACTTCCAAGTCATTAAATACCCTTTTCAAAAATGTCAATGCGGTGCTCAGCTTATTATCCGGGAAACACTTCATCTGCCTGATTATTTTCAAGGTATCGACAACAGGATTATCAATGTTAACACCATCGTAAGATAGTAAACGAAGATCAAATGGAGCATTGTGAAAAACGAAAACGCATTTTTCAGCGATAAACTCATTCAACTTCTTGTAGGTTGGAGTTTTCTTGATATCTTTCTGTTTCTTTAGAAACGAGTCTGATAAGCCATGAACCATATAAGCAAAGGGATTAACTGGAACATGAGGATTACAGTAGTCTGAAAAAGTCTCAACACCAGACGAATCAAACTTAACAAGAGCAAGTTGACAGATCCGATCGGCTGGAGTCAATCCAGTTGTTTCTGTGTCTATAACAACAAGACTAGACTTTTTGAAAAAGACCGCCAGACTATTATCAATTCCATCACCTCTAGTAGCTGCCCATTTGAGATCTAACAACCTATGATAAGCTTGCTCGCGGACATCCTTGCTACGATCCAGTTTAGTGAGTTGTTCCAATAAATACTGGTCGGTTATGTTTTGCACTGCAGCCAAGCGATGATCTTTATCTGCTCCGGCAAAAAGCAGGTATTTTAAGAATTGTTGATCATCAATACCCCGGATAGCAGCCAGCTTGGATTTCTGGCTTCTTTTACTTAGAACTATATCCTTAAAAACTGATTCGGTTTCAATCGTTAGGTTAGGGTTAGATTTTTTGCCAGAAAGTTCAAACGCAATTTTCTTCAGTGCAACGAGAGTGTATAGGTCTTGTACCTGTTCCCATGAGTCCTCTTCTACAATAAAGAGGTCTTGTTCCTGTACCCATGTGTTCTCTTCTACTAAGATGGACCTGATCAGCTTGGTTAAGTCCTTGCTCTTGTTGAATACATCTAAATTCAATTGCGGACGTTCAATCTTGATACCTGAAAACTCCTCCTGATACTTGTCCCTCAACTCTACCCATGGTGTTTTTCGTTTTTCAGGTCCTTTACCTCGTTGATAAATCGGTTTGACAGTATCGGTTGCCTTCATCATCTTTTCGAAAGCTGATTGCTGTTTTTGTGGATTATGCTTATGCCCTTCATTTTCTGCTGCTCTCTCAGCTTTTTCGATTCGGTTTCGTGTTCGATTTAGTCGTGCAATAGCCATGTTTCTAATGGCAGCAAACTTACTTTCGGACGACAATCTTGTCAAAATATCAATATCATCGATTAATCTAAGGGCTTGCTTCATCGTATCCTGCTCTTTGCTCTTGAGCACTACCTGCTCTAATAATGCAGGCTCTGTGATTCTCGCCACCACCGATGCTCGTATCTTGCTACTTCTGTCATTCAGGGCTATCTTCAGAAGCAACTGCGGGTCGACGATCATATCAGCAGCTGTTTGGCGAATACTGGCATAAAGACTATTGAGAGCTGCATCAACAATGAACACATCATCTTCAACCTGGCTTAATGCGGTGCATTGGACACTTGATGAACGATGCATTTTAACGATATGTTTCAGCATCTTTTGGTAGTTTGCAGAGCTACGGATTGCTTTTATAACTTGGCTTCCCGATGTTTGCGTAAGGATAGATACTAAGACTTTATTAGGCAGATCTAGTACTTGTTCATAATCTTCATACTCCAGGCACCAAAGAAGCAATTCGATAGTATTTGAATCGAATTCTGTAACCAGGGCACCGGCACCATCAAGAGACTCGCTCTTCTGAGAATTTGCATGAGAATTATCAGTAGCAGTAGATTGTATGCCCCCCTCCGGAGAATTTGAACCTTTAGCTTGGATATCAGGGCTTTTGTTGTAATGCCTATCAAGTTTTGCTTGTTTAGCTTGAAGCCCAGGATCATCCTCTAAGTCAATTACAACCTCAACTGGCTCATGAATCGACTTCCGGATATCTTCCCTGACCGACGATAAATAGTCCTTGTAATCTGGCAAAAAATAAATCCTGGACTTCCAAACCGCTATGTGAATCGTGCTATCAAGTATAGTTACTCCTTGTACGAGTAAGAGAAATTGATAAGTATCAGGATAGCTTAGCTTGAAACTATCGGCGAATTCGCTCCAATGCTCTTCGATCCAGTTCAATTTGTACTTTTCCCGGATGATTGGATTAGGATTGACAAAGGGAATTTGTTGTAACAGATCCATAGATTCTGGTAAGGAAGACTCCACTTTCAAATTGCGAAGTGCCCACAAAACTATGATCTTATCAATTTGCATATGTCCAACGCAGGAGGGACAGCCGTGTTTACAAGGACAAGATTCAACGATTTTGATAGCATCGAGAATCACATCTTCCATTACCTCGTATATCTTCTGGGCAAATCCAAGCCCTCCCTGGTATTTATCATAGATCAATAAAGCAATTCTAAGGGGATCGCCAACTCCAAATATTGTTCCGCCGATATCACCATAAGAGGCCATTGTTCTGATTGATGCTGCGTTTACCAAGGCAAAGACCAATCCATCAATATCATACTTTGAGTCTCTGCTTACAGGAGATTCGTCACCAGATCCAAGTCTTGTGGGTAAAGTCTGCAGGTTATCAGGTAAAACGATCCAGGTTCCTTCAGTATCCAAATCAACTATCAAATCAGTATCCAATTCCTCGAAGCCAAGATTCTCATGAGTGAAATATGCTATTTTCTTGTAAGCGTTGATTAGGGAAGTAACTTTGACGTCACCCCAAGCTGCCTGACACCTAAACATCGATTTGTGATTTACAGTGTCGAGTATTCTGACCGCGGTATTCACAAACGGCACTGTATAGTGGTTACTGTTAACCCCGGTCAATATTGCTTGTTTTTCCTCAAAATTCAATGCAAGAACTTTGTACTGTATCCCGTCGTGGAGATAGATAGCGCCAGGGAACAACTCATACTTTGCGGTAATCAGATCGGTGGAAGTAATTGTTTTTTCGCTCTGGCTATCCACAACATCGATGCTCTCGTTGCTCATGTTGCGTAAACTGATCTCCATTGCAGGATTAGTATTGTTTTTATACGCCCACAAGAATTGTTCACTATCTTGAGTCAACTCGCCAGTCTCAACAAGTTTTGGCACTATCACTCCAAGGTCATGGAAGTACTTGATGTCTGTTCTTGACAGCGGTAACTCGTATGCTGCTGCCCGAATGTGGGCTAATTGAATGAAGATGTTGCTAACATCTACTATCGCGTTCTCTACGTTGGATTCAGTTAACCAGTTCAGATCTTGAGCGATGTAATGCTCTATGGGCCGATTGGATAAAATTATCAGAATAGATGCATTCCCAGATCTTCTTCCAGCTCTTCCCGCTTGTTGCCAGAAACTGGCCTTGGTTCCCGGGAAACCAGCCATTACAACCATATCCAGCGATCCAATATCTATACCCAATTCAAGCGCATTGGTAGAGATTACTCCCCTCAGTTTTCCAGTACGCAGATTTAGCTCAATGGATCTTCTCTCATTTGGAGTAAGACCTGAGCGATAAGCAGACACTCTATTTTGTATGTTACCACTTCCGTGCTGCTGTTCCAGGATTGCACGGATCTCCCGCGAGGTAACCTCTACGTCTCGTCGGCTCTGACAGAATGTGATACTACTGATATCATTAACAACAAGATCTGGTATCAGATCTACAACTTCATTGATAGTGTCTCTAGATTGAGGACACTGCCAAAAAACCAGCTTTTTCCCGGAATTGAACGAGCCATCATTATCGATCAGGATGAATGGCCTGGAGCAGATATTTTCCGCAAGTTCAAGAGGATTGGCAATGGTGGCGCTGCTGCACAGAAATTGGGGAGAAACTCCGTGATAATCACAGATCCGGAGTATCCTGCGCATCAGATTAGCTACATGTGTTCCGAAAGCTCCTCGGTAAACATGCAATTCATCCAGGACCACAAAGTCAAGATTACGAAAGATCACTTGGAATCCATGCCTGTTATGGTTCGGCAGGAAGCTAACGTTGAGCATGTCCGGATTGGTCAAGATGATATTGGCATGCTCTCTGATCTTCTTTCTTTCTGAGGGCGGAGTATCTCCATCGTATACTCCAACAGTTATCTCAGGCGTGCATTTGACAGCTTGTAGTATCTTCTCCAGGTTTGCTTTTTGATCTTGTGCAAGAGCTTTGGTCGGATAGACAAAGAGTGCTCTTACGCGTGAATCCTCGATGATCCTTTGCAACACGGGCAGGTAAAAAGCCAGAGATTTTCCGCTGGATGTTCCAGTAGTAATGATAACATTCTTGCCCTTGTCAACTTCGGAAAACATCATGGCTTGGTGGCTATACAATTGCTTGATACCCAATGTTGCCAGCCCTTTTTTTATGGCAGGGTGGCATCGTGCTGGCACTGGCTCAAATACTGCGTTTCGGGAGTTAATCGATTTTTCGCCAATGATTCTATCTTGAAAGTTACTTAAAACCTCATCTAGAGCTTTGTATGCCATTCATTCTCCTAAAGTCTCCAATTGCAACGTAACAAAGGCCACTGCATGTCATTTTTCTGATGTGAACCAACCGATCGGCGACTATGCTCACTTCTAAAGAACCTAGTTACTACCTAATACCTGAGTATAAAAATCTTCATAGGACTTACACCTAACTTTTTTGGTGATAACTCCTAATACATCGAGCATATTTACAACAGCTTGTTGTTTATCAGGAGTCAAAGGGATAGAACACTTATCTTCCCGGCTTTTCGTGCTCAGCATTGGATAATAATATGTGATTGTATTGATAGGGCTAAAAGAAGCCTTCTCATCTTGTTTCTTACTGAAAATATCTGAGTCTTTCTTTAAACTAAATCGGCGGTTAAGTATCCACCAAAGGTGCATTTCGGAGAAATCCAATGTGAGACCTATTATGTCAATATCCTTGAAGAAAAAATAATCAACCCATGTATCCATGTTAACGCTATCAGGTCCTGTTCTATAGGCGCTCATCTTCTTATGTAATGAAGATATCCTTGTTGTTTTTGTGATCCTGTCTGTAAATAAATATTGATATATGGCATCAAGGTAGGAAACATATTGGCTGTAGCCTATCAAGATTGAGTTGCTGGGTATGATTACTCTCGCCTTAGAGTATTTTGTGTCGTTGATCTCGCCATGAATATGCCATACTGAGAATAACTCATCTTTAAACTCATACTTCCGAAACAAGCTGTGTATTTCTTCATTGGTGCTTCTCGTATTTTTACATGCCTCTCGAAAGTCAGATTGATGGTTAATTTTCTCAGCATATGCTTTTTCCAAGGTATACTCATAATTTGTGGTCAATACATTCCGATACTTAGTATTTCTGGCGATCATCCGGTGAGTATCTCTGACTCGAATCTTCCCAAATATCTCTGCAGTTTTCGTCTTCAACACTCTGACAGCTCTATTGTAAGAATTGCCCTTTGTCGTTAGTATTTCTTCAAATGCCAGGGGAAAAGGTTTGAAGGGATTACTAAGATCAATACTTCCCGAACCTAGTTTTGACAAATCCTGCAGAAGGTTACCCCAGGAGTAGTCCGAATCGCAAAAAACTCTGTTGATGCCATTACCAACCAGCAACGCTTTCTCAGTTTTGTTTGTCATACAATACTTCCTTAATGTGTAATGATACTATATCAAAGCCCCATTCCTGAGCTTTCTGAACCAAGATTCGAATCCATCCGCTCTCAGCAGGAAGAAGGAGTAGTGCTGATCCTTCGTTTCCCGGCTGGTTAGTCGCAGATCGATCGGATTGGCTCGTTTGAGTTCCTTGTTAAGCTCCTCAAAGTGGCTGGAACCGTGCTCATCCTTAGCATTGGTCACTTCTTCAAAATCGTCATCGGCTTTTATCTCCACGACGCATACCAGTTCCCTGATACCTTGATCCTGCAAATCTATCAGCTTTCTTTTATCTGAATCATGCATGTTCTTACCACAATTCGTGAGATAACGGGCCAGATCAATACGGATAAAGAAATCCGGGTTGAAGAATCTCCGGACTCTGTCTTTCCCCTTTTTCCAATATTCATAGCCAAGCGAGTAAAAACCCATGTCCGGGGATTTGATCCAGCTATCCAGATAGGCCGCATGCTTGATCAGGCCGATAATGAAGTTGGTCTCAGGGATGTGGGAACAAACCACGCAGTTTTGGGGCGTTTTAAAGGCGCTAAGATTGACGGTAAAGAATCTCTTGCCCTCAAATGGTTTCTGGATCAGATCGGTATCCAGATCGGATATGCCAGTATCAAAGATCGTGGTTTGATCAGCAGATTTGCCTGATATTAGGGCAAGTTCACTGATGAAAATGTGATACTCATTCGATAGCTCTTTTTCCCAATCATCAGAGACAAACAGCGAACTGCTTTGATCCAGTGCTCCTGCTCGGACGCTGCTGGCGTTTATCTCCAGAGTTCGCAAGGCAGTAGCCAGATTGACTTTTCTATCAAATCTGATACTCTTCTCACCTCGGGGCAGGAAGCTGTTGAAATAAAGCTCCACAGCCTTCTTGTTCTCGTTTGTGAGCGCTTCTTGCGTGATACCGGCATCATTCATGGCAGCACGGATGGCTTCTCTGATATAATCACGGTTAGTGAGTTGTGACAGATCAAGAGAACTATCCAGGTTAAGACGCTGGTTTTCAAACTCCACATTCTTCATCTTCCTGAAAACGCTGAGAACTACTTCATCCAAAGAGCTGAAGTCCTTGGTCAGAGTGAAAGTCTTTTCCCCATGTAAATATTGCACATCCGCCGTCATAGAACTGGTCTGAGGCTTCAACGTCAAAGACCGGTTTGATTCCTGTTCCGGCTCTTTATCCACGATTTCTTTTACCAAGTCATAATCCAGGTTGAACAAAGTGAAATGATGATTAAATCTGGGGCTCTCGTCCATAGAAGTAAACACTTTAGAAGATACGATCAAATCACATTCACGCACCTCATCCAGGAGATTGCGCACCGTCTCGCCAAACTTCTCATGATTGGTGATCACCACTTCGGGGTAGTTGCCCTTGAGCTCAAAATACGAAACCTGACGAGGTAGCCTGAGCCCTCTTCCCAAAACTTGAGAGATCAGCAGCTTGGAGTTGAACACCTTCTCCTGCATGGGAACGATCTGGAACACATTGTCCACATCCCACCCTTCGGAGAGTTTATTTACCGCAAAGATGAATTCAGTCCTTCCCCCGGTCTTGGCGGGATCAGTCTCCTCGATCCTGTTCAATTGATCCAGGTAGTCTTCCCGATTGGCTGAGGATGTAGCTACAATCACCACTTTGTCATTACGTAGCAGACCTTCGATAGCGTTCACGGTTTGGCCTTGATACAATGGATCATGCTTTGAAAGATAGCGGCTGTATACAGTGTAGAACTTATCTGCATTATCCTGAGCAGCTTTTTGAGTGTTGTTGATAAAGATGCTTATGGGTTTTACCTTCCCTCCGTAGGAATAGCGATCCTTATTATCGAGATGAGTCTGGATGATCTGCTCATATCTCTGATCCTGAGTGAGATCGGAATCATCATCCGAGGTCTTGATCTTCAGCAGAGGATTGATTTTCTTGATGATCCCCTCCTCCAGGGCGTCCTTGATCGAATAATCAAAGATCACGTCAGGGAAGAAATCGTTCTGGTTATAAGGCGTCCCCGTGAAGCCAATATGGCGCTTGATCTTGGTTTCCTCACTCAGTTTCTGGTCTTCCAGAAGATTGTCCCGCAGAAACTTCATCCACAAGCGCTCATTCTTATCTTCGCCTTTACCGTAATTCATACCATCGAAATCAAAAGCTATTCCGGCGTCGCCAAACTTCAAGTGGGAATAGGCATGGTGCACTTCATCACTCAAAACCAGTACTTCTTCGGTATGCTTGAAGAGCATATCCGTGATCGCATTCTCGCCTTTGGTATAGACTGCGTTGATATTCTCGATGACGATGCTATAATCATCAACAATGTCATTGGCGTTGCACAGGCTTACCTGTATGTTTCTGTATTTCTCCGGCAGTTTTTCCCTCAAGGCCAATCCCTTGGGAGAGAACATATAATCTCTGAACTTCTCTGTGAGCCCCTGTTCGATCACGGTGGAGGGAGGTCCCAATACCAGCACCCGCTTCACCTTCCCCAGGAGGATGGAAAGATAGGCGATGGCAAAGATCACGTAGGATTTTCCTGCTCCAGTGGCCATGTAGCAGACCCCGGAGAGCTTGCCGGGCAGAGGTATCTGGGACAGCAGAGTACTTTCTGAGGCAAATCTCTGGCGAATGGCTTCCTTCTTTTTGAAGTTCTGCCTTGCCAGGTCTTCTATGGAATCGTAGCGTCCGCCCCAGAGATAGACCATGATCTGCCGAATGGCATCAAACTGGTATTTCCTGCCGGAGGACAGAGCTAGTACATAATCCTCGATCTCGGAAAAATCGAACTTGCCGATGTCGTATTTCTTGGGATCGATATCCAGGGTGAGTTCGGATAAGCTGATCTTATTTCGGTATTGCCTTGCCATACTATCTCTCCAGGATTATGATCTTACTTTCGTTGCCATGCCGGTCGATCACGATCACCGCCACTTTATCGGTTAGCTTATCCACGTTGATGATGCCATCGTCTTTGATGTCCTTGCGGTAGACCGCAGCTTCCATGGTGAACATCTTGCCGTCGTAGTTCTTATCGATCAGCACCATGGCCAGGGCGTCCAGACCTTGGATCTCATTACCGGCTTTGTCGGTGATGGCTGTCTCAAGATCAGATATCACTAAACCCTGAGGATGCCATTTGAGCTTACATGTTACTTCCTGGTTAAAATAGAAACGAGTGGATGAGATGAGTTTATTGATCTCGGAAGAGCTGCCCGGCTGCTCGGAAAGCTGCTGGGAGCGGCTGATCTCTTCCAATATCTTGTATGGGTAGCTCAGGATCTTGAAGCTAACTGTATTGCCCTGGGAGGTTCTATAATCCCAGTCGCCAACCCGGTCACAGGTCTCCGGGGCAATGATATAATAGTTACCCTTGAGCTTGCCACCCTCTGCTTCAGCCAGGCCTTTCAGGTATTCCTTATCGATCTTGATATTCTTCAGGTAGTCGTCTTCCCAGATGGGATAGATCTCCACCGGATCGCCATCTTTCAGACCATAGATATTGGGCAATTTGTACTTTGCCAGCTCCTCAGTACTGCGCTCCTGGATGTTGAACAGAGTTAGTATGAAATTGATGTAGGCTTCCTTGTGCTGCCTTAGGTTAACAATCCGGCTGAAGTCGAAGCTACCAACTGAGGCAATGATAAAGGGCCTAGCGTTCTTACCGTATTTATCACCTTTACTATCATTGGAACTAAGTTTCTTTGAATCAGCGATAGTTAAAATCCGTTTTTGCATCGTATATATAGAATGCTTGCCAAAGTCTCCCGTTATCCATCTTCGTCCAAGTTTTTCAGCTACTGCAGCAGTAGTTCCAGAGCCGCCAAATACGTCCAAAACGAGATCGTTCTCTTGAGTAGATCCATTCATTATTCTTTCAAGCAGTATCTCAGAGTTTTCAGTAGGATAGAATGTATTGTGTGTCTCATAGCTTTTAATATCTGTCCAGTTTGAGTTTAGTAGCACAAAGGGTTCTTTTAGATACTCTGGCATACCTACAATCTTATTTCCTTCAGTATCAATGTAAGATCTTCTTTCGTTAATTCGAATATCTCCTTGAGCATCTAGTTCCGAAATTCTGTCTTGAGCCAAGCCCCAATGTTGTCCTTTTGGCGGGTATAGTGTTTTCCCTAAAAAAACTCTAGGTCTGATATCCCGATTTTTTCTCTCTCCTGGCATATCGAGAGATATCCACCTTCTTTCCTCATCTTCTATTGGTTTAGTATTCTGATTAAGGACAAAGCTCGGTGATTTTGAGTAGAAAAATACCGAATCTGTTGCTGTTGGGAACTGAGAAGTTTTGCCCTTAGGGACATATCCTCTGCGAATAATGATCTCATTCCTGAAATTGTTTTTTTCAAAGACCTCGTCCATGATGATTTTTACGTAGTGCCCGAAGTGATAATCTATACGCACAAATATGCTTCCGTCTTCTGATAATAACTCCCTTAGAAATAGGAGACGTTCTCTTAAGGCCTCAACATACTCAGAACCTGCTAATTTTGCACTGTAGCTCATTATTCCATCACCTGCACCATACTCATCACTAGTCCCAAAAGGCGGATCGATATAAACCAGCTTGACCTTGCCTTTGACCTTGTCTTTGATCAGGGGGTCCTGATTCAGGTAGCAAGCTTTGAGAAAGAGCAGATTGTCACCCTGGACGATCAGGTTGCGCCAGTCATCTTCGCCCCGCTTCTGCTTCTCCAGAATATCGAAGATCTCTTCCTGGGTGTCACCGTTGTGCTTGAAATCCTTGCCATCGAAATAGCGTAGGATCTGCAGAGGTGAGCTTTCACCCAGGAGCGCGGCTGAAGCGAGGATGGCCGGTTCGCTGCGTTTACCCTCATAATCCAGAATGGGGATTTTGTATTTATCGAGCCGTCTATAATCGAACTCACCGGCTTGGGCGAGCTTGTCAAAGAACCCGGGGGCGATCTTTTTTACTATTTCCAGCGGAAACTCGACATTCTCATTGATGCATTTGGCGATGATCTCTTTTTCTTGGTCGGATAGATGGATCTTGCTCACTTTATTCCTCCAGGGCTTTTTCCAAATATTTGTTCAGGGTGCTTATCTTGGTCTGCGCCGGGTCTGAGGGCAGCAGATTGAATTTATTTATGCGTAGGAACTTGTAGCCATAGCTCTCAAGTTCCAGCTGGCGGGTGAGGTCATATTCCAAATACTGGGGATCGTGGGGGGAATTGGGGTCAAAGTGATATTCAAAGCCGTCATATTCCAGGATCAATGACCGTTCTTTACCGCCCTGGCTGTGGGTCAGGAGGAAATCCACCCGGTATTTGGGGATATAACGCTGGTATTGCTCTTCCAGATACTTGCCGATTTCGAACTGCGCCACCATCTTGATCTTATCCTTGTGCTTCTGGTAAAACTCAGTTTGCGTGATCAGACGATACAGCTCTTTCTCTGCTTCAGATTCGAATATGCCCTCATCCTCAATATAGTTGTCCCGTGTGTTTTCCAGTTGCTCATGATAATGTTGCAGAGCAGCGCCCAGAGTTGTATCGTTATACTTTTCCAGGGGCATGCTATGCACAAAGACCATGGTATCCTTGGCACGGGAAAAGCCCACGTTGAGACGTTGCATCTTCAGTTTGCGGATATTGTCGGCTGTGCCGCCCACCACAGGATAGATGGTCCTCAGGTCGGCTGTCTTATATTTATCGTCCTGAACGAAGGAATAGAAGATCACGTCCCGTTCCTCGCCCTGGACATCGCCCACAAACCAGACCTTCAGATTATTATCAGCCTTCAAATGGGTAATATAGTTCTTGTTGCGGAATTCCTTTTCCATCCTGGCCTGCTGTTCTTTGAAGGAGCAGATCACGCCGATAGAACCCTTGAAGTTTTGCTCGTGCAGTTGTTTTAGTTCTTCCATGATCACTTCGATCTCATCAAGGTTCACGTTTGAGGCTGAATGGGTCTTAGTATCCACCCTGATGAATCTGAGTACCTGCTTGATGGGTTTGGTCCTGATCCGGTTGATGATCAGATCGATACTGTTTTGTTTGTAAAAGAACTTGGCGGAATAGGAGATGATCTCCTGGAAACTGCGGAAGTGAACATCAAGGGCAGAGCTGTAATTGGCCATCGCACGGCAGAAAGCCAGGGTGGAAGTTCTGATGCTGAAGGTTTTCAGCCATTCGATGTTCCCGGCTGAGGGCAGAAAAATCCGGGAAGTCTCCTCCTCATCTTCATCAACAGAGGCCTTGCTGACCTCGCGGCTCAGCCTGTCAGTATCTTCATCTGAGACATGGAAGTTTTGATCTTTGCTATAGCTGCGGATGATCTCCTTGAAATAGGCACTGGCATAATGCTCTGCCACGTTAACCGCGCTGACCGCGCCATATTGGAGTTCGTCTCCAAATATGATCACCTGTTTGGCCCGCAGGATCAGCGATAATGAATCCGCAATCGAGACCTGGGAAGCTTCATCGATGATCAGGTAATCAAAGATATCCTCCTCCATGGGAAAGTAATCCGTGATCAGGCTGGGTTGGGCGATCACGCAGGT
>Ga0208459_1003274_pt1 | contig 12907 bp, 11 predicted proteins | sample AD_UKC087_MetaG_FD_184433 | JGI IMG/M metagenome (GOLD analysis project Ga0208459, IMG submission 184433) | Active sludge microbial communities of municipal wastewater-treating anaerobic digesters from USA - AD_UKC087_MetaG (SPAdes) (version 2) | ecosystem: Engineered > Bioreactor > Anaerobic >... | reverse complement strand
GCCACGACTCCTGCTCCCGCGCTGACCCCGACAGCCGCACTCCCTGATCCGGTGATCAACATAGAATCGGTACCGGATGTTGAAAAAGCCGCAAAAGCTTACCTTGACCTTTGGAAGGCTGAAGATTATGCCGGGATGTACGAAGCGCTCAGCCAGTTAACCAAAGATGCCACCTCGATGGAAGACTTCGAAAAAAGCCATCGCGACACGGCTATCAAACTCACCATGCAGGGCATGGACTATTCGATACTTTCAAAGATGGTCAATCCGACTACTGCCCAGGTTGGCTATGAGATTCGCTATACCACTGCCTTGATGGGTGAGATCTCCCGCGCCGCAGTCATGAATCTCATCCTCGAGGATGATGCCTGGCACGTGCAGTGGGAAGCCGGCATGATGCTGCCTGAATTGGCGGGCGGCAACTACCTGGAGCTGGTCATTGAAGTGCCTGCGCGCGGTAATATTTATTCATCTGACGCTTCCGATAACTATCCTCTCGTCTCTTTTGAGAACGCGGTGACCGTGATGGTCACACCCGGCAAGATCGATCCTGACAGTGAAGGACGTATGGTTTCACTGCTGGCGGAAATGTTCGACCGTTCAGAAGCTTCCATCTATGCTGAATACGAGAACACAGCGGACTACCAATACTCCGTGATTGGTGACGTCACTCTGGATACCGCCAACCAATATTATGACCGGCTCACCCGTTATGACGCCATTTCCCTTTCAGACTTCCGCTCGCGCTTTTATCACGACGGCGGCATCGCGCCCCATGTGACTGGTTTTGTGTTGACCGTGCCGGCTGAGGAGTTGGAAAAATATCAGCGTCTGGGTTACACTGGCGAGGAAAAGATAGGCGCGTCCGGGCTTGAAGCCTGGGGCGAGCAGTACCTTGCGGGCAAACACGGCGCTGATCTCTATGTGAAGGATCCCCAGGGGCAGGTCCTGACCAGGATCGCCAGTGTTCCTGCCGAGCCCGCCCAATCCATTTACAGCACGATCAACAGCGCTTACCAATACAAGCTGCAGCAAAGCTTTGGCGATAATGTTGGCGCGATCGTGGTGATGGAACTTGATACGGGCAAGGTCATTGCCATGGCGTCCAACCCGCCCTACGACCCCAATGTATTCATCGCGCCTTCTTACACAGCCTATTCGATTGCTGAGATTACCCAGAACCCACTCAACCCCATGTACAACCGGGCATCGCAGGGCGTCTACCCCCCGGGTTCGGTGTTCAAGATCATCACAATGGCAGCAGCCCTTGAAACAGGCGTTTACCAACCGACCTCTTCTTATTATTGTGACAATTACTGGCGCGAATTGGATGGGTGGGTTGGTCAGGATTGGACAGTGGCTCACGGGTTTGGACCTTCAGGGCAGCTAACCCTGCAAGAAGGGTTGATGCTTTCCTGCAACCCATGGTTCTGGCATATCGCTTATTCTTTATGGAATGAGGGCTACCGCACCTCGATCCCTGATGTAGCAATTGACTTTGGAGTGGGCAAATCGACCGGAATTGAGATCCCGGACTTCGCTGGCAGCATTAATCCTGCACCCGCTGATATCAGCGAATATGTCCAAATGGCGATCGGGCAAAGCACCATGCAGGTAAGTCCGCTGCAGGTTGCAGCGTTTGTAGCGGCGGTCGGCAATGGCGGCACGCTCTATCAACCGACTCTGATCGAGAAGATTGGTCTGACCGGACAGGACCCCGTTTATACCTTTGAGCCGAAAGTTGTCCATAAGTTGAATGTGCAACCGACCACCCTGGAAGCTATCCAGGAAGCCATGATCATGGTGGTGAGAAACCCAAGCGGCACGGCGCAATTCCAATTCAGGAACTATCCTTATAACATCGCCGGAAAAACCGGTACAGCAGAAAACCCAATCGGGAAATCACATGCCTGGTTCGGTGGTTACACCTTCGAGAACGATCCGGAACACCCGGATATTGCGGTGGCTGTGATTCTTGAAAACGCTGGCGAAGGGTCTGAAATGGCAGCACCGCTTTTCAGACGGGCAGTTTCTCTCTACTTCTCCGACGGACAGAATGCTGGGGGCACTATGCCCTGGGAAGATAGTCCGTACGTTCCTGCAACACCCGAAGAGGAATGAGCTTGGGCGCTTCGCAGCCAATGCTTTCTGTTGGTTCCCCAGGTGAATCTACTGAAGGATTTGTGATCCGCTCGCAAGCAGGTTACCTGACCGTGCGAACGCAAAACGGCGACATCCAAACGCGCCTGCGCGGTCGCCTGCGCCAGGGACGGGCAGAGGGCGATCTGGTTGCAGTAGGCGATAACGTTCGGATTGCCATACACGAAGACGGCTCAGGCAGTATTGAAGAAGTACTGCCAAGGAAATCCGTTTTCTCGAGGCAGCTTTCAGGCGTTAGCTATGATTACCAGCAGATCATCCTGGCGAATGCCGACCTGGCGCTGTTGGTGTTTGCCTGTGCTCAGCCAGACCCAAGCTTGCGCATGCTCGACCGCTTCCTGGTGGTGACAGAACGCGCGAAAATCCCAGCGGTGATCGTGGTCAACAAGGTGGATTTGATGCCGCTCGAACAGGTGGACAAGCTTTTTGGTATGTATCGCTCCATCGGGTATGATGTTATATACGCATCCGCAGTTTCGGGGGAGGGCGTTGAGGCTCTGCGTGAATGCGTGCAGGGAAAACTGAGCACTCTCGCCGGACCTTCTGGTGTGGGCAAAAGCAGCCTGCTCAATAAGGTAATACCGGACCTGAACCTGGAGGTGGGTGGGTTGAGCGAGGGTGTTGGGCGGGGAAAAGGGCGCCATACCACCCAAGTGAGGCAGTTATTCCCTCTTCCAGGCGGTGGATACATCGCTGATGTGCCTGGGCTGCGAACGCTGGCGCTTTGGGACATCCAGGATGAAGAGCTGGACGCTTATTTCAGAGAAATTGCGCCGCTCGTGGCTGAATGTCAGTTTAACGACTGCAGCCACAGTCATGAACCAGGTTGCGCTGTGCGGAAAGCAGCTAAATGCGGGCGGATTGACCCGCGAAGATACGAATCTTACCTGAGGCTGCGCTTCGGCGACCCTCAGGAAGATGACGAAGTTTAGGAGTTTGGTTTTGAGACGTACATTTGGTAAAAGACGACTTGCCATGCTGACTCTGTTGAGCTTGTTATTACTCATGTCAGCCTGTGATGGAAAGACAGCCCCATCAGTTGTGTCCACTGAGACTCTCAGCCAACCAACCCAGCTCCCCCCAACCCCAACGCTGACGCCCGAACCGCCCAAGGTGCTGAACGTTTGCATGGCAGAGGATCCGGGCAGCCTTTATCGCTTCGAAGGGCGCACTTCGCTGGCAAAGCAAAGCGTGTTTTCAGCGCTTTATGATCAGAGCAGCTTGTTTGAGGCGATTCCTGCCTATGCCAATAACAAGGCGGTCACATCAGCAGTGGATGTGAAGCCTGGCATGAACGTGTTGGATGGAAACGGAGACGTGGAAGTATTAAAGGAAGGTACTCTGGTCCGCCCTGTAACAAATGGTCAGCTTGGTGAACCAGCATCTTGGTCAGCCTCCGCTCCTTTGCAGATGATGCAGGTAAGGGTTGAATACAAGATCGCGCCCGGGCTGATGTGGTCTGATGGCAGCCCTCTGACCTCCGCAGATTTCCAGTTAGCTTATGACGTGGCAGGTGAACTTCGCAATCCTCAGGACATCTGGCTGCTCGACCGTACAGCCAGCCTTGAACAAATGGATTTGACCACCATCGTTTGGACCGGCATTCCAGGATTTGTACCTATGGATCTTGCTGAGCTTGTTTTTCCTCCATTACCTTCCAACCAATTTTCTGAGATGACCCCCTCAGAGATTGGCTCTTCTGCAGCCGCAAATGACACCCCAACAGGCTGGGGCGCGTATCGCATTGTGAGCCGGACGGCTGGTGTTTCGATCCGGATGGAAAGGAATCCATACTACAATCCAAAACCCGCCTTTGACCAGGTGTTCTTTAATGTGGAACCTGACCTGCAGCACGCGATCAGCAAGCTGCAAAGTGGGGAATGTGACGTTTTGGATCCGAGCTATCACCTGGAAGGTCAGGGCAGGGAGTTCCTGACGGGATTGTCAGCTAATAGCAGCCTGGTAGCAGAAAACTATGACCTGGTGCAGCAATTGGTCTTTGGCATTCAGCCAGCAGCCTATGACGGAGGCTATTCCCCCTGGGCTGCGACCCGGCAGGACTTTTTCAGAGATTTGCGCACCCGCCATGCAATCGCGATTTGCCTGAGCGTGGAACCGATTGCGTCCGAAATCCTTGAAGCCAGGCTTCCAGAAGATTTTAGCCTGCCCCAATTTGATTCATTGGGGACCCTGGAACAAGCCCGGGCTTTATTGGATGAAATTGGCTGGTTGAAAGATGCAGCCCAGCCGGAAGCCCCCCGCAAGGCAAGCGGAGTGGAAAATGTGCTGGATGGCACGGTCTTTTCGGTTAGCTTGCTCAGCGGCACTTCGACCATGGATGGCGAAGTCAGCCAGGCGGTGGCGCGGATGTTGGAGCAGTGTGGGATTCAAGTGACCCGCCAGGCGTTATCCCCGGCTGAGCTTTATGCTCCCGGTCCGGAAGGGCTGCTGTTTGGACGCAATTTCGACCTGGCGCTGATAAGCTGGCAGCAAACCCAGAATGATGTCTGTGAGCTCTATCGCTCGGACGCTATACCAAGTGATGGAAATTACTGGATTGGAACAAACCTGGCTGGATTTTCTGACCCGGATTACGACACGCAGTGTGTTGCGGTCGGGAATGCTGAATTAGCCAAAAGCATTGGCGTTGGAACGGACGCCATGGCGGAGCATCTTCCCGCAGTAACGCTGATGCCCCAAATTAGCTTGTGGGCTGCATCAAACCGCGTGGACCTTGGCGGAAGCAGCGCTTTTTCAAGTATTGGGCTTTGGCAACCGACTATTCCGTAGAGATAACAATCCTCCCAAAGTATTTGTTTCAAAAGTGCGTAATCAGGAAGAAAGAGGCATAAAGAGCGAACAACTTGCCAGATATCAGAATAAGAAAACTGGCGTACTGTACCACGACATGACTTTGCTCCTGTTTTTCAGCCTTTTTCTGCTTCCGGAGATGTATTGTTTCCCGGTGTATGCGATCGCCACCCTGACTTCCATCCTCCACTTTTTCTCCTTTTGCAAGGCTTTCCAAATCCTATCACCCTCACAATACAATCGCGGCGCTTTGATCTGACCGGGCTCCTCTGCTTGATAGCTCTGTTCTTGCGCGGACAACCTCCGTCCAATTCTGCGTACCACCCGACCCACAGCTGAGGGACTGATGCTTTGATGACCGATATATCCGTTCACCTGGACTGTGTCACGATTACTGAGGCTGGCTGCCAGAGCGCTGATTTGCTCCTCCGCTTTTTGCGTGCGCCGTTGATATGGAATGAAACCAGGCAGCTCATCCAGTGGCGTCCGGATCCTGCCATCCGGTAAACGATAGTGTCGTCTTCGATATCTGACGCTGAACCTTTGGAACTGGTAACAACGTTCTTGTGTGCGCACGCTGACCCCTCCGGATACTGGCTGGCTTCCATTCTCTTTTCGAAATCTGAGAAAGCTTCTTCCGAAACTGCCTGGATTGCTTGATTCACGATTTCTCTGATGTCCTCTTTAAGACGCTCAGACCGGACTGCAATTCGAAGTATCTTACCCTCACCATTTTCCCTTTGTACGTGTAGACACTTGTTGACTCTCATTGTCATTGGAAGTTCCTTTCGATTCATTTTCGCCTAAGGTAATTGTATAGGAACTTCCTCTCTTTTCACTTGACTACTAAGCACTTTTAAAACGCATACAAATATGATAGACTTTGCTACCATCAGACAATAAACGAAGATAAAAGAAGAATGGACAATACAGTGGAAAAAGCTAGAAGTACGATGACAGAAGAATCCAAAAACCACAACGAAGAGACAGCATGGCTCAACAATATCATATCTGTAATAATTGCAGTGTTGTGTTATTCATTTATGGAATGGTTATTCATTGTTACCAAACCCTCGATTCTCAGCCTGGAGAACTGGATAGGAAAGGGATTAACCCTCGTCATTAGTACCATTTTTATCTCAGCGGGATTGGCAATAATTACATCGATAATTTTCCTCCTCACGAAGATTATCTCAAATCATTATATACGTTTCTTTGTAAGAAATCTGGTTCCTGCGTTTATTCTGGCATCACTATCTCTATTGTTAATAGATAACTTTACTTATACTTTATTCGGATTTGGAATCAGCACATCACAAACAATATCACGTGTACTTTATCTATTAGGTTTTATTTGCCTGGTATTACTCTGGCGCGTTGAGATATCTCGGGTGTCTGGAAAAACACAAAAAGCCACCAGCAAACTTAAACCATCACTTCGAAAAAAATTACTTGTGGGTTTGCCAATTCTGTTTTTGCTCCTCACATTACCTTTTGTTAAGTTTAGTGATGTCTCAATGCCTTCTTTTTCTTCGGAAGAAAAATATCCTAATATCATCATTTTTACAGCCGATGGCCTTAATGCTGATCACCTCTCACTTTATGGATATGAACGAGATACAACTCCCTTTCTCAGGTCAATTGTTGAAACGACCTTTTTTAGTACTAATCACTTTTCAAACTCCGGTAGTACTTCAGGAGGTGTGACAAGTATCCTAACAGGAAAGCATCCAACTACAATGCGTGTACTTTATCCTCCGGACACCCTGCGTGGAGTGGACACTAGACAACATTTACCGGGTATCTTAAAATTGAGAGGATATTATAATGCACAGTTTAGTATTGAGTATTTTGTTGATGTGAAAAGGCTTAACTTTACAAATGGCTTTGATGAAGTAGATGGAGAGGAGTTGAATGAGTTTTCCTTACCCAATCTTCTCAATGACTATCTCCCAATTAATAGCCGGTTATTTTTACAAGAAATAGCCTCTCGTCTTACAGATCGTCTAAAGCATATATTCTTTATTAAAACCATGGGAAACCCTTACCTGGAGATTACCACGAATCAGAAATATTTTGATGATCTCGATAAAGTTAATAGATCACTCTCTTTGATAGCGGAAAAAGATGAGCCAGTATTCATCCATATTCATTGGATGGGAACACACGGAGCAAAATTCTATCCAGACCATACAACCTTTTCTTCTGGGATCGATAGGAAAAATCAAAATTCTTGGGATCAAGATCTTTATGACGACTCGATCCTTGACCTGGATACCGGTTTAGAGTGTTTAATCACTGGACTGGACGAAATTGGTGAATTAGAAAATACATTGGTCATAATTTCTTCAGATCATGGTCAGCAATGGACCACTCTTAAAAGAATACCGTTAATATTTATTGCGCAGTCCGGATTGCCAAAATCGAATATGGTTTCCAACACACAAAGCATAGATATTGCCCCAACTATCCTTGATTACCTGGGCATTCCAGTACCAGAATGGATGTCAGGAAAATCACTTCTAAATGATTCTCATGTAAGCCAGCCAGTTATCGGTGTTGGAACTGCTCACGCTTTAAAAGATAGTGAAAATCGTTTTTTACTTGACCCTAATTACATTCAACCGCCATTTTATCAATTCGATTATGTTACCTTGGTTGATTGCAACAAAAGTTATAAGTTGAACCTGGACGAATTTACATGGACCCACTCAAAGGTACAGAATTACTTTTCTTCTTGTGATTCTCATGTATTTTTGACTCCTTCTGATGTAAGAAATTTGATTATTGCTCGCCTGACAGCAGATGGTTTTGAAGTGCCAAGTGAAAGCATTCCTCTACCTGATATAAATTGAAAAGCAACAAACCTGTCTTAAGCTGTAATACTAATGCTCTTGTCTAATAAATGAAATGGAAGTGCAAATAGACAAAAGAAGTAATAATCATGGACAAAACGACCGAGTAAGATGCCTCGATCAAACTTGCCAGGAAAAGATTGAAGGTGATTGAGAAGGCGGAAGCGCTGGGAAACATTTCCGAAGCTTGCCGCAAAAGCGGGATGGACCGCACCAGTTTCTATGAGCGGAAAAGGCGTTTCCAAACCCATGGGCTTGATGGATTGATCGATCTTCCACTGATACCCGAAAGCCAACCAAACACCACCAGCCCTGAGAATGAAGCCAGGGTTATCGAAGAAAGTCTGGCTCACTCATCCTGGGGTTGTGTCAAGCTTTCAGATCAACTCAAGCTGAAGGGGCTCAGTATCAGTTCCCCAACCATCCGGAAGATACTGGGCTGAAGGTGGAGGAAAAGCATTTGGATGAAGGTCTTGCGTTATCATCGGAGCAGATCGCCCGTATTGAGCATTACAATCCCTGTTTCAAAGAGCGCCATGTTGAATCTTTCCGCCCTGGTGAATTGTTAAGCGCGGATACTTTCTTCGTTGGATCGCTGAAAGAGATTGGAAAACTGTATCTTCATGCGGTTGTGGATACCTACGGTTCTTATGCCTTTGGCTTCCTGCACACAGGCAAGAAACCTGAATACGCTGCCACCTTGCTGCATAATGATGTCCTGCCTTTCTATCAGAACCACCAATTGGATGTTTCTGCCATCCTGACCGATAACGGCCCCGAGTTCTGCGGCACTCCCAACCATCCCTTTGAGCTCTATCTTTCCCTCAATGACATTAAACATTGCCGCATCAAGGTCCGTACCCCCAGTACCAATGGGTTCGTTGAACGTTTCAACCGCACCTTTCTGGATGAATTCTTTTGTGTATTCGTGCTTTTCTTACCCTACCATCACCGTTATAATTATTTGGTCAGCTTGGTCTTTCATGTGAGAGTTCCTCCTTTTTTATGTTCTTTTCTGTTATAGTTAAATTGGACGCTGTAACCGAACCCATACAATTGCTTGACCAAAAGGGCAATTTGGGATATGGTTAAGCCATCAAAATAACGAGGAATTTGATGTCACAAGGACGTGATCAACAACCTCATCCAACCTATGACGAGCAGGGCTGTTGCTTTGTGCGTCATTTTTGTTCCAAATTCCAAAGAGGAAAAAAAGGAGATTGTTTATGTCAGGAACTATGAACGCTTTTGAAATGGCTCAAGCCCAGTTCGACAAAGTTGCCGATCAACTTGAGCTCAGCCAGGAAATCAGGGATTTCCTGCGCTACCCAGCGCGGGAGTACCATTTCCGCATCCCGGTTCGCATGGACGACGGCACCATCAAGGTCTTCCAGGCTTACCGTGTTCAGCACAATGACGCCCGCGGTCCAAATAAGGGCGGTCTGCGCTTTGCAGCCAACGAAACTGCTGATACCGTGCGCGCTCTGGCGATGTGGATGACCTGGAAATGCGCTGTCGCTGATATTCCCCTTGGCGGCGGCAAGGGCGGTGTTGTTGTGGACCCCTCCACGCTCTCCGACGGCGAAAAAGAACGCCTTGTGCGTGGTTTTGTGCGGGTAATGTGGAAGAACATTGGTCCTCGCCAGGACGTCCCGGCACCGGATGTCGGCACTAATGCGCAGATGATGGGTTGGATGATGGACGAATATTCCACCATTGTCGGCAACTACACACCCGGCACCATCACGGGCAAGCCCCTTGGCGGCGGCGGTTCTGAGGGACGCACTGAAGCTACTGGCTTTGGCGTGATCTTCAACGTTCGCGAGGCTATGAAACACCTGGGCATCGACCCGGCTGCCACCACTGTTTCCATCCAGGGCTTTGGCAACGTTGCCCAATACGCGGCGATCGGTTACCGTCAATTCCTGGGCGGTAAAGTCCTCTGCGTTTCCTGTTGGGACAGAGAAGACAAGAAGTCCTACACCTTTACCAAGGAAGAAGGTGTAGATCCGATCTTCCTCAAGAGCATTACTGACCAGTATGGCACCATCAACAAGGATAAAGCCCGCGAAGCCGGCTATATCGTGGAAGATGGCGATGCCTGGATTTCAAAGGATGTGGATGTGCTCATCCCCGCAGCCCTCGAGGGTCAGATCAACGCAGAGAGTGTCAAGAAAATCAGCAAGAAGGTCAAGATTCTGGCGGAAGCCGCCAATGGTCCCACCACCCCCGAAGCGGATGTGGTCTTGGAGCAAAACGGCATCTTTGTCATCCCTGACTTCCTCTGCAATTCCGGCGGCGTGACCGTTTCCTACTTCGAAGGCGTGCAGAATGACCAGAACTTCTACTGGTCCCGCGAAGAAGTGTTGGAACGCCTGAACCAGAAGATGACGATGGCATTCAAATCAGTATTGGATATGTCGCTCAGCAAGAAGGTATATATGCGCGACGCTGCCTACATGGTCAGCATCGATAAAGTTGTCAAGGCAATGAAACTGCGCGGCTGGATCTCCTGATTATTGGATTTAGACCCAAACCCCCTCTGAATTGGAGGGGGTTTGGGTTTTAAATGCGTTTTTTCGGCAACGGAAAAACGAACAGGATACGAACCACGAGGCAGACGTATACAAGTCAGCCAGCTGATATCACTGACCAACTGACGAACCTTATATGGAAGGACAAGGATTACGGATGGAACCAGGCTTCTTCCACGCCGCTTCAAGTCCCAACCGGAAAATGCCTTCCCGGCGCACTATTCATCTGCACAATTGTGCCAGATACCCGTTTAATATTGAATTATCAACACATAATTGCTATATTATGAATGTCCGTGATCCTGCTGGCATTAATCCGTGAAAGGCGGAGTTTTGGTCTCACCAGAAGAAGTTCTTGAACTCAGGAAAGCCCAACAACTGGAACTTTTAGCAGAAGTCAGTTCACTTTACTATGAACACGGCATGACCCAGGAAGAAATTGCGGGGAGATTATTTGTTTCACGGTCGCGTGTTTCGCGTATTTTAACGACGGCGCGCGAACAGGGCATCGTCACTTTCAATATCAAGCATTTTGGCGAACGATGCTTTGAGTTTGAACAAATGTTCAAGCGTAAATACCAACTGGACGATGTTTTTATCCTTAACTCCAATAGCCATGATGAATCTCAGATGCGAATGCTGATGGGCGAGATGGCTGCAAGCTATCTTCACAGGCGTCTAAAACCGCGCCAAACAGTGGGGATTTCCTGGGGCAAATCAATAGAGCAGACCATCGCGGCGTTGAAGCCAGCTCCCTTCCTCAATCTTGAGGTGGTGCAGGTGATTGGCGGGATTTTGGTACAAAATCCGGTCATCAACATCCCCAAACTGCTCGATACTATGGTCGAAAAGTTCGGGGCGACGGGCATTGCCCTCAACGCGCCGCTTCTGATGGATACCCCCGAAGCCTGCCATCTCCTCAAGCAACAGCCTGCAATCGCTTTCGCGCTTGATAAAGCCCGAACAGCAGATTTCATCCTTACGGGCATTGGGGGCGTTAACAAAGATACCCTCAGCTATCTTTGGTCGGGTATTGATACTGACCGCGAATTTCAGCCTTTACACGAACACGGAGCAGTCGGTTTTATTTGCGCCCAGGCTTTTGATATCCATGGCAAGGCTTGTTTTCCGGAGTTTAACCGGCGTGTTGTCAGCCTGACGCTGGACGAACTGCGACATTCGAAAAAAGTGGTTTCGATCTCAGGAGGAGTACGCAAAGGCGCTGCTGTTCTGGGCGCTCTGCGAACCGGTATCATCAACGTCCTCGTGACGGACCTGGCTTGCGTGCGTGAGATTATCAGACTTGAAAATAAATGACTGCCCGTTACGTTGTGGGAGTCGATAAGAAGAAAAAAGGAGAGCTATGAGCAAAATTGATGAAGTTACACGTGAATCCTGGGTTATGAGCACTTTTCCCGAATGGGGAACATGGCTGAACGAAGAGATCGAGGAAGAAGTTGTGGCTCCAGGCACCGTGGCAATGTGGTGGCTGGGCTGCACCGGGCTGTGGATCAAAACCCCCGGTGATGCCAACATCAGCATCGACTTCTGGCTGGGCAACGGCAAGCGCACCAGAAAGACAAAGAATATGGTTGCTGGTCACCAGATGGCAAACATGTGCGGCTGCCGCCTGCTGCAGCCTAACCTGCGTGCCAGCCCCTTTGTGATGGATCCTTTCGCGGTCCGCAAGGTGGATGCGGTGCTCTCCACCCACTACCACAACGATCATATCGATGTGAACTATGCTGCGGCAGTGATGAAGAACGTAGAAGAACCCGTTCCCTTCATTGGTCCGATGAAATCCGTGGAAAAATGGGTTGGCTGGGGCGTGCCGGAAGATCGTTGCATCACTGTGCGTCCGGGAGATTCTATCAAAATCAAGGATCTGGAGATCATTGCAGTCGATTCTTTTGACCGCACCTGCCTTGTGACCACTGACGGCTACCAGGATATCCGCGGCGTTTGCCCGACTGACATGGATGATAAAGCCGTTAATTACGTCATCAAGACCCCTGGCGGCAACATCTATCACAGCGGCGACTCGCATTATTCAATTTACTTCGCCAAACACGGCAAAGACTACGACATCGACGTGGCGCTGGGTTCCTACGGCGAAAACCCCATCGGTATTGCCGACAAAATGACTTCGGTGGACATCCTGCGCATGGCAGAAGCGCTCCGCTGCAAGGTCGTGATCCCGATCCACCACGATGTCTGGACTAACTTTATGGCGGACCCAGCCGAGATTCTGACGCTATATGAAATGCGCAAATATCGGCTGCAATATCAGTTTGAGCCCTTTATCTGGCAGGTGGGCGGGAAGTACATTTACCCGAACGACCTCGGCAAGCGTGAATATCACCACCCGCGCGGATTTAGTGACTGCTTCGAACACGAGCCAAACACACCTTTCCGCTCGATTTTGTAAGCAAGGACTTCAGTTAACCGCTTCTGCGCGGCGGACAGTGAGCTGACGATCTCAACAGCGCCGCCGCGCAGAAGTCTAAAAAATTAATTATACAGAAAAAGGAGTCACGAATGGAAATT
>Ga0208459_1003255_pt1 | contig 12966 bp, 11 predicted proteins | sample AD_UKC087_MetaG_FD_184433 | JGI IMG/M metagenome (GOLD analysis project Ga0208459, IMG submission 184433) | Active sludge microbial communities of municipal wastewater-treating anaerobic digesters from USA - AD_UKC087_MetaG (SPAdes) (version 2) | ecosystem: Engineered > Bioreactor > Anaerobic >... | reverse complement strand
CGGACGGGAATCAACCTCCCCCGGTTTCTCTTCTCTGACACGCAGGAGCCTTGAAATGACCACTATCATTGATGTTTTCGCCCGCGAGGTACTGGATTCCCGTGGTTTCCCGACCGTCGAAGTCGAAGTCGAACTCGAGTGCGGCGCCCAGGGGCGCGCCATCGTTCCGTCCGGTGCCTCCACCGGCGCCGGCGAGGCCCTCGAGCTGCGTGACGGCGACAAGTCCCGTTACATGGGCAAAGGCACGTTGAAGGCCGTTGAGAACGTCAACGACATCATCGCCCCGGAAGTTATCGGCATGGACGCCGAAGAGCAGCGTGAACTGGACATGTTCATGATGGAACTGGACGGCACTCCCGACAAGACGAAGCTGGGCGCCAACGCGATCCTGGCCGTGTCCGTCGCCGCCGCCCATGCAGCCGCCGACGCGAACGGCCAGTCGCTGTACCGCTACATCGGCGGTCTGTCGGCCCGCACGCTGCCGGTCCCGATGCTGAACGTCATCAACGGCGGCCAGCACGCGGACAACAACCTGGACATCCAGGAATTCATGATCCTTCCGAAGGGCGCACCGTCCTTCCGCGAAGGTCTGCGCTGGGCCTCCGAGACTTTCCACACCCTGAAGAAGCTCCTGAAGGAGCAGGGCCTGAACACGGCCGTGGGTGACGAGGGTGGTTTCGCCCCGAACCTGAAGAGCAACGAGGAAGGCCTGGCAATCCTGGTGCAGGCGATCGAAAAGGCCGGCTACAAGCCCGGTGAAGACATCAGCATCTGCCTGGACGTCGCGGCCAGCTCTTTCTACAGTGAAGAAACCAAGCTCTACACCATGGGCGCGGACGGCACGAAGCTGTCGACCCCGCAGATGGTGGACTACCTGGTCGGCCTGACGAAGAAGTTCCCGATCGCCTCGATCGAGGACGGCCTGGCCGAGTTCGACTGGGAAGGCTTCAAGATGCTGACCGATCGCATCGGTGACAAGATCATGACCGTCGGCGACGACCTGTACGTTACCAATCCGAAGCTGCTGGCCAAGGGAATCGAGATGGGCGCCTCGAACAGCATCCTGATCAAGCTGAACCAGATCGGCACCCTGACCGAGACGCTGGACGCGATCAACCTGGCGCACGTCAACGGTATGAACGCGGTCGTGTCGCACCGTTCCGGTGAAACCGAAGACGTTACGATTGCCCACCTGGCCGTCGCCATGAACACCGGCTTCATCAAGACCGGCTCGATGTCCCGCTCCGAGCGCATCGCGAAGTACAACGAACTGCTGCGCATCGAAGAGTCCCTCGGGGACTACGGCCGCTACGGTAAGTGATGTCCTGAATCCTGCCCGCGTATTCACACCGTATACTCGGTGAGAACAAGCAACAGTGCCCTGAATCAGCCGCCCAACACCCGGATTCCTTGTAAAAGGCAACGGCCATTCGATATATTTATCAGGTCTAATAATTTCCGGGGGCAGTCATGAGGACTCGCTTTCTATGTTCGATGATGCTGGCCGCAGGTCTGCTGGCCGGCTGCGGTAATGGCGATGAGGTTCCGACGCTGGATCTGGTTGGAACTGACGTGATCGGTACCGACCTGGCCGGCGTGGATGTCATCACCGCAGACAATCTTGTGCCCGACGAGGGACGCGATAATGAACCGGTTGACTTGGGTAGTGTGGACGCCAAAGCCGACACTGCGGACCCGGATGTCGTCGACCCCGACACGACGCTGGACGACACGAACGTCCCGGACGCCGAAACTCCGGATGTAGCCGACGTGATTGACGACAACCCATGCGGCGCGGCGCTCAATCCGTCCTGCAGCGAAAAACGGTGTCAGATCGCGGGCGGCGCGGATGGCGTCTGTCAGGAGGATCAGGATAGCAACTGCACATGCCTGCCGTGGGATCCATGTTCGCAGGGGATCAATCCGGAATGCGTTGAACGGGCTTGCGATGATGGCGACCCGGCCACGCTGAACGATGCGTGTCGACTGTTGATTCAGGACGGGAACGAAACCTGCGCGTGTGGTGGAACCACCATCGTGCTGGATCCCTGTTCGGACATCCTGAACCCGGAATGCATTTACACGGACTGCTTGACACAGACCGGCGACGCGGGTGCGTGCGGCGCGGAAGATGGCGCGAAAGCGATGTGCGCCTGCGGGCTGCCGCCGGTTGCGAAGAATCCTTGCGGTCCCGGCCAGAATCCCGAGTGCAACCCGGAAAAATGCCGGTTGCCTGACGGCGCCTGGGGTGAATGCATTCTGGACCCGTTGAAGGGATGCTTCTGCGGGATCGAGGTGATCCCGGAAGACCCGTGTTCCAAGGACTTGAACCCGCAATGCGAGGAAAAGGACTGCCAGGACGGCAGCGACCTGACCGTGAACGACCGTTGCGACTGGGTCGAGAACGCGGCCGGTGTTCTGTACTGCGATTGCGTTGGCAAACCGATCATCGATCCATGCCAGAAGGAACTGAACCCGACCTGCGAGGATGTCGTCTGTGATGATGGAAACGCTCTGACGGCGAACGACAGCTGCCGGCAGAACGCTGCGATGATCTGCGAGTGCACGGGCGATCCGATCGAGGATCCATGCGACCCGGGGCTGAATCCGGAGTGCGTCGAGGATAAATGTGACGACGGCAGTTACCTGACCACGGACGACAAGTGCATGAAGTTCGGCGACGATTGTCTGTGTATGGGCGTGGCGGTCGTGGACCCGTGCGGCGACGTGCTGAACCCGGAATGCAATGCCGAGAAGTGCGATGACGGCAGTTACCTGACCACGGACGACAAATGTGTGATTGAAGCAGATACATGTCTGTGCCAAGGGACGGCGGTAACCGATCCCTGCAGCGATGAATTGAACCCCGAGTGCATCGTGAAGAAGTGTGACGACGGCGACATCTGGACGACCAATGACCAGTGCACCGAGGACCCGGACAGCAACTGCGTCTGCCTGGGAACCCCGGTCACGAATCCGTGCTGGGATGGCGTGAATCCCGAATGCAAGGCGTACCTCTGCGACGACGGCGATCCGGATACCGTGTCCGACAAGTGCGTGCTGGACGGGTTGGATTGTCTCTGCCGCGGAACGCCGTTGGAAGCCGCCTGCGATAGGGGAATCAATCCTGAGTGCAAGGAGGTACTTTGCGACGACGGCAATCCGTCGACCGTCAACGACAAGTGTGTGACCGAGTCCATCGGCCCGATCGATCTGTGCGTCTGCGGCGGCACGGCGGTCGTTTCTCCTTGCGTCGATTCTCTGAACCCGGAGTGTGATCCGGTCGCCTGCGATGATGGAAACCCAGCCACGCGCAATGACAAATGCGGCCTGGGCGGGACGCTCGAATGCCAGTGCGTCGGAACCGCGATTACCGATCCATGCAGCGAAGTGCTGAATCCCGAGTGCAAGGAGTTGCTTTGCGACGACCGGTCCGAGCAGACGGTCAACGATCGCTGTCAACCGGTCGGTGAAGGCTGCAAATGCAAGGGCGACCTGGTGACGGACCCGTGCAGCGACGTGCTGAATCCCGAGTGCAAGCCGGCCCTTTGCGACGACGGTGACGCGGGGACCGAAAATGACCAGTGCGTGTTGGACGAAGACCTCTGCGTCTGCGCCGGCACTCAGATAAAGGACCCGTGCGGCGACATCCTGAACCCCATGTGCAAGCCTGCCCTTTGCGACGACGGAGACAGTCAGACCGTCGACGACAAGTGCGGCGTGTCCGAGTTGATGCTGCCCTGCCATTGCATCGGCGTGTCCAACGATCCGTGCTCGAACGACCAGAATCCGTTCTGCAAACAGTCCCTGTGCGACGATGGGCACTCCTACACCATCGACGACCAGTGCGTGCTGGACGGCGAAACGTGTGGATGCGCCGGTACCACGGTGGATGAACCCTGCCTGAAAAAGTTCAACCCCGAGTGCGAACCGGCCACGTGCAAGACGGAATTCGGCTTTGCCGGGCTTTGCGGCAAGGGTGAGCAGGATTGCGAGTGCCTGCCTGCAATCGGCGATGCCTGCGAAACGGTGGCCGATTGTCTCTGGCTGACGTGGGTCGTCGACTGCCTCGGGAACTGGGCCTGCTACAAGGATTCGTGCGTCCCGGTTTGTGACTCCGAGAAGTGTGGCGACGGAACATGTGACGTCGCTGCCGGCGAGACCGGCAGTACATGCCCAGTGGACTGCATCCAGTGCGCGGCGACCGGCGACTGCGGCAAGTCCAGCTTCTGCTACAAGGATGTCGGCGCCTGCCGCGGGGTCGGCTTCTGCCTGCCCAAACCTGTTTCATGCCCGGAAATCATCGACCCGGTCTGCGGTTGCGACGGCAAGGACTACGAAAACCCGTGCGTCGCGGCGCAAGCCGACGTTGCCGTCGACTACAAGGGTAAGTGTCTGATCTGACGGCACTCGCGATTCAGCGGCTTCAGGAATCAGCAGGGACAGTCGAAATCCGGGATGGAGTACATTTCGAGCGGTGCCAGGATCGGCCCGGCTTGTCTGACCATGGTCTGCGGGGCGAAGAACTCAGGCGCGCCGTCACCATCCACGTCCGCGGCGGCTTCGGGCACAAACAGGCTTCCAGGGTCACGTTCATCGGTCATCAGCACCAGTCCTGGCCCGTTACCGTCTTCGATTACTTCCCAGATGGCCCACAGGCTGGCCGAAGGGTCGCCGCAGCCATAGCCGAACTGCGCCCACATGGTCAGGAATCGCCTGCCGCCGGTGGGATCCGTGAACAGGTCGAAGTGTCCCTCGCCCTCCCATGCGGTCCCAACTTCCTTGGTCGCCGCGACGTATCCCCTTAAACTGCGGAATTTCGAGCGGCCCAGCGACTTCAGCGATTCGGGAACAAAGTCGCGCTGGTACAGAATTGGCGCGTCCAGCGCAGCGTCCCTGGCCCAGGTTGCCCCGGCGCAGTTCTGTCCCGGCTCTGGATTCACCTTCGCCCCGAACACCCTTCCCATGTCTATAGACATCGCCTCGGCCGCGATCGCACTACGGCTTGTTGGCGAGGTCCTGTCCTCGCCGGCCCACATCTCCCGGGTTCCGAAATGCGGCAGGTGGCGGCTGTAGATCGAGATTGTTCCCAGCGTGCCACGGCAGACTTCTCCCCGCGGACCGTACAGAACCACCTTTCGTTCCTTCATTCCACTGAGTCGCGCGTCAAGCATCTCGGCGTTCGCCGCCTGGCCCGCGACCACCGGTGAGCCGTCCGACAACAGCCGGGCCCTGCCGGCGCCGGTTTTGACCGTCGGCGCGTCATCCAGCAGGACCACCGGACCGTCCAGGGTCTCGACCGGCATCCACTTCCAGTCCAGCAGCTTCAGCGGACTGCGGTGCTGGGAACCGACGTCAGAACTCAGCATCTCCTCACGCGAGACCTTCAGGACGCCGTTCTCGCGCACAACGATGATCTGCTTGGGTCCGACGTCGCGGAACGTCCCGGTGCTGAAGGTCTGCACGAACTCGACCATCGCGAAGGCCGAGGTGGCGGAAAGAACCTTCAGGTCGGTAATCTCGACAACCATCTTCTTCTGGAACATCTTGCCGCGATCGACCATCCAACCTGCGTTGTTCATGTACTTCGTGATGGCCCCGGTGCGCCTGATCCCGGTCATCCTGGTCGCGTAGAGCGACTGGTAGTCCTGAAACCTGCCATCATTCTGGGTCGCCAGCCAGCGATCGATGAATGCCCGGATCTCGGCCTCGCCGATCGGGTCCGCCACCGTCACCGGGGTGATGTCTTCCCCATCCTGTAATGCCTGGCCCTGTTCCTGCACCTTTCCGAACTTCAGTATCTTTCCGGCGCACGAGAGTACGTTCATCTGCTTGCCGCCGCATCCAACCAGCAGAATGGTCACCATCAACAAGGGAAGCCAACGCATGGGCAAAACCATTTTCAGATAGGGTGGTTATATCCTTGCCCAGCCAGGCACGTCAAGGTCTGCGGTCGTCCCCATGCGGCGTCCCGATCTGGCCCTTTCTTCCCTTTTGTTCTTGACAAATCCAGCCGTTTCAGGAAAATCCCCTCTGCCTTTGGCGGCGCCAACGTAGCTCAGTCGGCAGAGCACTTGATTCGTAATCAGGGGGTCCGGGGTTCGATTCCCCGCGTTGGCTCTAATAATTCAAGTAGTTACGTCCTTTAATTCCCCCGACAAATGCCTTTGTCCATGGGCATCGCGGTCAAATCCCGCAAGTTAATCCGAGGTTGTGTCTACCCCGGCCAAGTCTCCTGACCGCCAGGACCTTGCAATTGTTTGTTGTCTAATTATAAGATGTTGTTCGAGGTGGGCAACATGCAATTTTCAGGCAACATCAAGCTTCTGGACGACGTGCTCCGGATTGTTCAGGCCAGACTTCCATTGGGGTGGCATTTGCGGCAAATAGCGCGTGATGGCACGTCCGGTTCAGACATTGAACTGATCTATCCCGGGCAGGCTGGCGTGAGCTTCAAGGCTGAAATCCGCGCCGCCCTGGATCCCCGTGGGGTGATTCAGCTTAAGGCAGGGATGGCGTCCGAAACAAAAGGCGCCGCCGGCTCCAGGCCGGTTCTGGTCATATCCAGATACCTTGCCCCGGCCACAAGACAGAAACTTGTCGAAGCGGGATTCAACTTCGCGGACCTGACGGGGAATGTCCGCATCGTGCTCGCCAGTCCAGCGATATTTATTGAATTGTCCGGCGCCGACCGAAGCCCCTTCCGTGAAGACCGTAAGTCACGCACGCTGCGTGGTCCGAAGGTCGGCAGGATCGTCCGGGCTCTTGTAGATTTCGCCGAAACGCCCGGGGTTCGGGAACTGGCGGTCAGGGCCGGGGTCGACGCCGGTTATCTGAGCCGGGTCCTGACTTTATTGGAACGGGAAGCCCTGATTGATCGAGGACACAGGGGATGCGTCGTCAGGCTGGACTGGCCAGGCCTTCTGAGGCGCTGGGCAAGTGACGCGCCGCTCGAATCAAGGGGCGAAGTAATGATGTTCATCGACCCCCGTGGATTGGATTCCGTGGTCACGAAGCTTGCAACGTCCGGCACACGATACGCTGTCACCGGTTCGCTTGCGGCCGGCAGGGTTTCGCAGGTTGCCCCGGCCAGGCTTGCGATGATTTATGTGGATGACATCGATGCCGCTTCCGGATTTCTTGGTCTGCGGCCTGCGGAAGCCGGGGCCAACGTTGTTCTTGTGCGGCCGGTCGACGACGTTGTTTACGAACGTTCTTTTGTTGCGGATGGCGTCAGGTATGCCGCTGTTTCACAGGTCGCCGCCGACCTGCTCACCAGCCCGGGCCGGGGCCCTGCCGAGGCTGAAGAACTTCTGAACTGGATGGAAGCAAACCAGAAGGTCTGGCGTGGATAATCTGTACATCCTGGCCCGGCGTGTGTTGCTGGATGCCCTGGGGGCGCTGGGTTCCCACAGGGATGCGGTGATCCTGGTCGGTGCTCAGGCCGTCTATCTGAGGACCGGCGAAGCTGACCTTGCCGTGGCACCGTACACGACGGACGGCGACCTGGTTCTGGACCCTTCTGTTCTGGCCGAAGCGCCACCAGTTGAAGCCGCTTTGAGGACTGCCGGTTTCCTGCCAAGGTCAGGCGAGTCCGTCGGGGCATGACCCGAAGCTTGCCCGCATCGTCGAGGGTCTTGAGGGGGTGCTGGTCGATGCCGACTTCATGACGTTGAACGCTCTGGAGCCCAACGACCATCGGACATTCGATATCAGGGTTGCGGGTCCGGCCGCGCTGCTTGTTGCCAAGATGTACAAGCTGAATGATCGAAAAGGAAGCGACAGGTTGAGCGACAAGGATGCACTCGACGTCCTGCGGCTGCTTCGCGGCACATCGACGGAAGATATGTGCCGTCGCATGAAGAATATGCAGAAGGATGACCGGTCGGTCGCCCCTGCCGCCGGTGCAATCAAGTTCATGCAGGATTTGTTTGGACGTGAAAATGCACCCGGGATCCAGATGGCGGTCAGATCGGCAGGCATGCTTGCCAATCCCGAAGAAATTGCCGTGTCCTGCCTGCTGCTGGCGTCGGACCTTCTGAACGAACTGCGGAATGGCTGAGTATGGCAGACGTTGCGCGTTCGATTCCCCGCGTTGGCTCTAATAATTCAAGTAGTTACGTCACTCGGTTTCCCAGAAAATACCTTTGTCCATGAAATTGGCCATGAAAATTTCGGGGGTGTCGGCGCTTAAATCCAGTTCTCCGTAAGCAGACCCGGGATCCGTTCGAATTCCCGCAGGTTGTTGCTGACAAGCGTCGCGCCAAGCGCCCTGGCGTGGGCGGCTATCAGAATATCCATGTTTCCGACCATGGCGCCGGCCCGGTGCAGATCGGCCCTTATGTTGCCGTAGTGCCTGGCCGCGCCGTCATCCCATGGAATGACCCGCAACCTGGAAGTGAAATCCGCAACCTGGCGGCGCAGCCGTTCGTTGCCCGGTTGCAGTTCGACCCCGAAAGCCAGTTCCGCCATGACAATCGCGGAAATTGCCAGGCTTTCGGGAGGGACGTCGTCGAAGTGCGCCTTCACCGTGATCGGCCGGTTTTTCAGGATGTACGCGCAGATGTTGGTGTCGAGCATGTACAGCATCAGAAGACCTGCCTTTCCTGGGGCGGCGTGTTGTCGCGGCAGGCCAGGAAGTCTTCAGGAGTCCTTTCGTCGCTGGCGAAGAAATCGTCCCACCCGTCCGGCTTGGGGCGGACGATCAATGTGTCGCCCTGTTTTTCAACCAGCACTTCGCGGGACTTGAAGCGGAATTCCGCTGGCAGGCGGATGGCCTGGCTGCGTCCGTTCATGAACAGTTTGGCGGTTCGCGTCATTTCAGCGTCTTCCGATATAGACCACATGATATATATCCTTTCCCTGTGGGAATTTCAAGGCGGCCGGGGTTTTGTCGCCGAGTCTGTCGGTTTGTTCCGGCAAAGACGGCGGGAAGACCGGAACTTCGCAACTTTCCTGATTTGCGGCAGAAATCTTGCCGCGGGCTCGGGTATGCTTGGCCGTATTGAACGAACCGGGTGATGACGAATGACGAACATCCTGCTGATTATCGTTGCGCTGCTGGTCACCGTGGCCGTGGCGATGCTGGCTGCGGTGCTGTCCGCGCTGCGCAAACCGCCGGCGGTCGATCTGGACCGCACGCTGCGTGAAGAAATGCGCCTGGCGCGTGATGAAAACGCGAACGCCGCCCGGGCCCTGCGCGAAGAAATCACGGCCACGCAGGCGAACGCCAACCAGACGCTGGTGACCACGCTGGACAACATGGGTGAACGGCAGCGCCGCAGGCTGGACGACGTGGCGAAGTCATACGCCGACGGCCAGGACCGGATGCGCACGTTGCTGGAAACCAGGCTGGACGTGCTGCAGCGTGGCAACGAAGCCAAGCTGGACGAAATGCGCCGGACGGTGGATGAAAAACTGCAGTCCACCCTGGAAAAGCGCCTCGGCGAATCTTTCAAGATCGTCAGCGAACGGCTTGAAGCGGTCCAGCAGGGGCTTGGCGAAATGCGCAACCTGGCGTCCGACGTGGGCGGCCTGAAACGTGTCCTGACAAACGTCAAGGACCGCGGCACCTGGGGCGAATACCAGCTCGGCGCCATCCTGGCCGAAATCCTGACGCCGGACCAGTATGCCCGCGACTTTTCGCCCCGCGACAACAGGGATCACGTGGAATTCGCGGTGCGGCTGCCGGGTCAGGGCGAGGACTCTGAACATCCGGTCTGGTTGCCGATCGACTCGAAGTTCCCGAAGGAAGATTATGAACGCCTGCTTGACGCTGTTGAACGCGCCGACGCCGAACAGATCAAGCAGTCGGGCAAGGCGCTTGGCAACGCGGTTCGTCTTGCAGCGAAGACCATACAGGAAAAATACGTCGAACCACCCAGAACCACCGATTTCGGCATCATGTTCCTGCCGTCGGAAGGTCTGTACGCTGAAGTTTTGCGCCAGCCGGGCCTGGTGACTGAAATCCAGAACACGTACCGCGTGACCGTGGCTGGCCCGACGACCATTTCTGCCCTGCTGACCAGCCTCCGGATAGGGTTCCAGACAGTTGCGATCGAAAAGCGATCACACGAGGTGTGGAAGGTGCTGGCCGCCTTCAAGACAGAATTCGGCAAGTTCGGCGAGGTCCTGAAAAACGTCCAGAAGAAGCTGAATGAAGCTTCCAGCGCGCTGGACAAGTCCGCCGTACGCACGCGGGCCATGCAGAAGGTTCTGAAAAACGTCGAGCAACTTCCGGCCGGTGAAGTCGATGCCTTGCTTGGCGCCCCGGCCGTGGACGCCGCCGACGAAGAACCGGATGAAGACGGCCCGGCCGACGTGGGGCTGACGTGACACACTGGTATAGGTGTCGCCTGTCCGTCGCCTAACGCGGCCCCCTGTCAGGACATGCTTATTGAATGAGTCTTTTCAATTCGCCGTCTTTCTCAGCGCCGCGGCCACCCGAAGGGCCGGCAGGCGGTTCAAGTCGCCGGGCGCCACGACCAGGCGCAGGAAGTCCTGGGCACGGGTCATCGCAATGAAGAGCCGCACGGCAAGATTCCGTTGGGCCGCCAACTGATGCATGTCCGTGACGATGACAGCCGATCTTTCCAGTCCCTTGAAACGCAGGAAGGTATCAGCGACGAGCCGCTGGCCTGCCTTCGGATTGTCGGCCGGAAGAACCGCCTTGCCGGCGAACATCTTTGATTTCGTAATGCTGTCCTTCACTTCGCGTCCACACAGTGAAATGACGGCGATGTCGCCCGGTTCAAGCCCGCCCTTCAACAGCGCAGCCACCTCGGCGTCCACTGCCGCCTGGATCTGCGCCGTGTTTCTGGTTTCGGTGATGCGTATCAGCCCGCTTTCAAGTCCTTCCCTGATCAGGTCGAGGGTTTGTTCGGGGATACTGTCGATTTCCGTCGCGGTCCCGGTCGATGCCATCGGCAGCGGCGCGGATCCGTCCATGACCGGGATTTCGCCTGCGACAAGGCGCGCCAGGGCCATGATCGGCGGCGGGCACCTGTAATTGTTTTCGAGGTCAAAGACCATCCCGTGTTTCAGCCATTCGGGCAGCCCGCGGTCTTCCCAGTACGCCTGCGTCATGTCGCAGAAGGCCCAGCAGTTGCAAACCCCGTCATCCTTCTGCGACAGAACCCGGACCAGTTCCCAGTCGCCTTCCGAGAAATCCTGGGCTTCATCGACGATCAGCAGATCCGGGAACCGTTCGACCGCACCAATCGCGTCCTTGGCTGCCCTGAGCGATACCTGGTCCCAGAAGTCAGAGGTTTTGTCATCAGATTCCGGCAGCCCGGCCTTCTTCAGCAGGGACGCCGCGTATCTGCGAACCGTGTCGACAGGTACGCCGTGTTCATTGAGCGCCGCCGAAAGACCCGCAGCCAGCGGATCGGTAAAACAGAGCACCTGGACTTTGCGGCCCTCCCGCATCGCGTGAATCGCCTTTTCCCGCGCCAGCATCGTCTTGCCTGATCCGGCCATGCCATAAACCAGGGCCAGCCTGGTTTTTTCAGTCTGGTCCAGCAGGCATCGCTGTGTGTTGTCCATCCTGATGCGGCGTTCTTCGTTCAGTTCATGGCGGTTACCCAGGCTCAGCCTTGGCAGCCACGTTTCGCCCCAGAGCCTGTGCAGCTCTTCGATCCAGGGCCCGGAAGGCGGGCCGAAGGTGGCGGGAATGATTCTTTCGATTCCGCGGAAAATGATTTCGCAAAGCTGGGGCAGGGACTGTTCCCCAAAAACGGCTCCCCGCAGGTCGTCCTGGGAAGGAGCGTTGTCAAAAGGCGTGTCCGGGAAGATGGTCATCACAGCAAAAGGAGCCCTGCACCGACAGTCGTTCAGCCTTGAATCGAGTATCTTCGCGAACCGGAGCGCCTGATCCCTGGGGCGCCGTTTCATCAGGCGCCCGTTCTGGTACCACTGGCCGTCCCGCACCGATATCCGGCCATCCTTGATTTCGATCACGACCATCCCGTGGCCCGGGGCCGCGATGACGAAATCGCCCTCGGCCTCGGCCCCGTCAGGGCCACGGACTTTCAGGCTGTGCCAGGCGGTCCACCCGGCCGGCATACCGGCCTTGAGAGCGTCGTACACCTTGCGCTCGCCATCCGATTCGTGCGGCCGCGGTCCATCCTTGGGCCAGACGCCGGTGATGTCTGTCATTACCAATTACCCCGCACTGGCCTTGTACCCCAATAATGGACATGTCAGTAATGCTGCCACGGCAGCGCCAGAAAGGACAAGCCTTTCGTAATCGGCCGGACTCAGGTACCCGTTTGCAGCGATGGCGGCGCACAACGGATCGTTCGGGTTCCGGGGCCCTGGGTCATATGACCGGCCGCATTTCATCAAAGTCGTCGGAGCGATGCGAGACGTGGACGAACTGACACTCGACGGAATCACGGGCTTGGGTTCTTCCATCCAGGCAATCCTGTCGCCGATCTGGCTGGATGAACAATGGCAGTTGCTGAAAGATCTGGAAGACGTGCGCGACAACGCGGCCGCGATTGCCGAGATGAAGGAAATCATGAGCGGTCCGCTGTGGCCAGTTGAAGAAAAGCCGAAAGCGGGGCGCAGGCGTCGCAGTTTCATGGCCAGCGAACTTCGGAAGCCCGACGACAACGGAGTGTTCAGGCTCATCGGGGTCATGGTGGTATCGAAGACCAAGGGAACGTTTCGCCCGAACCTGGGTTATGGATAGCCAGGGAGCGTTACGACGCACAGTCCACCCTGGACGAATAAGACCGTAAACGGAATGCCGCGGTGTCTCGAATTTTGTCTAATCTGGATCAGACTAATCGTGAGTAGACAAAGGCGGCGCGACGGCATTCTTTCCCGGATTTTCCCCGGGATGATCAGGCAGCCATCGGTGTCGGCCCGGTCAACCCCGGTCTGTAAGCCATTGCCACAGCGGGATCATCTGGATCCTGGCGGTTTCACCGTACCAGGTGAAGTCGGTCTGTCCGGTCTGGG
>Ga0208459_1003253_pt1 | contig 12966 bp, 15 predicted proteins | sample AD_UKC087_MetaG_FD_184433 | JGI IMG/M metagenome (GOLD analysis project Ga0208459, IMG submission 184433) | Active sludge microbial communities of municipal wastewater-treating anaerobic digesters from USA - AD_UKC087_MetaG (SPAdes) (version 2) | ecosystem: Engineered > Bioreactor > Anaerobic >... | reverse complement strand
CGAACGCAAGGACTGGAAGCCGCGCGAGGGCAGTTCTGAAACGCGTCCGCCGCGCGAAGCAAGCAGCCGACCTTACGGGGAACGTAAGGACTGGAAACCGCGCGAAAGCTCTTCGGATACCCGACCCCCACGAGAGGGTGGGGACAGACCCTACCGCGAGCGCAAGGACTGGAAGCCGCGCGAAGGTTCCTCGGATACCCGACCGCCGCGCGAAGGTGGGGATAGACCTTACCGCGAGCGAAAAGACTGGAAACCGCGCGAAGACTCTTCGGATACCCGTCCGCCGCGCGAAGGTGGGGATAGACCTTACCGCGAACGCAAGGACTGGAAACCGCGCGAAGGCAGTTCCGACACGCGTCCGCCGCGCGAAGCAAGCGGCCGACCCAATGGGGAACGTAAAGACTGGAAACCGCGCGAAAGCAGTTCCGAAACGCGTCCGCCGCGCGACGCAAGCAGTCGTCCATACCGCGAACGCAAGGACTGGAAGCCGCGCGAAGGCTCTTCGGATACCCGACCTCCACGTGAGGGTGGGGATAGACCCTACCGCGAACGGAAAGACTGGAAACCGCGCGAGGGCAGTTCCGAAACCAGACCCCCACGCGAAGGTGGAGAACGACCTTACCGCGAACGCAAAGACTGGAAGCCACGCGAGGGCACTTCTGAAACCAGACCCCCACGCGAAGGTGGAGAACGACCTTACCGCGAACGCAAAGACTGGAAGCCACGCGAGGGCTCCTCCGGCACCAGCAGACCAGCGCGCGAGGGTGGGGAACGACCTTACCGGGAACGCAAGGACTGGACGCCGCGCGAGGGCTCCTCTGGCACCAGCAGACCAGCGCGCGAAGGTGGAGAACGACCTTACCGGGAACGCAAGGACTGGAAACCGCGCGAGGGCTCTTCTGAAACCAGACCGCCGCGCGAAGGTGGGGAAAGACCCTACCGCGAACGCAAGGACTGGAAACCGCGCGAAGGCTCCTCGGATACCCGACCTCCTCGCGAGGGTGGGGATAGACCCTATCGCGAACGGAAAGACTGGACGCCGCGCGACGCAAGCAGCCGACCTAATGGGGAACGTAAAGACTGGAAACCGCGCGAGGGCGCATCCAGCGCACCCCGTCCGCCCCGCGAAGGCGCGGGTGGAACTTCGCAGGGTGCTAATAAACCTGAACGGGGCGGCAAACCCGACTACCGCAAAACGGGCGGCCGCGCACAAACCGGGCGAGACTACCATTCCAGCAGCCAGCACAGGGACGCGCGCCCTCCGCGGAAAGACAAGCCGGCGGGAGACAGCGGTAATTCCTCCTCAGGTGAACCTGGGTGAAAGCTGAGCTCCTGCTTAATCTGCAGCTGATTCTTGGTACCAGCCTGTTAATCCTGCTGGGCGTTTTCACATTTCTGTTGATTAACCGCATCCGCCAGCGGCGTGAACAATTAACCAGCGGCGAGAGCGGGCAGCCGGCATTCCCTTATCCGTACAGGCGGGATGCGGAACCAGACGCCGGGCTTTTCAATCAACCACAAACAGAGGCGGACGCGCTAATCACGTCGGCGTACGCGCATTGGTTGGAAAACTTTTTACTGCCCGACGCCGAACCAGGGCGCGCGTTTGTGCGCACAGGGGTCGCGAAAAACTGGCTGCGCTACCAACTGACCGCAACGAGTCTTGCTCAGGCCGCGGGCATGTTGGCCTGCGTGCTGCAGGCAGGCGCGGACCCGCTAGCTCAGACCCGTTTTGATGCGCTTCTCGCGTTTTGCCTCAGCCGGCCTTCGGTAAATAACCCCGACCTGATGCGCTGGCAGGTGATGCCGGATGTGGTTCCCGGCGCGCGCCTGGACGCCGATCCCCGCGCGGAAGCCTGGCTGGCGTTCGCGCTGCTTTGCGGCGCAGCCCAATGGACGCGTTCCTCCCGCTTTGATTACACACAACTGGCAAAGCTCAGATTGGACGCGCTGTTGGCGTGGCTGAACAGTGGAAACATCGGCGCGCCGCAATCCAGACTAATCAGCCTCGCGTTCGCGCGCTTGTTCCAGCGCTCCACCAGCAGCGAGGGCTGGCTGAAGGCTGCAAGCCCGGAATCTATCCACGCGGGAGAGCCCGCGGAATTAGATTACGCTCGCGATGCGCAATCCGCCGCGCCGGATGAGGAAGCCCAACACGCGCTGTTAGCGCTCGCGTACGGGGTCCTCCCCGATAATCAGACCCACGGAAAGCCAGCAGATTCTCTTCCTCCAGGCTCCGATTTGGTTAACATGCTGGCAAACCTGAAAGATAGACTGGGCGCGGCGAGCAGCCAGTCTGATGGATTCAGCCCACTGAGTGTATTAGCCTGCTTCGCGGCTGCCGCATCAGGAAGCGAAAACGCAGAACTTTCACGGGCTTACTGGGACCTTCTGAGCCGGACTGAGGCCCCTTTTGGAGACGGCCTGGCCGCGACCTTGCGCTTGATTGGCTTGATGGCGCTGAACGGAAACCTCTGGTTTGCAGAAGCATTCTCCGAACCCCCGTCTTTCCAGAACTAGGTCTCTCGATCTTCCTATTTTCCACCGGACTTTTTAGAATGACCCTGCTTGCAGGGTTGATTAGCTGTTGGGGAAAAGATTTCGCACAGTTCGGTCGGCGTTAAGTTCCGGCTGGCGCGGTGTACTCCAGAGCTAGCTTACCCGGACTGGTAATGGGGCAGAGATTCCAGAGCATTAATGGAAGGTGAAGGTAAACACCTATGGGCACTGAATAAGGCCTTTTGCCCACAAGCAGCCGCCGCAGGTGGGGGTGGGGCTATCCCAGCAGTCTGTAAGGTTATCCTTGATCATATGACAAGATGTTGTGCAGATGGTACACGGCGGAAAATCAAAGGCGCTCAGCCTCTTTCGCAAATCGTGATGGGACGGCTGATTCCAAAGCTCTGCAAGTGTTAGGTCGTTGATATTACCGACAGACCAGGCATGGGTTGTACGGACAATTTCTTCAATGTAACTGGTATGCGTATGCATCAAAGGCAGGCAAGGGCTTGCTTCGCCGTCCCAGCGGATAGACATGCTGCCTTTTCGGAGGAACGGACAGCTATCATCACCCATGGCAAGCTGCTTACCAGAAATCGCAATCTTGCCTGAACCTTTCAAAGTCTCAACGAGAATTGAACTAATTTCCGGCGAAAAATCCATTCGCGGAAGGTCAATAGTGGAGTTGTAAGTCGTCGCGGGGGTATCCGCGTAAAATAGCGAATTACGATAAAGCACTTCATCGCGGAGTTCAGGCGTATGTGGAAGGACGTTGCTGATTGAAAAATGGTCTGCGCCAAGCTTTTTCCCCAGCGCGATGACGCCCGGCAAGTCCGCGATGTTCCGCTTCATTGCCACAAAGGCGATGCCCAGAGCTGGTGTAACCAACTCGCGGCGGATGCGTTTTCCCATCAACCCCAGGATGTTTTCAAGCACGATTGGGAGGGCATCCCCCAGACGAACATCAGCATAGCTTTCGGGCGATGCCCCATCGATTGAAACCCAAACCCGATCCAGACCCAGATTCAGCATCCAATCAGACACTTTATCATCTAAAAGGATGCCGTTGGTGATGAGTTCAACTTCCGCGCCAAGCTGTTTAGCCGCGGCAACCATCTCTTGTATCTGAGGATGAAAAAGCGGTTCTCCGAATCCCCCAAAGAAAACTTTGGGAATTGGGCTGAACGCGCGTAATCCCTCCAGGATGCGTTCAAAAGTCTCTTTGGAGAGAAACCCTAAGGGTTCATCCCAAACGTTCCGCATGCAAGTGGAGCATGTGAGATTGCAGGCATTTGTGGGTTCGATATAAACCTGGTTGAGATGGTTAATCGAACGGGAAATCGTTACCTCATTGGCATTTACATCAATGCGAACAAGGCCTTTTACGGAAAACCCGAGTTGTTTTTTGATATCTTCTGGGAGATCTAATTTTCCGTCCGGGCTTATCTGAATGGTTGAAGGCATAAGTGGCGCTCGTTACTTTTTGGCAAAACGATACGTGTTCAGCATGTCCTGCTTTGGCATCAGGATGGCTTTTGGTTCGCAGGCGCTCTTACAGAAGCAGCAGCCAACAATGCATAAGAAGGGGTCTACCACAAAAACCTTGCCAGAGTCTTCTTTGGCAAACACCTGTTTTGGACATATCTCGATGCACGCCCCGCAGCCGTTGCAAAGTTCTCTCGAAACAGTGGGAAACCAGGGGATTTGCTCGCGGGGATGACCTTCCCACTGGCCGTAATCCCGCGGGGTCAGAGGCTTGCCACTCAGGCGTTGGTGGTAGAAACGCAAATACTCCAGTTTCAGGGCTTCCGAAAAAGACTCGAGGGCGGTTTTTGGTACGTAGTTTTGCTTACGAACGCCAGCGATCAACAATCCCGGCAACTCCGGAGCATGCGGCAGAGCGCCATCAAGGAAGAGCTGTTCGAAAAGTTCACTGACCCCTAGTAGCCCAGCGGGAACCCCATCGATCATAAAAAGTTGGTAACTAAGCTTGTCCATATCTTTCCTTGCTCTCGCGCTCAGGTATCCTGCAAGTTATGATGCAAATGCTCAACAATTGCCTCGAGGCCTGGGTTGGCTCGCGAAGCCATTTTCCATAAACCAAGTTTATCCAGGAAATCCAGATTTATTTGGCGGATTTCCTCGATTGGACGGCCATCAACCAACCGTACCAACATCGCGGAAATGCCCTTGATGAGCATGGAGTCGCTGTCGGCTTGGAGCGAGCAGCGGCCGTCCGTGCAATCTAAGTGAAACCAAAGCGATGATTGACATCCCTTCACAAGGTTCTCATCACCTTTCAGGGATGCTTCCATGGGTGGGAGCGCCTCGCCGAGCTCGAAGAGGCGGCTGTATTTTTCATCCAGAGAGGATAGTTGCTCAAATTCCTGCACAATCTGGGTCTCGATCAGACTGAGTGGGAGGGTTTGATTGCCGTAATCGTTCATTTGCGCTTCAGTCCCGACGTACCAAACCATAACTAAGCTGTGGGGGCAGGTTTGACCTTACTTTGGGATTCCCGTGTGTCCATTGTATTGGTATGGCCTGGCTGGGCATCTCTGCGTTTGCCTTTCGCTTAGTTTATATCAGCTATTTTTCTGCGGATTTCTGGCAAAAGTTTTCCGCAGCATCCAGAGCTTTTACTGCGTAGACCGCCGCAGGACCGCCGCCCATCATAAGTCCCACGCCAATGGTTTCCATGAGCTCTTCCCAGGTCGCGCCAGCTTCCACCGCGTCGTGCGTGTGGTACGCGATGCAGCCTTCACAATGCACCGCGATCCCAATCGCAAGCGCCATAAGCTCTTTGGTCTTCTTATCCAGGGCTTTCGTTTCGACTGCTTTGTTGTGAAGACGGTTAAAACCAGACATTGGTCCGGGTATTTCAGCGCCCAGTTTTTCAAACCCCTTTTCAAGCGATTGATACAAGTCAGCTGCATCCTGGTTCATTGTTTCCTCTGTCTCCGCGACTATTAATCAACAATCTCGATAAGCGGCTCGATGATAATTTCCGATTTTACAGAGTTGGCCACCAGGCTGTACTTCTGGGCGGCTTTTAGCGCGCGATCGGCGCGGGATAAGACCAGCTCGCGCGGTTCGCCACCCGCGGAAATCTTGATATGCGGCCAGTATCTGAGATGCGTGAATATTTCGGTACGATCGAGCTCAATCAACTTAGTGCCTTCCACGCGGCATTCGTAAGAGATGAGCTTTAGCTTGAAGCGCTCCGCCGCCCAGATGAACATCAACATCACGCAGGTATTGGCGGCAGCCACAAACGCGTCTTCCGGGGTGAACACACCCGCGTGCCCTTCTGCCTCAGGGGGAGCTGAAAAGTCCATCTCGGGTCCGTTGCCCATGGCAAGATGCCCCCAATGCTCGCCCTTCCAGCTGGTGGTAGTGTGATACACTGCGGTTTTAGCCATTCTGTCCTCTTTCATTATTCCAAAAACTTCTGTAAGCCTCGTCAATCGCGGCTGTCGTGGCGGCCTCCAGCTGCGGAGCGATGGGATTGTAAAGCCTGACAGCGCTCATAAGCTCTTCCAGGGTTGCTTCGGTTGGGCTTTTTCCGTTGTCTATGAATTCCTGAAAAATCAGCGGGAGCGCCACAAATGTCATTTCCTGGTCGTCCACCAATAACTTCTGGATGGGGATGCCCGAACCGCAGGAGCATGTCGCCTGGATGGGTTCCGGTTTTTCTTCTGGCGCGTCCGCGGACGGAATGAACTGCCCCTGTCGGCGGCTCCAAGGCTTGCCAAGCAGCGCGTCCACCTTTTCCGCGGCTTGCTCGGCAATTACATCCACCAACGCGAGGCCGTTTTGGTCCAGGCGGCGGCAGCCTGTCGGTTCTTGCAGTCCTTGTTCTTTAATCAGGTTCGAAACCACAATCCCTGCCGCGGGTGTATTGGAGTACTTTTCTGTTGCCCGATATGCGCAGCGCTTGTCACAACCGTCAATGGCAATGGTCGGATAAAACTTCGCGAAAGCGCGATCTCCTTCTCCGCCAGCCAAAAAGAGCGGGAGGCAAATTGTCACAGTTTCGCCTGGGCGCAGCTCCTCCAGCACTTTAAGAGCAGCTAAGCGGGAAACAGTGCCCTCAGGCAGTTCCTCGCCCGAGCAGGAAATGATGCCAACTTTCATTTGCGCTAACTCAGGCATTTTCTTCTGCCTTTCCTGTCAGTTCATCCACGGTCTGATCGACTTGTTTCGCTAACTTGTTTGCCAGTTCCAATCCGGCCTCATTCAGTTCCGCGATGCCTTTGGGTTTCAGGTCGCGGTTGGCGCGGTAAATTTCCATGGAGTTGAAAGAACGACTGACTTTCCCTCCGGATTCCTGAACCATTTTTGTGGCGCAAATGAGCGCGCATCCATCGATGCTGATGACCTCCGCGCCCACGAGAGCGGCCTGGGCTTCTTCATCGCCCAGCACGAGCAGGGAAAGCGGAATGATGCGGGTATCCTCCGGCCGGTCATCTTCAGTAACCTGATAAGCAGCTTCGCGCGTGATTGTGCCGAATGGTTTTCCAACGCCGCTGCAAGGGACGATAACTACCTTTTTAATTGCCATCATTTTCCAGCTCTTTCGCCGCGTCGCTTTGAATTTTTTCGAAGTATGCTTCGGGACTCATTAAATTATGACGGATGGATTCCCAGTTTTCGGGGTTTAGCTCACAGACCCAACCTTCTTCGTATGGCTGGCTGTTTACTTTTTCCGGAGCGGTGACCATGTCCGGATTAACCGCGGTGATGACGCCGTCGACCGGGGTATGAAGGTCGGCGCTTACTTTTATGGTCTCGATGGTGAACAGGGTGTCTCCCGAGGAGAGCCGCGTGCCAACGGGCAGCGTATCCACGAACGCGATGTCTCCGCTGTATTGTTGTAAATAATCCGATAGACCAACCAGCAGGCTTCCATCGTGCTCCAGGACCCACAAACCTTCTTCTGTGTAGAAGCGGTCGGTACGAACTTTAAACGTAAATTTGTCAATCGTGAACTGAAAATTGTCGGACATCTTACCTTGCCTTGTGCTTTTTTTGGTTGCGAATGTTTGCTAGCGGCGACAAAAAACCAGCAGTGTTCGCCAGATTCAATTTGCTGCTCTGTCTTGGTCAGGCCGCTTTCAGCCAGGCTGCCACTTCTTCGTCAGAAGGGATGCGGCCGGCGGAAACGACTTTGCCATTGATCACCAGTCCAGGGGTAGCCAGGATATGGTAGGATAAAATGTCCTCCCGGTTGGTGACGTGTTCAAACTCTGCCTCGATGCCATTTGCTTCCGCGACACGGCGGGCAATTGCTTCCAGGTTCTGGCAGTTGCGGCAGCCCGACCCAAGAATTTTTATGTTTAACATTTTTGCTCCTTGACTGCGCTATTTTCGGTGATTGGCGTGTTTTTGACAGAACACTTTGGACACGGGCAGTGGCTGACCTCCGTAAATTCCGGCGACTTGGTGACACCAGTCATTGCTTGCGCCGCATCCAAGGCCGTGAAAATCTCCGGTTTGGTAACAGAGTAGTAAACATTCCAGCCTTCCTTGGCGATTTCCACGAGACCGGCTTCGCGAAGTACTGCCAGCTGCTGTGAAATATATGCCTGGCGTAAACCCAGATGGGCTTCGATGTGGCACACGCATTGCGGGCCCTCCCGCAATAACAACAGCAGTTGTATGCGGACAGGATGCGCCAGGGCTTTAAAAAGTTCCGCCTGGTCGTTATAGACGTCTGAGTCGGACTTTATTGCTGGAATAGTATTCAAAATCATGAATATGATTATACTACGATATATTGTCAATACAGGATGAACGGCGCTTGAATCTGCCAAGGGACAGACAAACTATTCTGTCACTGCTTGACCGTTTGTTTAAAACCGCTGATGCCCGGAACCCTCATCACTCAAACGCAGGTAAAAAAAGAATCCCACTATGTGGGATTCTTGTAAACAGGAGAAGCGAATTTTTTACGCGGCTACGCTCGCGACATTCACTTTAGCTTTGCGTTTTTTCTGGTAGACATCAAATGCCACCGCAATCAAAAGCACAGTGCCCTTCACCACCGTCTGCGAAAAGTCCGGGAAACTGGCCAGCTGCATGGCGTTATTCAGCACGCCGATAATCAGGATGCCGACCATCAGTCCAAAAATGGTTCCTTCACCACCCTTAAAACTGACGCCGCCCAACAACGCGGCCGTGAGGCAGTCAAATTCTAGTCCCTGCCCGGTGATGGTCTGACCCGCAAAGACCCGCGAGAGCAGCAAAACAGTGGTGATTGAGGAGACGAAGCCACAAATCATGAACAGGATTACCTTCATCTTATCCACATTAACGCCTGCCAGTCGGGCAGCCTCTTCATTGCCGCCCAAGGCGAAAACTTTGCGTCCAAAGTAGGTTTTTGTCAGGATGAATGAGCCAATCAGGGCGACAACAACCATAACGATGACCGGAACGGGGATGCCCCCGACATAGCCCTGTCCAAACCAGCGGAATGCGTCCGGAAAACCCATGATGTTGCGGGAGTGGTTGATGATATATCCAAAGCCTTTGAAAATTGCCGAGGTCCCAAGGGTGATAATCAGGGGCGCGATTTTGAGTTTTATATAAAGCAAGCCGTTAATCAGACCAAGACCGGTTCCCACAAGCATAATGAGGGGAATCGCGGCGCCAAGAGGCAATTTCCAATCGGCCATCATGATGGCGAGCAGCACATTGCTGAACACAATCTGCGAGCCGATAGAAAGGTCTATACCGCCGCTAATCATCACGAACATCAAACCCACAGCGCTGATGCCGGCAAAGGAAATCTGGCGAACCAGGGTGCGGATATTCCCGAAGGTCATGAAGTTGGGCGCGATGAACGAGAACAGGATTAATAAGAAGATCAGGATGACAAATGGCACGTTCTTTTTCATCAGGGAGCCTATTTTGCTGCCAAAAGAATTAAGTGCAACTGAGCGTTCGGTCATTGAGAATTCCTCCGGTTTTAGTTGGTCCCCGATGCAAGGTCGAGAATGTAATGTTGATCAAAATTGTCTTTTTGAACTTCCCCGGCTAATTTGCCTTCAGACATGACAATAATCCGGTCAGACATTCCCAATAATTCCTCCATGTCCGAAGAAATCATCAGGATGGTTTTCCCCAGGTCAGCCAGTTCCGTCATCAGGTGGTAGATTTCCTGCTTGGCGCCGACATCGATGCCGCGGGTGGGCTCATCAAAAATCAGGATATCTGATTCTGCCGCGAGAGATTTTGCCAGGACAACCTTTTGTTGATTCCCACCGCTCAGATTAATCACCCTTTGGGTCAGGCTGGGGGTTTTGATGTTAATTCTGTCTTTATAATGGCCAGCGATTTGGTCTTCTTTTTTTGTGTCCACAACGCTGTGTTTTGAAAGCTGTTTCAGAATGGGAAAAACAATGTTCCATTTGACCGACATTTCAAGGAAAAGCCCTTGCCCTTTGCGGTCCTCCGTCAGGAAACCAATCCGATGTTTAATGGCATCCAGGGGTGATTGGATTTGCGCGGAATTGCCACTTATTAGAATCTCGCCCTTTTGCGCTGGTACAGCTCCATAAATTAGCTGTGCTAATTGCGTGCGACCGGCGCCGACTAATCCGGCAATGCCTAAAATTTCCCCTGACCTGGCCACAAATGAGATATCCCGATTGCCATTTCCGGTCAGGTTCTTAACTTCCAGCGCGATTTCGCCAGGAGGGTTTTTACGGGCGGGATAGCTCTCTTTTAACGCGCGACCAACCATGAGTTTTATTAATTCCTGTCGATTGGTATCCGCCGTGTTTACCGTCGTGATGTAGCAGCCGTCGCGCAGCACGCTCACGCGGTCCGAAATGCGGAAGACTTCTTCCAGTCGATGTGAGATATAGATAACCGTCACACCCTTAGCCTTTAACTGCCGGATAATATTGAACATCATCTCAACTTCCGAGACGCTTAACGGCGCGGAAGGTTCGTCCATAATCAGGATTTTCACATTTTTGGAGACAGCCTTGGCGATTTCAACAATCTGTTGATCAGCAATTGAAAGGTCGTGCACCATCGCGCGCGGGTCGATATTGACATCAAATTGCGCCAAAACCGCGGCAGCTTTTTTTACAAATTCGTCAGCGTTATAAAGCGCTGAATTCTCGCTTTTTTCACATAAATAGATATTTTCAGCCACAGATAGAGTGGGGACAAGGTTGAACTCCTGGTAAATAACCTCGACCCCAAGCTCCCTGGAAATGTGGGGAGTGATTTTGTGGAACGCGTTGCCCTTGATTGAAATCGTCCCTGAATCGATTTCAATGGCTCCGGCTACCGCCTTGATCAGGGTTGATTTTCCTGCGCCGTTCTCACCCAGCAAGGCATGGACCTCCCCTTCCAGAAAGTCTATGGAGACATTGTTTAGCGCCAGAACGCCGGGATAGCGCTTGGTTACATTCTGCAGGGATAAAACGACCTTGCCATCCATCTTAATTTCCCTCAATTTCTACTGAAGGGGAGGGTATGGAGCACTTTCCATCTCTCCCCTTCAGGTCGGGTAATCAATAAGCAGCGACCGGGACTACTTTAGGGTTGAGAAGTCGCAGTTGATAGGTTCCAGGGCATCATTGATGATGTTGGGATATTCCACGCCCTGCAGCATCTTTTTAATTTGCTCGTAGGTCGCTATGTCAAGCGCTGTACCGCCGATGGCGACAAAGCCCTTGTAGGGGTCCTGGCAGCTGGTAACGGTGGGGATCATGGACGGGTCCATGTCGCCGGCGAAGACGCCGTATTTCGTCGTGTCAACATTCGGAAGCGCTTTGATGGCATTGGAAATGCCCTGCGCGTGCGCTGTTGATTGGCCAATGAAAACCTTGACGTTTGGATTGGCTGTCAGGACGTTCTCGGCCGCAGCCTGTCCGACGGGGATGCTGTCACCGGTGACGTCCAGATGCGCGACCAGTTTTACCTTCGGACAAATATCGGTAATGGTAGCATACCCTTCGTCGCGCAGCTTCATGCCAACATTGGAGCTCGCGCCGCCAATGATGGCAGTTTCAACAGTGCCATTCGCGGCATCAGGATAGACTGCTTCGATGAAATCGCAGGCCATCTTGGCGACTTTCTGGCCGTCTTCGTACTGGCTGGTGTGCATGATGGCATCAAATGGGGCAAGCTTCTGGGGAGGAACGCCCATGACCGGGATGCCAGCAGCTTTTACCTGCTCAATCGCGGGCAGCAGTTGGTCGATTTCTCCAGCTGCCATGACGTACATAAAATCAACTTTCATTGAGATGCAGTTCTCAATCTGGTCAAACTGCTGATTTAAACCGCCTTCATCAGCGCCGTATACCAACACCTCGACGCCGTCAGCCTTAAATTGCTCGGTGACGGAGGTGGCGACGCCGTTCAGGAAGGGATTGGCGAGTGATGGAATGATATAGCAGACCTTCTTGCCTTTGATATCAAAGGGGGAGCCGGGTTTAGCCGGAATCATCGTGACTACCGTGTCCTCAGCGGGTTCTTCCGCCGCGGGGGCTGGGGCTTCAGTCGCCTTGGCAGCGCAGCCAGAAATCAAGAGCGCTGCGATTAGCAGGATGCTGAACACAATAATGGACTTTTGCTTCATTTTCAAATCTCCTTTTTGGATAGTAATGGATGCGTTGGTTTGCGGAGTTGGGTTGTTTCTTTGATAATCGTCACCTGCTTTCCTTAAAAATTATTCCTTCGATCTTAGCGGTCACGGAACTTGGGTAAGAGCGATAGACGCATGTAGCAGTCAATCTCAAGTCCTAACATTTGGGCAACAAACGCAAAGTTTCGAACACCTACAGATGGATGCTGGACAATTATGAGTTTTGTAGAGTGAAACCGCGTTTCAATAAATTGAGTATAAACGAAATTCTCAGTTTTGTCAATCACTAGAATTTTGAGAATAATTCATCATTAATGAGAGAAATAAGTATTTAGAATGGCTGTGCGGCACAAAGGCCTGGAAATACCAGGCGGAAGACTGGCGCGAAAATACAAATTTGTTTAAATCGCCGAAGCGCCAGTTAGCTCAGCACAAGGCGCTGAATTTTCCAGAACCGCAAGGGGCTCAGGGTAGTTTGTGGTCTTTTTTTTATCAGGGACTCAAGTCGTGCCGTATTGACACGGAACACCAAGCTCATGGCAATGTCTCTACAGGGGAAAATCGCTTACATCACGTTGACTGTGCGAACTTCCACACGAGGGAGCATGTCTCGCAGGTCTGTTATTGATACAGATGCCAACCATTCGGTCGAGATGACCACCGCCCCGAATGCGGCAGCCCACAGCGCGACCTCGTTGAGCGGCATGTTTTGCGAAAAGCCGTAGGCCAAACCGGCCATAATCGCGTCGCCCGCGCCAGTCACGTTACGGGGCGCCATTTTAGGGGGCATCGCCAGGACAATTTTGTTCTGGGACGCCAGCAAAACGCCCAGGCTGCCAATTGAGATGGCCACATGCTGG
>Ga0208459_1003239_pt1 | contig 12996 bp, 13 predicted proteins | sample AD_UKC087_MetaG_FD_184433 | JGI IMG/M metagenome (GOLD analysis project Ga0208459, IMG submission 184433) | Active sludge microbial communities of municipal wastewater-treating anaerobic digesters from USA - AD_UKC087_MetaG (SPAdes) (version 2) | ecosystem: Engineered > Bioreactor > Anaerobic >... | reverse complement strand
TTACACCCATCTACTCATAATGGGCCGTACACCTGCTGAAGACATTATTGATGTGGCGAACAAGTACCAGGTCGATGAGATCATAATTGGAACCGACAGGACGTCTATGATCAGGAGACTCAAAACAGGTAGACCCATAAGTCATGTCATCAGTCGGGCCAGGTGTCCAGTCCTCATTGTTTGAACTGGAGCAACAGTCACGCCTGCAGGAGGTTTGTACCGGGAGCTGTACAGTACCTCATGCAGCAAATATGGCCGAGAAAATGATCCGCCATCTACAGGCAGGTAACGAATCGGTTCATACAACCATAAACAGGCTAACTACTAAAAGACTACAGGGATGAGGAGGTTGCCGTGAGACTACTGATGTACTATGATGGCAAGGATCACTCAAAAAGTGCGTTACAGACCGTGATAGACCGTGCAAAGGCTCTAAAAGCAAAGGTTCACGTCTTATCATCCGTATCGAGCTGGGGTGAACCAAGTGTAAAAACCATACATGAGATTCGAAATGGCCTTTATTACGTCAGAGATGCTTTGAACAAAGATAATATTCCCTGTTACACGCACCTTCGGATCAGGTGGCGGAACCCAGGCGAAGACATTGTTGACATAGCCAACAAGTATAAGATCGATGAGATCATAATCGGGACAAACAAGGAATCCAAGGTCTCAAAGTACAGACATGGATGGTTTATAAATCATGTGTTGGACTGGGCTAAATGCCCAGTGCTTCTAGTATGAACAAGACCAGATACAGCATACATGTGCTAGGACGTTTATATTATATAAACCAGAGGATTCTATATGAGACTATTGGATAAGAATACATCTCTTAACCAATATAGTAGATCCCCTGAGATCAAATTCAGCTTTTGGCTGATTGCAGCATGTAAGATCTTTGAGTAAAGGAATGATCATAGAGCAATTAATCAGGCAGGTAGAAGATGCTTATACACAAAAGAAGCTTGTCAGTAATGGATACCTCAAAGGAGAGCAAAGTCTCACCATCATTGTGAGCGTAAGCCGACGGTAACGTCAGGCTTACCTCTATCTTTCTTTCGTTACAGTCTGCAGGAAATGTCATTCGTTCCTTGAACGGCAAGGGACAATCATTTTCAACCGGGTAACGAAGCTCATTCTTCACGCATAAGGCTATGATGCAGCTACAAGACTACAAGGATAAGGAGCAGATCATGAGATTGCTGATGTACTATGATGGAACGGACCACACAAGAGATGCTTTGAACACCGTAAAAGAAATTGCAAAAGGCATGAATGCGAAGGTTCATGTCGTATCATCCCTTTCCGGGTGGAGCCATCTTGATGTCAAGATCATCGATGAGATGGAAAATGGTTTGAATTATATTAAAGAACACCTGGAAAAAGAGAGTATTCCCTGCGAGACCCACCTTCTTATCAGAGGCAAGAATCCGGGCGAAGATATTGTTGATGTAGCCAACAAATACCAGGTCGATGAAATCATCATCGGAACGAACAGGAAAACCAAGATCGAGAAGTTCATGCCCGGGTGGTTTATCAATCATGTAATCGACAGGGCAAGATGTCCTGTTCTTATAGTCTAACCGGAAGATTCTCCCCCCGTCTGCCGGAGGGGTTTCGCCTTTATCCAGGCGCCCCCTCCGGCAGCATACATGTGGAAGGATTTTTGTTGGGGAATAGATGGATCATTCCTGATGCTGGCTCTGCTGAAGGAGAAGATCATGGCAGAAAAGAAGATATACATAACCGAGCATGACAAGGAGAGGCTCGAGGCATTCATCGAGCATGCCGAGCAGTTTGGATATTCTCACAGGAAGGACATCTTGGCATTAGCAGATGAGCTGGAACAAGCGGAAATAGTATCGCCGGAGGACGTGCCCCCTGATGTCGTGACCATGAACTCGAAGGTCGTTCTTTGTGACGTGAACACTTCTGAGGAGAAAACCTATGTTTTGGTGTTTCCAAAGGATGCGAACATTAATGCGGGGGCATTATCGGTCCTCGCACCCGTGGGTGTAGCAATTCTGGGGTGTGCCAGAGGGGATGTGGTAGAATGGCAAGTTGGGCATGGAAAACGCCAGCTTAGAATCAAGCAGGTTCTTTATCAGCCCGAGGCTGCTGGAGATTACCATCTATAGTGCCAAGATCTCCTGGATGTGGGAACCTTTCCCGCCTGCAGGCTCATCAATAACAATAGAAGTGAACTGCCTCACAGACAAGGAAAGAAGCGGGTTTGTGTGGCGAAAGGAGGCTTTACAATGTTTACTCCAAAAACCATACTTGTTCCCACAGATTTTTCAAAGCTGTCCGACAAGGCAATAGAGAAGGCCGTCGACCTGGCTGATAAATATAATGCAAGGGTGGTGATACTCCACGTCATCAGTGAGAACGTCCGGCAATGTGCAGTTGATTACTGCATTAACTATGAGGATGTTCTCAGGCTTGAGGAGGAGAACCTGAACAAGTCCCTTGACCTAATGCAAACTGAGGTGGCTGGTCTGATCGGGAACAGACACATCGAGGTAGCCTTTGACGTCAAGAAAGGGTCTCCTGCAAAAGTCATCCTTGATGAGCAGGGGATAGAAGGTGCCGATCTGATCGTCATCGGCTCACAGGGCAAGCAGGGGTTCAAGAAGCACCTCCTGGGAGGAGTCGCAGACAAGGTGGTGCGAGGCGCCAGAGTCCCTGTAATGGTCGTTCATGCCTAGAAAACCTGACTCCCTCTGGCATGGCTATCATGGCCATGCCAGGGGGTGTTTTATTGGAAACCGTTTAAATACCCTGGCGAGAGCGAAAATCATCACATTCTTAACATCAGAATACTAGCCTCGATTAAAATATTCCCTACGTCGTTCATTCTGTGAAGCCGTTCTTTCTGCGAACTAACATCCTTTTGGTTTATCAACAAACTATTGCATAATCACCAAGTTACAGCCAAATCAAAACAAAGAAGAAGTAGTAGGAATCACTGAAGCCCTTATGGCAGGCTGGTGAAGCTTCATGTAAAATCTCGTCCTTCACCGGTTTCTTCATAGGTCACGCCATCACGGATGTGATAGATACGTTTGAAGGTTGGAATGATCTTTTCGTCGTGAGTGACAACAATGATAGCAGTTTCAAATCTACGTGCCATCTCGTTTAAAATACGGATTACCGCCAATGCGCGTTCGCTGTCAAGCGGCGCGGTCGGTTCATCGGCGAGGATCACCGGCGGGCGATTGACCAAGCCCCTGGCGATGGCAACCCTTTGCTGTTCCCCGCCGGAGAGTTGCGAAGGCATAGCCTTGGCACGATGCACCACATCAAGTGCTTGTAATAACTCTGTTGCCCGTAGGCGCGAGTCGGCATTGGGCTTCCCTGCCAGCATAGGCAGTAGGGCTACGTTGTCGGTAACATCAAGGAAAGGAATGAGGTACGGTGCCTGAAAGATAAAGCCAATTCTGTCGCGGCGCAGGGCGCGCAGGTCAACGACCTTCCAATCGTCATCGTAGATCACCTCGTCGCCAAGTGTCATACGCCCGGATGTCGGCTCAATTACCGCCCCCAGGCACTTAAGGAGCGTGGTCTTGCCGGATCCTGAAGGTCCAATCAGGCCTACTACTTCACCAGGATCCACCTGCATATTTGCGTTCTTCAGGGCGTCAACGGCAGTGTCTCCGCTACCGTAGCGTTTTTTTAAGCCTTCGATACGAATACCTTTGCCGGGCATATCAGCCTCCTATGGCCTCGGCCGGATCGACCTTGAGGGCGGCACGAATGGCGATAATGCTCGATAGCACGCAGATTACAATGACGGCGACGAACCCGATTATCGAGTCGAAGGGCTCCAACAGCACATATTTGGGAAAAATCGGCGCCATCAAAAGGGTGGCAGTGATCTTTCCTACCACAAAGCCGATCAACCCCAGAGCAATGGATTGTTGCATTATTAGGCTAACAATAGTGCGGTTTTTTGTGCCAATCAGTTTAAGCACGGCGATCTCGCGAATTTTTCCAAGGGTCAGGGTATAGATGATGAAGGCGACGATGGCTGCGCTGACAATCGAAAGGATGACTAGGAACATGAATATCTGTTTGGCTGAGGTGGCAATCAGTTTGCCCACCAGGATTTCCTCCATCTGGCTGCGGGTGTAGACTGTCAAACGCTTCCAGCGGTGAACTGATTTCGCCACATCTATTGCGTCATGACCCGCTTCAATTTGCACCAGAACAGCATTGACATAATTATTAGTGCTTTGCGAAGCGATAATGGCATCGAGTAGCCCCGGGACTTGCGGCCGATTGAAGGCCGGGTTTGCGGCTGTGCGGCGTCTCTGTTGGTGGATGGCGTCATTATCCTTGAGAAATTGGGCTTCCTGGGCATCCTTGAGCGGAATGAATACCATTGGATCTCCGCCAGAAGAAACCATTCGCCGAGTCAGGCCAACCACGGTGTAGTAGTTACGTCGGATCTGTATACGTTCACCAAGCTTGAATCCGGAGGCGATATCGGCTACGGCCTCGTAATGGTCACGTGTAATCTGGCGGCCGGCGACAAGATACGTCGGCCAGCCGGGTGTGCCGGGTTCGCCAGCCGTAACGCCGGTAACCATTGCCCGAACGTCGCGTGCACCTTGGCGCACCTGCATGGTGAGATAGGTAACGTTCGCCGTGCGGGCGACTCCTGGCATACTGCGGATGCCGCGCCAGACATCGTCATAGATGCTCGATGGTTCGGCATAGGGCCCGAGGGTGTCCTTTTGCACCACCCAGAGATCGGCGCCGCTGTTATCGAGCAACACCTTGGCATCATCCACCATGCCGCGGTAGATGCCGGCCATGGATAAGGTAATACCTATCAGCAGCCCAAGACCCACGCCGGTAAAGACGAATTTCCCCCAGGCATGCATGATATCACGCCCGGCAAGGCTGATCATTATTTTACTCCCAGCAAATGTTTGACCACGCGAATTCGGGTATGCTCATTCAAGGCCTTCGCACTATAGACGACAACCTGATCACCGACCTTCAACCCTTCAAGTACCTGCATCTGACCATCCAAATTGGTGGTACCCAGAGCGACCGGTGTGAAGTGTAGATTGCCATTTATGACCTGCCACACACCCAATTTGCCACCGATGCGATGAACTGAAGCATTGGGAATGATCGGGCCGGGCTGAAGTGCTGGTAAAGCAATGGTGACCTCTGCCAATTCACCGATTGGAGGTAGAGGGTCGGGCATTCGGTCGAATACCACTTTGGCCAGCGTTTCCTCGGTCACTGCATCGGCCAATGGCTCTATCCTCAGCACGCGACCGGTCCGTATTTTGCCCACTTGCGAGTGTAATATGATCTGGGCCGGCAGATTTGCGGCAAGACCACGCATATGAATTTGGTTGAAACGAACATTGACCCACAAGCTCTTGGGGTCGATCAGTTCTACCACTGCCTGGCCCGCCACAATCGTGGTACCTGGATCGGCATTGCGCGCTACGACCAGACCATCAACAGGCGCGATCAACTGCAAATTCCTGCGTTGTGCAACCAAGGCCTCTCGCTCAGCACGGACGCGTGCGAATTCCTCGTGCGCAGCTTTCTGGCCTGCCTCGGCGATCTGCAGTTCTTGTCGTTTAGTAGAGACCGTCTCCTCACTAATTGATTGTACTTCCAACAACTGCTCATAACGCCGCGCTTGTGTTTTCGCATAGTGCAGGCGGGCTTGTGCATCGTCTATTTGTGCTTTTGCCCGTTTCAGTGCGGCATCCTGGGCGTGGATGCGTTCGTCAAGGTCAATCGGGTCCATTCTGCCAAGCTCCTGCCCCGTTTTAATCTGATCTCCAACATTTACATTCAGTCGATTGACACGTCCGGCAAACGTAGGGCCAATCTTGTAGGTGTATTGAGCCTCAACGGTACCGATGCCGAAAAGCGATGGCGAGAGGGAGTGGGCTTCCACAGTGGTTAGTACTACGGATACTGGCGCGAGGGGCCCGGAACGAAGAGCAACATAAACAAAAAGCACAAATAGGGGTATAAGTACTGCAACCAGAGCCAAGGTACGTTTTCTTGTTCGTAGACATTTCATGGCTCACTCCTGATTCTACTTTGGTAGATAGCAAAAACCCTCGACATTTCACTACAGATGAGGTTTACATTGCCATTTAGTCGCGATTGCATCACTTGTCCCTTCTAGAATGAGCTTTAACGAATCCATATCCTAGGGAAAAATCTTCCTGTTTGTGCAACATATTCACGATACTTATTTTGAAATATTCTGGACAATATTTTTTCTTCCTGGATGATAAGGTGGTGCCAGATTGGATGTATCAAGATCACAGAGAACAGGATAATCCATGAATTCAAATATAGAGCCACAGATGGTAATATAAAAGTAATCCAAGCGGCATACATCGGGTGACGGAACCACTTAAAAGGACCCCTTGTGCATAGCTCGTCTTTGGCCCACCAATTTCGCATCATCCAAACACTCCAGAGAAACAGACCCAATCCAATAACGGCAATTACTCCCCCAATAATTTTTATAGGCGCCGGATTTGCCAATATAGCAGGGTGACCTGATATGCGATCCACCCAAGCAGCTATCGATAACAACAGAAGGGTAATAACCGCGCCCATCGGACCGACGCCAAATAATTTTTGTAGTGTGCCGATCTCCATCAAGACCCAATCGAATCAATCATATCTAATTTCAGCAATGAGTGGCCAGATAATGACTGCTGCAATTTCAACTAAATAAGCAGCTGTCTCTGGAAATCAGTGAGAACCATGTGGCCATGTTCGGTTACTGCCACTGTGTCTTCTACCCGTACTCCCCAGGGGCCTGTGTATAGGCCACAATTCCCAACGGCTATCACAGTGCCCGTCTTCAAAGGATCCGGGGCCTTTTCCCCGTGAAAGAAGGCATGTCCTGCAGGCAAAGGTGATTCCTCGAACTCGATCCCGACACCGTGGATCGGGGGGCCGAAGATATGATTATCATGCCCGGCCTCCTTCATGATCCCATGCATGGTTCCTTCCAGATCCATCATATCTGCACCGGCCCTGACCTTGGTGATCGCGGCCTGCTGGGCCTTGAGGTACAGATCATAAGCCACCTGCTGATCCGTAGTCGGTTTTCCTGCACAGACCGTCCGGCATACGTCCGCACTGTAGCCGTTTACAATGGGGTGGATGTCGATCATCACCAGGTCGTTCTTTTCGATCTTTCTCTGGGTTGGCAGGCCATGGGCGATATTGGTGCGCTCACCGGAGCAGACGTATGTCTTCCAGAATTCGTCTGCCCCTGCCTGGCGCATAGCGTATTCGGCCTCTGCTGCAACCTGACTCTCGGTCATGCCTGGCTTGAGGGACTTGAGGGCAGCGGCCATGCCCTGCACCGCAACCTTGGCGGCATTCAAGATGAGACTTATCTCTTCTTCGTCCTTGACGATCCTCAGTGCCGATATGATGTGCGTACAGTCCTTTGGGACAACTTTCTCGGGCTTCCCATGAGGATGGGTCAGCATACCCATCATGGACTGAGTGAGAAAAGTGTATTCAAGGCCTACCGTACCCTTCTGTATTCCAAAATCTTTGAAGTAATGGGCAATGGCATGTATCATCCCAACTTCATCATCAAATCCAATTATATGATCAAATCGAGCACTTTTTGTCACATCCTCAATATCTGTCTTGGGAACACCCAGTGCGACTTTCCCATCCCTCGTAATCATGGCGAAAGAACAAAGACGGCCATCGCCAGTAAGGTAGAATATGTTCGAAGGCTTTGTCAGGAGGAGCACATCAAGATTCTCCTCCCACATCAGCCGGGTACAGTCTTGGATACGTTTTTCATGGATAGAAAAAACCATGATGTGTCCTCCTCTTAAAAGTTTTTTTCGATACCCCTAGTGGGCATGCTCAGATGACACACCTTTCTTTTCACCATGGTGAGCGTCAGGACCTGCTGCGGCCATGTGAAGGCGCTCGACATAGTGAACATAGTCCACATACGCCTCAACATACTCTCTGCCCTGTTCCACGCTTTTATCAGCCATCTTCTTCGCCTTCATGGTCTTTTCAAAACGCTGGTGAATGCCTTCGGTCACAAGATGAGCGGTCTCCTTCGTGAGCTTTTCAACAGAGCCGGTTTCCAGCGCCTTGTCTGCTGCCGCCACAGAGGGTTCCAATTCTCCTGCCGGTTTCAGGCCATCGTATGGAGCGCCTTCACCTGCCCGGTGGAGCCTAACCAGAGTCTCGAAGAAGTACATGTCTGCCAGTTCCTGTGCATCCTTGCCCTTATTCCGGACAGCTAGGGTCCGCTTAAAAGCTTCCTTAAGCTCTGCTTCGTGGTCTTTTTGTACCCACTTCAGCACGGGTGTGACATCACCTTTTTTCAGGGCCTGTTTCGCCGTCATGACCACTGGGCCGTCCAGCGTGTCGCAATGGGCGAAAGCCGTCAATGGAACTGAAGCCAGAAAAACCAGCAAGCCGAAGACAGGTAGAACTCTGCCAAGAATATTCCCTTTGATTTCCATGATTCGTTACCTCCTTTCTGATCGTCTTGTTAAACTTTTCAATGACAAGGCAACGGCACATTACATGAGAAAACGGAATTATATTTAATGTGCAGTTGTCTCTGTTCAAGGCCCCTATTGTCCATTGAGGAAAACAGGTACAATGTCAGCAGAGTTGCTGGGCCTAAAGGATTCCAGCCTCCTTATGTTTGGCGGCTATGGCCTCGGCAAGGTTGTCAATTGCATCCAGATCACCATGAGCGGGAAGACCCTTACAGAGCACTGGGGGTATGACCTCTACCTTTAAATTCGGGATCATGGATGAAAGCTGTTCGATCACCTTAGTACCCCAGCCATACGAACCAATGATGGAGGCAAACCTTGCCTTGGGGCGAAGGGCATTGGCCAGATACGTTGCATAGACAATATTCGGATGAGCCCCGGTAAGTACTGTGGGTGTCCCTATAACAATGGTTGCAGCATCAACCAGGGCCATGGCAAGCTTTCCGATGTCAGAGTCCGCCAGGTTAAACTGTTCGACTCGTACCCCTCTATCGGTAAGCGCTCCCACCAGACGATTCACAAGAATGGCGGTGCTCCCGTGCATGGTTATATAGGGGATGACCACGATATTTCTGGGGGGCGAGGACACCCACTCTTCATAGGCGCTGATGATGAACCCAGGATCATCATAGATGGCGCCATGGCTAGGGGCAATAAGCTTCACATCGAGTTTCTTCACCTTGGCCAGGTTTTTCTCAATGATAGCCCTGAACGGCATCATGATCTCAGCGAAGTATCTCTTGGCTGCCTCGTATACACGGCCCTTGTCTGTGACATAAAGCTCATTGGTAGCGATGTGCGATCCGAAAAAATCGCAGGAAAAAAGTATATGGTCTTCTGCGAGCCAAGTCACCATGGTCTCTGGCCAGTGCACCCATGGCGTATGAATGAACTGGAGACTCTTATTTCCCAGAGAGATAGTCTGGCCGTCCTCAACCACCATGAATCTTTCCAGGGGAATGCCCAGGTGAATCGCCAGGAGCTCCTTCCCTTTGGCCGTTGATATGACTTTCGCAGAGGGGTACTTCCCGAGGACTAATGGAATTGTTCCTGAATGATCCTGCTCGGCATGGTGGGCAACAACGTAGTCGATACGGTCAATCCCGGAAAGCTGTTCTATCAGCTTCTCGGACATTGCCGGGTCTACGGAATCTATGAGTGCAATCTTATCGCTTCCTCTTACAAGGTAAGCATTATAGCTGGTCCCATCAGGCAGAGGGATGAGCGAGTCAAAGAGTCTCCTGTCCCAGTCTATTGCCCCCAGCCAGAAAACACCTTCAGCAATCTTCCTCATATTCATAATCGTTCCTCCCTGTCCATAATTTCTATCTTCAGGCTGTATCAATCCAGAGGTGTGTCCCCCTTTGACTTGCCACGTATCACGTCACTGGTTTGCTCTCCTTGATCTAGGTCAAGTGGTCTCTCTTAATGTGTCATGTCATCATGTTTACTCCCAGCACGTGATGTTCAATATTTAATAGGATAAGCATTGAAGCCATTCAATCGGGCATGTCCTGATAGGGCGATAGGGTATCCCCTGTTAAACATCCTGATGCAAGCTTCGTGATATGCATGAACAACACACAAAGCCTTGAAAGCCGATAAATTCTTTTATGTATTACCCATTAGGTTTTTCGACAAACTCATCAATAATCATTGGTCGTGTATGAATAATGACGACCATATATAGTAACTCAAAATTATCACCTTTCCCCTACTGAAGAATCTTTTGCGTGATCAATGATTGCCAAAGGGTCATGGGTACCACCGATTTGTCGAAGTTATCAACGCTTTGCATAAAGATATGATCATGCTCTCAATAATTTAATAACCACAAAGCATTGGGTATACTATGAGATTTAAATTTCATATAGGTGGTCAACTTATATAAAGCATATCCAAGATAATCAAAGAGTCTAACCAGTGCGAAAGATTGTTGACATATCTAATTAGTTCTGGTAGGTTAGATTTTCCAAAAATAGAGATAAGGCAGTTGAGATGTTCATTAACAAATATAGATTATCCGTAATAATATCCCTGCAGGGGTGGAAGATCTCACCGCTGTCAAAAATGTAAGCTCACGGTACATTCGAGCTTACATCTAACCTTTTCGTCACAGCACGCATCGATTGCCTGCAGTTCCTCGCAAAGGAACAACTCGTAGTCTTTAGTGCTGTGATGAACTCTGTAACGCCCCACGTGCGGCAATGGTGGGGTTTCAAGAATACAGCACTAAGGAGGGTACCATGAGATTACTGATGTACTACGACGGTAAAGACCATACGAAAGATGCTCTGAAAACCGTGAAAGCCCGTGCAAAAGCACTGAATGCGAAGGTTCATGTCCTATCATCACTTTCAAGCTGGGGCGATCTCAGCGTGAAAATCATCCGGGAGATAGAAAATGGGCTTCATTACATCAAGGGTGTCCTGGATAGAGAAAATATTCCTTGTTACACCCATCTACTCATAATGGGTCGTACTCCTGCTGAAGACATTATTGATGTTGCGAACAAGTACCAGGTCGATGAGATCATCATTGGAACCGACAGGACGTCTATGATCAGGAGGCTCAAAACAGGTAGACCCATAAGTCATGTCATCAGTCAAGCCAGATGTCCAGTCCTCATTGTTTGAACTGGACCAACAGCCCTGCCAGCAGGAGGTTTGTACCGGGATCTGTACGGTACCACCTCCTGCAGCAAATATGGCTGAAAAAATGATCCGTCATCTACAGGCCGGTAACGAATCGGTTCATACGACTATAAACGAGCTAACTACTACAAGACTACAGGGATGAGGAGGCTGCCGTGAGACTACTTATGTACTATGATGGTAAAGATCACTCAAAAAGTGCGTTACAGACTGTGATTGACCGTGCAAAGGCTCTAAAAGCAAAGGTGCACGTCTTGTCATCCGTATCGAGCTGGGGAGAACCAAGTGTAAAGACCATACATGACATTCGAAATGGCCTTTATTACGTCAGAGATGTTCTGAACAAAGATAATATTCCCTGTTACACGCACCTTCGTATCAGGTTGTGTAATCCAGGCGAAGACATCGTTGACATAGCTAACAAGTATAACATCGATGAGATCATAATCGGGACGAGCAAGGAATCCAAGGTCGCAAAGTACAGACATGGATGGTTTATAAATCATGTATTGGACTGGGCTAAATGCCCTGTGCTCCTTGTATGAACAAGACCAGGTGCAGCATACATGCGCAAGGACGTTTATATTTATATGAACCAGAGGATTCTATATAAGACTTTTGGACAAGATTATTTCTCTTAACCAATATAGTAGATCCCCTGAGATCAAATTCAGCTTCTGGCTGATTGCAGCACGTAATAATTTTGGGTAAGGGGATTATTCATAGAACTGTTGATCAGGAAGGCAGAAGATGCACATACATGACAGATGCTTGTCAGTAATGGATACCTCAAAGGAGAGCAAAGTCTCACCATCATTGTGAGCGTAAGCTGACGGTAACGTCGGGCTTACCTCTATCTTTCTTTCGTTACAGTCTGCAGGAAATGTCATTCGTTCCTTAAACGGTAAGGGACAATCATTTTCAGTCGGGTAACGAAGCTCATTCTTCGCGCATAAGACTATGGTGCAGCTACAAGACTACAAGGATAAGGAGCAGATCATGAGATTGCTGATGTACTATGACGGAACGGACCACACAAGAGATGCTTTAAACACCGTGAAAGAAATTGCAAAAGGCATGAATGCGATGGTTCATGTCGTATCATCCCTTTCCGGGTGGAGCCATCTTGATGTCAAGATTATCGATGAGATGGAAAATGGTTTGAATTATATTAAAGAACACCTGGAGAAAGAGCGTATTCCCTGCGAGACCCACCTTCTTGTCAGAGGTAAGAATCCGGGCGAAGATATTGTTGATGTAGCCAACAAGTACCAGGTCGATGAGATCATCATCGGAACGAACAGGAAAACCAAGATCGAGAAGTTCATGCCCGGGTGGTTTATCAATCATGTAATCGACAGGGCAAGATGCCCTGTTCTTATAGTCTAACCGGAAGATTCTCCCCCCGTCTGCCGGAGGGGCTACGCCTTTATCCAGGCACCCCCTCCGGCAGCATACAAAGAAAAGGATTTGTTTGCTGCGGAACAGATGGGGCAGTTCTCATGGCGGCGCAGTTGCAGGAGGAGATCATGGCAGAAAAGAAGATATACATAACCGAGCATGACAAGGAGAGGCTTGAGGCATTCATCGAGCATGCCGAGCAGTTTGGATATTCTCACAGGAAGGATATCTTGGCATTAGCAGATGAACTGGAACAGGCGGAAATAGTATTGCCGGAAGACGTGCCCCCTGATGTCGTGACCATGAACTCGAAGGTCGTTCTGTGTGATCTGAACACTTCTGAGGAGAAGACCTATGTTCTGGTGTTTCCCAAGGATGCG
>Ga0208459_1003238_pt1 | contig 12997 bp, 9 predicted proteins | sample AD_UKC087_MetaG_FD_184433 | JGI IMG/M metagenome (GOLD analysis project Ga0208459, IMG submission 184433) | Active sludge microbial communities of municipal wastewater-treating anaerobic digesters from USA - AD_UKC087_MetaG (SPAdes) (version 2) | ecosystem: Engineered > Bioreactor > Anaerobic >... | reverse complement strand
AGACGTTAAAAAATGCCGTTCCCTCGTGCGCCGACAGGCCTGCAGGATTCCTGTGTGACCCTGCCTGCGTCACCCCTGCGCAAGCAGGGGTCCAGAGTCCTGCTGGATTCCTGCTTGCGCGGAAAGACGTTTAGGAATGCCGTTTCCTGCGGGATTTTGTGTTTTCTCTTGGCGAATCCGCTGACTTGCGGCAAATAGAGAACAGTGGTTCTTCCGGCGAACTGACGGTTTCCATCTGGTTTTTAGTGCGATTGCCCTGGGGTTCTCTCTTGACGCGAACCCCCGGGAACCCTACAATGGCCGTGCGGGGCGGTTTTTACATTCACAGTGTGCGCAGAGTACTATTGTGGGTGATGCAGGGTCGGTGGATGGCGGAGGGCATGGAGCAGTCCGGGGGCCGGAACCAGATCATGCTGCCTGCACGGGCACGTCGCCCAATGGAAAGAGAATGAGCTTTACCTCAAAAGAGCCAACCAAGAAACGCATCGGCGAACTGCTTATTGAAGCGGGCCTGGTCACTCGCGAACATGTCGAGGAAGCCCTGGCGAAACAGCGCCGCGAGGGCGGAAAGCTGGTGGAGTTGCTCATCGCGCTCGGGCGGCTGCAAGCCAATGAGTTTGTGAGCTTTCTGGCGCGGCAGGGCGGTTTGCCGAGCATTGATCTTCAGCACTATGAGATTCCCCAGCCGATCATCGCGCTGCTGGACCGCGAGTTTGTTTTGAAGCACGAGGTCATTCCCATCGACAAGCTGGGCAAGCTGCTGACGGTGGCGATGGTGTGTCCGCTGGACTCGGACACCATCGAAGAGCTGCACGTGATGACGCAGTGCAAAGTGAAGCCGCTGTTGTGCTCGCCTGACGCGATCCGCATGGCTATCCAGCGCTACTATCCCGCGGCGGGTCCGGCGCCTGCCCGGAAGGCCGAGGGGGCGGCGCTGAACGTGGACGGCCTGGAGGGCGCCCTGAGCCTGCGCAACGTGACGCGGCTGGTGCGCGAGATCGAGTCGCTGCCGGCGCTGCCCGAGACCATCCGGCGGGTGCGCGAATCGGCGTCGGATTCCACGGTCTCGGTGAAGGAAGTCGGGAAAATCATCTCGGGCGATCCGGCGGTGGCGGCAAAGGTCCTGAGCGTTGCCAACTCGGCCGCCTATGGGTTCTCGCACCGCGTGGACAGCGTCTCGCACGCGGTGTCGCTGCTGGGGCTTCGTGAAACGTATTCCCTGGTACTGGCCCTGGCCATCGCCGACATCATGAAGGGAAGCAAGGGGTTCGACTACAAACGGTACTGGGAACAGGCGGTCAACTGCGCCGCCGCGTCCCGATTGCTGGCCGAAGAGCATGGGCGGACCGACAACGGCGGCACGTTCACGGCCGGACTGTTGCACAACCTTGGCAAACTGGCCCTGGCCCACGTGGCCCCCGGCGCCTATCCGCAGATCGGGGCCGACCTGTATGGTCAGGACCTCATTGCGGCGGAACAGAAAATCTTCGGCCTTGCCCACCCCGAAGCGGGCTACGAACTTGCCCTGCACTGGGACCTGCCCGAGCACGTCGCCGAAGCCATCCGCTTCCACCACACGCCCGAGCAGGCCACGAAGCACGCCGACGTCGTATCGCTGGTGGCCCTGGCGGTGCTGATGGTCTACGCTTCGATGTCCATGGATCCCAGCGACGACCGCTTCTTCGAGGAGCACAATGACCTGGTCCGGCGCGCGGGACTCGAGCTGGAACGTTCGAAGACCGCCTATCATACCTTCCTGATGCGTCTGATGGATCTGACCGCGGAAGCGTTCACCGCCTGACCCGCGCGTGGGCGGCGGGACCGGCCGCCCGGCATGGCTGCAAGAAATGCACAGTACGCCCCCGAATGCGCTCCTTTTGCACAGCCCTGGACCGCAACTGGCCCTGGAATGAATGGCACGGGTCTTGCTCATTGCCTGGGTGGAACACGAAATGGCCCACCCCCAGAGGGAATGCGACCCGACGGGGCGCCTGAAAGGAGACCCACCATGAAGACGATGAAACGATTCGCGATTCCGGCGATGGCCGTGCTGTTTGCTCTGGCGGTAATGCCTGTCTTTGCGCAAAACGACCAGGCGCCGCGCAACCCCAACACGATGCTGGAAAACCCGGGCGTCGGCCCGAACATCCCCCCTGCCGCTGAGGCCGGCGCTCAGTCCGAACCGCCCGTGCCCGGTCGTGGCCGCGGCATGCGCGACGGGCGCGGCATGGGCCAGGGGCCCGGGCTGGGACGGGGCCGCCTTGCCGAAAACGTGCCGGGCGAAGGGTATGGCTGCGACTCCTGCGAGGGGTGTGAGGTGAAAGGCATGGGCCAGGGTCGCGGCATGCGCGGCGGACGCGGCATGGGCCAGGGCCAGGGCTACGGGCGCGGCCAGTGTGACGGCAGCTGCGGCAATTGCGCCAAGGGCATGGGCCAGGGCCAAGGCATGCGCGGCGGACGCGGCATGGGCCAGGGCCAGGGCTACGGGCACGGCATGCGCGGCGGACGCGGCATGGGTCAGGGCCAGGGCCGCGGCATGGGCCAGGGCCAAGGTTACGGGCGTGGCGCCCGTGACGGCAGCGGTCCCGGCCGGGGCCTCGGCTTTGGCGGGGGATGCGACCCGGATTGCCCCAATGCCCGCTAATGGTACACTGAGAGGTCATGGAACCGAAGAGTAACACACGCAACCCGGTGATTCTGGTGGTGCTGGCAGCCGCGGTCCTGGCGGCTGCCAGCATTGTCCTGCTGCTCCGGCAATACCGCATTGAAGTGGACAATGCGCAGGTCCAGCTGCTGGCAAAGGGCCACACCACGCTTGATGCCTTGACGGCGGGCATTCGCGCCCAGAGCCGCCGGGGGATGTACCGGTCCGAACGGTTGACGGCGATTTTTGATGAGCTGGCCCAGACGCCCGGTATCCTGGCGCTCCAGCTCCGTTCGTCGAGCGGCGCCCTCGTGGCGGCGGGCGGCGAGCTCGTAAACGTGCCCGACCTGCCCCCCGGGACCGAACTCTGGCGCCCGGACACGCTGATTATGACGGCCTCGGCCGAGTTCACGCATGACGGACCCGGCATGGGGCCCCTGGGACGGGGCCGCGGCGAGGGCGGTCTCGGATTGGGACCGCGGCGCGGCGGCGGACGCGGCTTCGGGGGAGGCTACCGGGCGGACGATCCCGACGCGGGCGATACGCCGTGGGAAGAGGGACCGCACGTCCTGACCGTGGTGCTCCACACCGGCGAAGTCCGGCTGGCGATACGCAACGCGCGCTTGAGACTCGCCGGCGGGGCGATCGTCGTGCTGCTGGCGATCGGCTCGGGCGCGTGGGCCTTCGTATCCCAATTGCACCAGCGCCGGCTGATGACCGGCCTGCTGCTCGCCGAAGAGCGGGTCGCGCAAAGTGAACGGCTCGCCCGCCTGGGGGCGGGTCTGGCCCACGAAACCAAGAACCCCCTGGGCGTGGTGCGGGGACTGGCCCAGTCGATCCTCGAAGCGCCGGAAGCCAATCGCGACATCCGCAGCATGGCGCAGCAGATCGTCGATGAATCCGACCGGACGGTGGGGCAGATCAACTCGTTTCTGGGGTTCGCGCGTCCGCTGGAACCCGAATTGCGGCCCGTGGACCTGTCGCGCCTGCTCGACCAGATGAAACCCCTGTTTGAAGCCGAAGCGCGCGGCGGCGGCGTCGAGATTGTCTGCGACGGCAATCAGTCGACCGTCCGGGCCGATGAATTGATGCTTCGCCGGGCCCTCCTGAACCTTGTGATCAACGGCATCCGCGCGGTGAAACGCCAGGGCACGGTCGCCGTGCGCGCGGACCGCGCCCACGATGGCGTGCGCATCGTGGTCGAAGACAACGGCTGCGGCATTGCCCCGGAAGATCTGACGCGTCTCACGGACCCCTATTTCGGACGGTTCGAGGAAGGCTCGGGGCTGGGACTGTCGATCGTGGACCAGATCGCCCGGGCCCATGGCTGGCGGCTCAGATTCCGTTCCGAGCCGGGGTCGCCTACGCAGGTGTCGCTTGAAGGCCTGTCTGAGGTACGCTAGGGACATGATGGAACAACGCCACCGCATTGCCATTGTCGACGACGACCCGGGCCAGCGCCAGTTGCTGGCCAACGCCCTCGAACGCGCGGGATACGAGACCCTCCGGTGTGAAGACGGGCCTCAGGGGCTCGCAGCAGCCGCTGACGCATCGCTCATGCTCCTTGACGTGCGCATGCCCGGCATGAGCGGGCTCGAGGTGCTCGAACGCGTAAAACGCGACCGGCCCCAGCTCCCCGTGATCCTCCTCACCGCGTACATCGACGTGCGCGACGCGGTCAGCGCGATGAAACAGGGCGCGCTGGACTATCTCGAGAAGCCGGTCGACCTCGATGAGCTCATCGCCGCCGTAGACGACGCGCTGGGCGCCATCGGGCGGGCGGTCTCGCAGGGCGAGGCCCCCGAAATCCCCCGGGGCATCGTCGCGGAGAGCGACGCCATGCGCAGGGTGTTTCAGCAGGCGGCGCGCGTGGCGTCCTCCGAAGCGACCGTCCTCCTGCTCGGCGAGAGCGGCACGGGCAAGGAAGTGGTGGCCGAGTTCATTCATCAGCGCAGCACGCGCGCGGAACGGCCGTTGGTGCGGGTAAACTGCGGCGGGCTGCCCGCCAACCTCATCGAAAGCGAGTTGTTCGGCCATGAGAAAGGCGCATTCACCGGCGCGGACGCCCCGCACCGGGGTCGCTTCGAAGAGGCCCACGAAGGCGCCATTTTTCTCGACGAAATCGGCGAGCTCCCGCTTGCCGTGCAACCCACCCTGCTGCACGTCCTCGAAAACGGGGCCATGCGCCGCGTGGGCGGTGGCCGGGAACTGACCGTCGACGTGCGCGTCATCGCGGCGACCAACCGCAGCCTCGAAGACGACGTCCGGGAAGGGCGGTTCCGCGAGGACCTCTTCTACCGGCTCAACGTGTTCGCGCTCGAGGTGCCGCCGCTGCGTGAACGGCGCGACGACATCCTCCCCCTGGCCGCGCATTTTCTCAAAGACGAAAAGCGCCGCCTGGCCCCGGCCACCGAACGCGTCCTGATGGCCTACGACTGGCCCGGGAACGTCCGTGAACTGCGCAATGCCATGGAACGCGCGGGCATCATGGCCGACGGCAACCTGGTGCTGCCGAAAGACCTCCCCCCGCAGCTTCAGGACGCCGCACCCGCCGGGACCTCCGGCACCGTGCTGGTGGGCGACATGCGCGAGATCCAGCGGCGGGCCATTCTTGAAGCCATCGAAAAGACCGGCGGCAACAAGACCCGCGCCGCGGACCTGCTCGGCATCAGCCGCCGCAACCTCATCTACAAGTTGAGGGAGTACGGACTGTAGGCGGGGAGGATGATTGCGAGCCCGATTTCGATCTCGATAGCAATCCCGATCCCGATTTTGATTGCGCGTTTACAGGCCGCATCTCCGCGGCACTTCGATTGACTCTCCCTGCCCCGCCCGCTATCGTACCCACGATCCCAATCTCAATCGGGATCGCTATCGGGATCGGGATCGAAATCGGGATCGCACCTCCATGAGCCTCGGCCACGAGAAACTTGACGTTTACCGGCTCTCCCTCGGCTACGTGGCATGGGTCTAGCAGCAGGCGGATACGCTGAACGGCATCCATCGTTCAGCGCGGGACCAGTGGCTTCGCGCCAGCCAGTCGATTCCGTTGAGTATCGCCGAGGGGAATGGGAAGACCGCCGGCGCGGATCGCCGCCGGTATGTTGAAATCGCGCGCGGCTCGGCGATGGAATGCGCGGCGATACAGGATGTCCTGGTTGTCGGCAAGGCCCTGGACGGAGCGGAGAGCGAGCGCCATAAACATGAATTGGACCGCATCGCGGCCGTGCTCAGCCGGCTGGCTGGCACAGGCTACCAGGTTGGGGAACAACCGGCGGAGTACCGGTGTGGCGGGGAGGACGATTGCGATCCCGATCCCGATTGCGATTTCGATGGGGATGGGGGGAGTTCGCGGTAGTTTGGATCTGAACCCGGCGTCAGGCAGGTGTTATCCTGGCCTTCCTGGTCCATTTCGTCCATGGGAGGAGGTCCACCAGCTTGCCGCCGTCCCGGGGATATGCCATGGTAACCGCGATTGATCCCGGTGTAATCATCAGAAAAGGCACGGCGCTTCATGCACATGACCTATCTTTTGCCCGGCGTGGTTATCGCCGCGCTCGTTTTGGCGGTCAAGACCAGCGCATCGTGGGCGGAACACCCGGCGGGCTCGCCCGACTGGCGCATCGAGGCGGGCTGGCTGGTTCGCGACGACACCGCGCGGCCCGGTGAGGGGTTCGCGGCCAACCTCCACATCGCGGACCACGGACCGCTGCTCACCGGCGCGGAGCCGCCCCGCATCGAGATGCGCCAGCCGGCGTACGGCGGGTTCGAGACCCTCTACACGACGGGCCGGGGCATCCTGATCGACCGTTGCATCCCCTTTCCCGAACTTGGGCAGCGCGCGTGGCGCCGGTCGTTGCATTACACCAACACCTCGGGCGAAACGCAGGACATCCTGTCAGCGGAAATGCACATTGCGCCCGTGTTTTCGCAAGACGGCGGAGCCTGGAACACGGCGCACTTCCGTATGGCCGACACGCCTTCGGGACGGAGCCTCTGCTTCTCGTACTGGAGCGATGCGGACCCTTATACCGTCAAGGACGACGGCGTCGACATCGCAAGCCAGTGGCGGCTTGCGTCGGGCGCGGAAGCGGCCATCGGCCAGATGAGCGTCTGGCTCGGACGCCCCGGCCCGGAGGGGTTTCCCGTCGAGGCCGGGCGCTGGTTCCGCGCACACGGGTTCGCCGAGCCGCTCGAGTATCCCGACTGGCTCACGCGCGGCATCCTGTACGAAGCGTCGGCCGCGGGCCACGTCGATTCGCGGTTCAGTGATGCGGGCGGATTCGACGCGTTCCGCACGCAGGTGGATTACCTGGCCGGCCTCGGCGTGAATGTCCTCTGGCTGAACGCGGTGCATGCGCACAAACGCCCGCCCAACCCCACGGACGGCGCCTGGAACCACTACGATCCGCTGGACTTTGACGTCGTGGATCCGATCCTCGGCGGACCCGCCGCGCTCGCCCGGCTCGCGGACGCGCTCGAAGACGCCGGCATCCATCTCCTGGGCGAAACCGTGCCGCACGGCGGCCATAGCACGCAGGCCGCCGCCCTCGAAGCGTGGTGGACACGCGACCGCGACGGCCGGCCCCGGCACCCCTGGGGCGGATACGGTCTGGACAACGCCTCGCCCGAATGGCAGGCCGTCATCGGTGGTCACATGGCCATGCTCGCGCGTGAATTCGGCATTGAAGGCGCCCGGATTGACGTGGCCGACGGGCAAGGCGCGAACTGGGGGTCGCCGCGCACCCCTCACGCGTCTTATTCCACCGTCGGCGGGGGACTCGAGATGATGCGGGCCATTCGCGACGGCATCGCGCAGGGACCGGCATCGCGGCCCGTGCTGATTCCCGAAAGCCCGTTCCGGCGCGAATACTTCGGCGTTACAGGCGCGCATGTCGTCGGATACGGCTTTGAGTTCGTCAATTTCATCCGCGACCACACCGATCTGGCCCTGGATGCGCCCGCGCGGATGGCGGCCCGGCTTCACGCCTTTTTCGGGGCCGAACAGGGTGCGATGCCGCCCGGCGCGCTGGTGATCCGGACGCTAAACAACCACGACACGGTGGTCGAGCGGGGCCGCGTGCAGAACCGGTTCGGCGCGGGCCTGGCGCGGGCGTTGTACGGCGTCTGCCTGGCGGCGCCCGGCCTGCCCATGATGTACCAGGAGGAGGAAACGGGCAGTTTCGAAGCGCTGCGCGCCATGAACTGGACCCGGCGCCTGCTTCCCGAACTGGGCGCGGGCGAGGCCGAATTTCTGCCCCCGGGCTATTTCGCGCCCGAGGTTTTCGCGGTGATGCGCAGGGATGCGCGGCGCCAGACCCTGATCCTTGTCAACCTCTCCGGCAAACCGGTCGCGGGCCGCGCCGTCATGCCCGGCGGCGTGCCCGACGAAACCACGGTGTACGATGCCGCCGCCGTGGTGGCCCCCGGGGACGGCACGGGCGCCCCGCGGACCGCGCACGTGCGCGACCGCGCCGTGGACTGGGTCCTGAAACCCTACGAAACGGCCTTTCTGCGCATCGGTGCGCCGCCGGAAGAACGCGCGCCGGCCCTGCGATTCACGCCCCCCGCCGCGAACGCATCCCATCCTCCCGAAACGCCCGGCTGGCAGGCCCGTCGCGAGGGGCTGACGTTGCGATGCGGCGCCGTCGAAGCCATCTTGAGCGTCCCCGGCGTGGCCTGGGAAATCCAGAATGACGGCGCGGGCGGGACGCGGCTGACGTCATCCGCGGGCGCGATCGAGTGCCGCGAGGGGCCCGGCGGCGTCGCGGTGACCTGCGAAATCGGCGCGGAGGCGGCCTGCACGCCGTTGACACTGCAGGCGACGAACGCGCGGGGATGGAAGGTGTCGGGCGAGAGCGCCGTCCTTGCCGACTGGTTTGTGCCGCGCCGCCATCCGTTCCCCGAAGACGCCGGATACGTCTGGCGGCGCTCCGACGTCTGGGGGTATCTTCCACACACCCTGTACGACGGCGTGCTCCCCGTGGGCCGTCTCTGGCAGAGCCTGCTCGAACCGCTTCACGCGGGTGCGCCTGCCGTGGCGTTCCTCCAGGAGACCGGGCGCGGCCTGGCGCTCCGGCACATCCAGACCAGCGCCATGAACGTGGTGTTGCACGATGGCAGCGGCGCGGACGACGGGACCGCGGCGCTGCCCGCGTTACAGTTTTTCGCCGTTGACACCAGCCTGCACCCGCAGGTGCAGCATCTCGGCAGCCGGCAGCCGTGGCGGCTCGCCGGCCTGCAGCCCGTCGAACCGCGACCCTTGCGCGTGACGTTCACCCTCGCCCCGCTGGGCGATGCCGCCGGAGATTTTGCCGCGGAACGCGCGCCCCTCTCGGCGCGGGGACCGGTGCTCGAACGCGAGGGCCCGGAGTTCGTCAATTCGTTCGCGGCCGTGTTCATGCCCGAGCCGGCGGCGCTCACGTGGCGCAACCTTGCGGCGGTGCCGGGCGTCTATCGGGTGCAGTTCGAGCTGCGGCACAGTGAACGCGGCCCGGACGACCGCGAACTGACCGATGCCTACGCGCTCGAGATCGACGGCACGCCGGTGGCCCTCGACTGGGTTACGCTGAACACCGCCGCTACCGGGAATGCCTGGTTTGGCTATGCGCAGACGCCCCCCCTCGACCTCGCGGGCGGCCCCCATACCATCCGCATCCGCACCAGCCGGGCCTGGTGCGCCGTCCGCAACGGATTTCGCCTGCTTGCGTCCCCGGCGGCGTAGGAAAAGGCCGGTCAGTCGCTGGCGCTATTCCAGCCCGTATTTCTTGATCTTGTACTGCAGGGTGGTGCGTTTCAGGCCGAGATGTTCCGCGGCCTTGGTCTTGTTCCAGCGGAAGCGCTCCAGGGCGGCCTGGATCATCTCGCTCTCGAGCTTGTCGGTGCGTTCGACGAGCGACCCGTGCTCCGGCGTCTCGGCCGGTTCCGGCTCGTCGTCCTCCTGGATGAAGAACAGCTCCTGGGGCAGTTCCTCGACGGTAATCACGCTGCCTTCGCACAGGACCACGGCCCGTTCGAGCATATTCTCGAGCTCGCGGATGTTGCCCGGCCACGGATAACGCATGAAAAAGCTCATGACCTCGTCTTCCACGCCGGTCACGTTCTTGCCGGTCTCGGCGCTGAACCGCGCCAGAAACACGTCGACCAGCGACGGGATGTCGTCGCGGCGGCGTTTCAACGGCTCGGTGCGCAGCGAAAACACGTTCAGGCGGTAATAGAAATCCTCGCGGAAATCGCCCTTCTCGATGGCCTCGCGCAGGTCGCGGTTCGTGGCCGCCACGATCCGCACGTCAACCTTCATGGTCTGCTGCCCGCCCACGCGTTCGAATTCCCCCTCCTGCAATACCCGCAGCAGCTTGGTCTGGATCGAGGGATCGATCTCGGCCACCTCGTCGAGAAACAGCGTACCGGTATGGGCCTGTTCGAACCGGCCCGCACGCTGGCCCGTGGCTCCCGTGAACGCGCCGCGTTCGTGCCCGAACAATTCACTCTCGAGCACGCCCGGCGCCAGGGCCGCGCAGTTCAACGCCAGAAACGGCCGGTCACGGCGCGGGCTCGCCTCATGGATGGCCCGGGCCACCAGTTCCTTGCCCGTACCGCTCGGCCCCGTGATGAGCACGCTGCTCCGGCTCGGCCCGATCTTCTCGATCATCTTCAGCAACTGCCGCGTCGACCGGCTGTCGCCAATGATCTTGCGCGCGTCGGGCAGCTCGGCCGCCTTGTCCCGCGGCGGCCCGCTTTCCTTGCGCCGACCGAGAATCTTGTCGACCTTCAGCTCGATTTCCTGGAGTTTGAACGGTTTTGCGATGTAGTCAAACGCGCCCAGCCGCATCGCTTCGACCGCGGTTTCCAGCGTGCCGTACGCCGTGATAACGATAATGCCCGCGTCAATCGCCGCTTCTTTCGCGGCCCGCAACACCGCCATCCCGTCGCGTCCCGGCATCTTCAAGTCCGTGATCACCACATCGAACTGCTGCTCCGTAAGCAGCTCGATCGCCTTGTCGCCGTTCGACGCCGTGGTCACAGCGAGACCCCGGTCCGTAAACGCGGTTTCCAGGACTTGCCGAATGCCCGGTTCGTCGTCCACGACCAGCATCCGCGCTTTTGTTTCCGTTCGGGTCACCTCAGGCTCCTAGACTCTGGACGGATAGGGTTCCCTGTCGCGCAAGGGCGTGCTTCCCCGACAGGCGTAACGACGCGCTGACCACCCTGCCGCACCACCCGAGCCCGCCGCTTTGCAGCGGCTTAACTCCCCTATTTTGTATCACTTGTCGCGGGCGGGGTCAAATAGCTGACCGTGATTTGCGGGAAAACGGCCCCAACAAATCAAGAATTCCGCGATTCGTCGTCCAGGAGTTTCCGGAACGTGTCCAAGCGGTCCGATTCCGGGGCCCTGTCTCCGGCATCTCCGAACAGGCGGTCCAGGGCGGTGCGCGCCTGTTCTCCCGCCCCGGCCCCGGACGGGCCCGGTTCACGGTCGGCGAACTCGAACTCGTCGCAGAAATTGCCGCCAGCCTTGTCGCCGACCCATTCGGTGTTGGGGATATAGCATTCGTTGTGGGCGCCCGGCTCGTAGAAGCGGCAGTTCAGGCAGCAGTGCAGGTAGGCCGAACAGGCGCCGCAGATGTCCCTCGGCCCCGGCTGTCTCTTGCCGCCGCCGTCCCACGCGGCGCCGCAGTGATGGCATGGCTTCATGAATCGGGCTCCCGTCCCGCACGCGGCGACCGCGTGCGGGTTCACGGTCAGCCTACGCGCCCCGCCGCGCCCAGTCAACCGGCCGAGGCGGGAGAACCCCCGGCAGGCCCGGTGAACCCGCGTCACGGCCGGCCGGCATCCCGTCCAGCGGGTCTGCGTTGGAGTTGAGGCGCGGATGGGCTAGAATAACGCCGACACGGCGACACAGAAAAGGAGTCCCCATTCATGGTAGACCAGGAATTGCTCGACATATTGGTGTGCCCGGAGAACAAGACCAAAGTGACGCTGGCGGACCCGGGCCTCATCGAGAAGGCCAACGGCGCCATCGAGGCGGGCACGCTCGCGAACCGTGCCGGCGAGACGATCGAGGAGAAGATCGAGGGCGGGCTGGTGCGCGAAGACCGGGCATACATGTACCCCATTCGCGATGACATTCCCATCATGCTGATCGATGAGGCGATTCCCCTGGACCAGTTGGCCTGAGCCGGCGGGAGGGTATGCTGACCGCAGGCGGGCCGGGCGCCCGCGGGCCAGCCAACGGGGGGCTGTTGTGTCATGAGAGCATTTGAACCCTTTCTGGACGGCTACTGCAACGTCCACCTCCAGTTGTACGAGCATCTTCGCGACCGCAATCTGAACGCGGTCTGGGACCACATCCGCGCCAAGGAAGCTCTCACCACGGCCGACGACGTCCGTGCCCGCGCACATCACGTTCGTCAGGCCTTTCTCGACTCGCTGGGCGGCATTCCGCAGACCGAGGAACCTCTGAACGCGCATTCGAGCGGTGTCGTGCGGCGAACCGGCTACGCCATCGAGAAGATCGTCTACGAAAGCCAGCCGAAGGTCTACGTGCCCTCCCTTCTGTACGTGCCGGACCGGCTGGCCTCCCCTGCGCCGGCCGTGCTGTTCCTCTGCGGGCATGCGCGGGAAGCCAAAGCCTGGCCGGAATACCAGCGCGTCTGCCACGACCTGGCCATCAACGGGTTCGTCGTCCTGGCGATGGATCCCACCGGCCAGGGCGAACGGGTAACGCACTACGACCCGGACACGGGCGCGATGCCCATTCCCTGGGGCACCACGGAACACTCGTACCAGGGCCTGCAATGCGTCCTCACCGGCACCAACATCGCCCGCTATTTCCTGTTCGACGCCATGCGCGGCCTCGACTACCTCGCCTCGCGCGAGGAAGTCGACGCCTCGCGGATCGGCGTCACGGGCAACTCGGGCGGCGGCACGCAGACCACCCTGCTGTGCATGGCCGGCGACGCGCGGGTCAAGGCCGCCGTGCCGTGCACCTACGTCACCTCGCGCGAGCACTATTACGTGACCGGCCAGGCCCAGGATGCCGAACAACTCCAGTTCGGCATGACCAGCGCCGGCATCAATTTCGACGACATGTTCCTCCCGTTCGCGCCGCGTCCGCTCCTTATCGGCGCGGTGGAGTCGGACTTCTTCACCCCGGAGGGCACGGCGGTCACCCACGAGCGGCTGCGCGCGTTCTACCGCATCCTGGGCCACGAAGATCTCGTGGACTGTGTGTTCGCACCCGGCACCCACAGCTATTGCCGGGAACTGCGCGAGGCCGCCGTGAACTGGTTTCGCAGCCATCTGATGGGCGCCGAACCCGGTTTCAAGACCGTGCCGGACGCCGAGATTCCC
>Ga0208459_1003232_pt1 | contig 13012 bp, 7 predicted proteins | sample AD_UKC087_MetaG_FD_184433 | JGI IMG/M metagenome (GOLD analysis project Ga0208459, IMG submission 184433) | Active sludge microbial communities of municipal wastewater-treating anaerobic digesters from USA - AD_UKC087_MetaG (SPAdes) (version 2) | ecosystem: Engineered > Bioreactor > Anaerobic >... | reverse complement strand
TGGCTGGGGAACAAGGATTCGAACCTTGATTAACGGAGTCAGAGTCCAAAAAAACCAAAAAATTCAACCCCTTGATCTAACGTCTGATTTCCCGTAACTTATCAGAAATACAAATAATATACGGTTCCGTCTATTCCCTTCTATTCTATCTGTTCCTGTTGTTTTTCCTTGTTTCTATCACGATTTTATCACAGGTGTATATCGGACTTTTAGTCCGGAGTCCATCGATGATCGCCATCTGCTGCTACAAAAATCAATTCACTTAGCAAAGCACCAATACCAAAGGCTGCTGATAGAGCTTCCGCCATACCGTTAATGTAGCAGTAACCGCAGCAACAGCAACAACACCTATAACAACTGCTAACCTCTTTAGCAACTGTATGTGACGCTCATTAGCAGTACCAAGTAACTGTAGCAGTCGTAGCAGTTAAACCGATAATTATTCGGGGTCATCACAGCTGTGGTTTAGCAACTATTGACGCGACTTACAGTTGATATTACAGCTTCATTCTTTTAGGCGTCCTTTATTATCTTAGAGATATACAGGCTCTTATCATTTTGAAAAACGATGTGGTGGTCTTCAAAATCCTGCTGAGTAAGCTTTTTATCCCACAGACCGATTTGTTCAAAGGGTGTAACAGAAATAATGAAGGATGCCAGCTTTACATCAGTATCGCCAATCTGTTTTTCGAGGGTTTTGATTTCCCGATGAAATTGGACCTTTGGATCGTTGAATCCGCCCTGCGCCATGCGCATGCCATGAGGATCGATGAAAGTAATCCGCTGTTTTTTGCCTTCGACCAGCCACAAAATGAAATCCGGATAAAAATTATGCGCCTGGAAAAAGCCGACACCGTGTCCGCGACCGAGATTGCGCAGTAGATACAACTCGCGGCCATTAAAACTGCCCTGATTTGTTTCGTAATAGTCTTTCAGATCCAGGACAAATTTCTTTTCCCCATCATTCAAGGCAACGGGAATCACCTTCAGCTCGCTGTCTTTGATATGAATTAATGGTTTGTATAAATGCCTGTCGAAATTGAACGATAAGATGGAACGGAAAGCCCAATTCGCAAAATTTCCGCTGTCTATTTGCCCTACGAGTTCCTTCAGCTTTTCAATAATATCCCAACGGGACTTCTCCACCAGGAACGTATATTCATCGAACAGATTTCCGGCTTTTCCATTGGCAGCCAGTTCCGCTTCGACTTCATCCAGGTAGCGATATTCCAGCTTGTCTTTTTCGTAATCCAGGCGTTTTGCATTATAGAAATTATCGCAATATTTCTTTAAAAGCGTTGAGGCGATCTCCTGCCAGAGTCTTGTCTTGGCAAATGATGTGAATTCAAGTTCCTCCTGTGGAATATAGAGCTGATACCAGTCTGACTTGCTCATTAAAACAGGCAACACATCTTTTTCAATATTCAGGTTGTAATAATTTCTTTCATTCTTGTGTTTCTGAATCTCAAAATACAACTCGTCATAATCCAGAAAAGCGCATTGCGCCTGTCCCAGCGTCGCAGTCTGCAAGGTGGCTGTTACCTGCGCCCCTGCTCCCCGGCTGCGCATGGCTTCAATTTTGGGGTACCAGTTGACCACCACCTTATGTTGTTTTAGATATTCATCAGGCCCCGCAATAACCGGCCTGGGGCCCTGCTTCTTGAAATTCACACCTTCTTTTAATCGTGGATATTTCAGCTTCATGGAACCGAAATTGCGCAGACAGGGCAGTTTGATTTCCTCATAATCATCAATGCCTTTGACACCTTCTTCTTCCAGATACTCTCTGAATTGCCGCATGTAATCGGCGCGCACGCCGAAGACATTTAGCGTTTCGACAATTTCAATGGATTTCGGAGTATGTGGCGCATGCGCGAACCGGCTCCGTTTCAAACATTCATTATATCCTTTCAACCTTACACCGCGGCCAAAGAGCTGGATAATTTCTGAACCTTCCGAGCGGCCAACATTCATCAATCCCATTGTGGAAACACGCCAGCTATTCCACCCTTCCGTAAACTTTTTGGACCCGATCAGGATTTTAACAGACGAATCGTCCTTGGCCAGCGCCTTAAACAGCGATTCCGAAAAATCTCTTTCGGCAACAATAAAACCATTATCCGCACAAAGTTTGATTAACTCACGATCATCGCCGACGTTGATAACACCAAAATATTCCCCGTCGCCCAGACGTAAGCCGATTTCACCCTGAACGCCTTTAAGATTGTCAATATGCATCTCCGCACCGACTACATCACCATTGAACAATCTCGTGACGATGTCATCATAAATATCGGCGGCATCCATATGTGAAGCTATCAGATAATCAAACCGCCCGGCAAAAAGATCATTGCCTCGTGTATCATTGAGCTGGCTGGCACCGTTGAGTAGGCGATCAATAAATTCCTTCGTTTCCGGTCGGTTGTTAAGAAATCGCTTCAAAAAAAGCAGTATATCAATAACATCGGAGACCTTTTCACCGCGTTCGGTGCGTACTGCATTGACCTTGCTGCCGACAAATACCCAAAGCGGTTCTTCCACATTAAACGTGACAAGCTCACGTTTTTTGCCGTCATAAACTTTCAACTGCTGGTAGAATGCCAAAAGACAGGCAGTCAGATAAAGCTGGCGCTGTTCTTCGTGCTGTTCCTCGGCCAGGTTCAATATTGAATATTCCTTACCGTAGCCGTCGCCATAAAAATATTTATATGAGTAGTCAAACAAAATGCATTTGGCATATTGATGAAGCATCTCCTTTTTGCCCGAAGCCTTCATGGCCTGGCCGAAGGTTGCCGAATATTCAAATGAAAAACCTTCCGAGCATAAACGATTGCGTTTATCCATCCATTCTTCCCCGCCCGCGCCGCGATGCCCTTCATCCACCAGAACAAGATTGTTACTTTCAAAGGCATCCACGCTGACGGTTTTTTCCTTGCCTTCTTCTTTTAATTTATGAATGTCAATGATGCTGATTTCCTGGCCGGCATAAAGACTGCCGGATTCTTTGTTAAAAATATCAGCAGGAATTGAAGAAAGCTTAAATTCTCCATTATGCTGTTCGGAAAGACCTTCATTGGGCGTCAGCAGAATCACCCTGTTTAACATGGCATGCTTCCCCGCCTTTGCCAGATAATGGCGGTATTGAAGAATATTGACATGCATGATCAGGGTTTTCCCTGACCCTGTGGCCTGCCAGAAAGCTATTTTATTGAGATCATCCAAAACATAAGGCGGTAACTTGTCGGCGGCTTCGCGTTCACTGTTGAGCAAAGCAACCTGTGCATTCAAGCCATCCAGCAAGCCCTGTGGATCATTAAAATATTTGTCCAGATAAATTTCCGAGAATAATAGCGCCATGTACTGGAAATACTTCCAGCGGAAAGCGCCACGGCGTCCGGAAATGGCCATTGTCTGGCTGGTAATGTTCTGGTCGTAGCGTAAAAGCTGTTCTTTGGTGATGCCGGGGTATTCAAACAGGCGCGTTGTCAGGAAGTAATAATAGCGGGAAATGTTTTGTTCATCCCATCCTTCCCATGTTTCATCTTTCATGCCTTCGCACAGGGTATCGAGTGTTTGGCAGCCGAACAGAGATAGCATATATTGAAAAAGGGCCAGCGACTCGTCAAAACGAAATTGACGTGCCGGGCGAGCGGCGCCGGCTGTTTTTGCTTTCTTATAGCCTCTGGGCATTTATTCTCCTTACTAATTTACCAGTTTAAAATTTACTATTGACATTATTATCTGCGCTTGTATAATAATAACCGTCAGGGACAAAATTCGGCTTCACGCCGTGTGAGTTTTGGGCAAAGTTCTGAAACTCCTATATCCCTGATAAGTTATTTTGGGCCGCCTTAGTGAGCGGCTTTTTTTGTGTATAATACTCGCCATACTTATTTTCCCTAGTATCATCAATATCACGCACCAGGCGAAACGAAGGCCACAGATAATCCAGATACCTACTTTCCCCGCGTTCATAAAATCGTTGCAAAGCCCATAAAAAATAATCAGTTGCCTGCAGTGAGGCAATATTTTCCGGTTTGCTGGCTAGAACATTGATCAATACTTCATTGTTTTTGCCCCATTTTTCGGCAAAACGCTGACGCGCAGCTTTCAACGCAACACGCAATGCGGCTGTGCGATCTGCATTGCCACGTTTGGCAAAATGGATTTCGTATGTATCAACCTGATGAAGGCGTCCTTGAAATAACTGGCGAATCAGGAAATCATAAAGTTCATTTATTTTATATCTGTAAGAGCTATCAATTTCATTTCTTTGACGGATATATTCAAGCACCTTCGTCTTATCGCGGATAATAGCATAAAAGCGAACTTCATGATTCATCAGCACACGGAAAACCTCACGGCGTACTTCCGGAAGATCGTCTTTAGCATGAAAGAAAACAGCCGTTTTCTTTGATTTTATCTGCATGGACGGCACTTCTTTAAAATAAGGATCTTGCATAAGATTCATGCGTAAGGCGTTGAGATCCTCATTCAGCGCCACCGGATTGACTACATCAAGCAATCCCAGCATAAAGAACCGTGAGCATCCCTCATGCCCGATAATTACACGACCCCTGGCATCGAAAATGGTGCCGTCGCCCGCCTCATCAACGTAGTAATATCTGACAGTGGAATTCGTCATACATCCTCTGCAAACATGCGTTTTTTGAATTCTTCTTCAATGAGACGCACCTTCCATTTTTCGTCGCCGACTTTAAGATTTTCCAGATTATTGTCGCCGTTGACAAAGATCAGATCGAATTCAAAATCCAGCGTGTTGTATTTCTGTTTCTGGAAGAATTCATCCAGGGCTTCATTGGATTTTTCCTGAGTATTGCGCCAGATGACCAACGTTTTCTCACCCGTGCGCAGCTTCCCGCGCACAACCTTGAAACCACGAATGGTTTCCGTCTGTTCCACATAAAGGCCGATCAAATAATTGAACGTCTCCACCAGATCGATTTTTTCGTCTTTGAGTTCGTTGTCCCGTCGGATTTTCAAGGTGTAATTAAATGGATCACGGAAACGGTCAATGTTTAAAAGCGAGTCGCTGGCTTTGGTTTCGACATTCAGCATATAGGAAAGCGTATAATCTTCGCGTGCGCCTGCGCTCATTTTCTCCAGAAGCGTTTCCTGGTCTTCTGTGCGGACAGCTCTTAAATTATCCAGCGTGTCGTCGTAGGATTCCAGATACATATATTTAAACATATGGCTGATACCTTCGCGTGACACCGGCTTGCCGTCTTTCCAGTCTTTGGAATATACGACCTTCTGAATGCGCGGCTTCAAAACAGTATCGAAATATTCGCCCATTTCGACAAGAATATATTTACGCTTGCCCCTATTTTCACGTTGCATATGAATTAGTGCATGGGCAGTTGTCCCTGATCCACCAAAAAAGTCTAATACAACACAACTAGGCGATTTTTGGGTTGTAGCATCAATAGAATCCACAACTGTATAAATTGACTTTGGAAAATCAAATTTCTTTAAGCCTATAATATTACCCAATAATTTTGATCCGTAAGTATTGGCATTATATTTTGTTTCCTGCCAAACAGTTTTATAACGATAAACCGTTTTTTTCCTGATAATCGAAATGATGCCATCTTTCTCTTTGCAAAAAAGGTCTCCCTTTATTTCCCCTACCGTATCCCTAGCATTTCGCCATTTTCTTTCAATTCCATTTCCATCGATAGGATAAATCTCTATCACTCCATCCGGCCTAGAAATATTCGCAGATTTTGGATGATAGTCATCAGAACACACATCTCCAAAATCTAAGATTTCATTATTTTTCACAAATATCGGATAAAAACAATTTGCCGCCGTATCTCTTTTTGATTCATCCCCCCCCCAATCACGCAAAGGCACTTCATCAGCTTCTTCGCGAACTATCTTACCAATTGCACCTTTTTTATCTGGATAAATAAAATATGCTGACTCGTGACAATAGGAAAAATTATCCCCTTGGATTCCACCTGGATTATGTATAACACTGACACATGTCTTCAAATAATTAGGATATAACGATTCTATTAAACTCCCCAAGCGTTCTTGCTCGTTTTCATCAATTGCAACAATCAAACAGTCAGTTGCTGATTGCATTGCTTTGAGTAATTTCAACCGATCTGCCATCAATGTTATCCAGCTTGAATGCTTATACGAATTCTTATATATAATTTCTGAAGACTCCGAATTATAAGGTGGGTCAATGTAAGTACACTTAACTTTTTCCCGATATTTCTCCTGAAGCAGATTCAGCGCCTGAAAATTCTCAGAATTGATAATCACGCCGTCGGTGGCGTCATCGAGATTGTCAAAACTAGCCAACAGTTTTTCTTGAAATTGCCCATCAAAATGTTTCGTGTCCAAAACCAGATAGGGATTGGCTTTGAGAAATTCCACCGTCAGTGGTTTTGAGTATCCGGGCTTGGATAAATCCGCCTCAATCTCATCAATGGCAAATAGTTTTATCCATTCCTCGCGCTGGTTTTCGTTCTGGGCAATCACCGGGTAAAGTTCTTCCGGCACGCGGTCGAGTGTAACGCAATAGCCGCAGTTCACCACAAATTTCTTTTTCAGCCAGAGCTTCTTTTGAAAATCTTCCAGTTGTGCAAGAAAGGCGATAATCTTCAGGGCAATGTGTTTGATAACCTTGATCTTGGCCACGGCGCTTTTGAGCTGTCTTTCGTCCTGACCGTCCAGATCATCCACATAAAGAACTTCATTCTTTATGTAAAAATCAAGTTCGCGGCGTAAAAATCCGCCCAAATCCTTATGAATAAAAAAATCAAAGTTGAACCTTGCAGTATAAGATGTCAGGTGTTTTTCCCATAGTGTGCGATTGGCATTTTTGGCGGTCGGCGCGGCGGCAAAGAGTTCCGGAAAATCTTTTAGTCTCTTTGTAGCTTCGCCGTTGATGAATTCGACAGTTTTTTTATTGAGCGCGTCCTGTTTTTCTTTCTCCGGCAGATAGACAAACCGGATATAGACATCTTTCCCTTCAATACGAATCGGCTGATCTTCATGAAGTCGAAACTTACGCTCCTTACCGGCGGCGGCTTTAATATTATCTTTTTCCTGCGTGGCCTCCACCAGTTTAAAATGCGCCTTCTTACCACCGGGAAGTTTGAAGGCATAATCCTTCAGGTATTCGCTTGTTTTAATATAATATTGATCGGCGTTGGCCCAATGGAGCTTTACTTCTTCGCCTTCATAGGGAATGGCATAGGTGTCTTTTTTATACCGGCGTAGAGAAAGAAAATCGCCACCGTCATAATAACGCCGGAAAAATGATGTAAGATGCGAAAAGACTTCGTTGGCCAGCGCTTCATCATCGCCGTATTTGGCCAGTTCCTCGCGGATGCCCTTTACTTTGGGCGAATCATCGGGATTCATGCCGCTGTCACGCAGCGTTGCTTCTAACTGAGAAAGCTCCTTTTTCTTTTCCTCAATTTCCGTTCCACGATACTTGGCAAATTCTGACTTCACCTGGGGAAGAAGCTCATCATCCAGAAATTTTTCAATCTCGTCGCGCTTGGCGTTCATAATGCGGTAGATGCCGAAATCCAGATCGGCCTGGTCCATCTGAAACATCTCCCGCAGAATATCTTTTAACTTCTCATACTGTGTCAGCATGGTTCATTAACTCCTTTTTTACGCTAAACGACGTTCCAGCGTATCGTAAATAAATGTTCCGTCTGTGTCTTCTGTTGGAGACGCTCCTTGAGCCGGTCAATCAGAACGTCCCGCTTTGATGCAATTTCGTCTTCCACATCAAATATTTTCTGGCGCTGCTCGCGCTGTTTCTTACCTAAGCTTTTAACCTTTAATTCCACGTCCAGGCGCTCCTGCTGGCTTATAGCCAGACGAAGCTGGCGGTTGAGCTCCCGGAGCTGGTTCTTGGTGTCTTTGAGTTCTTTTTCCGCTGATAACATCAGGTCATCCGCCCAGCGGAAAAGCCTTTCGCATTCTTCTTTATAAAAGCTATTATTTCGTTCCATAACATCGTTTAACGTGGCCTCTGAATGGATGCGGGCATCAGTCATTAATTTTTCTTTGTTTGTTTCCGGCAAGGTTATCTCGTTTACTCTCGCAGCACAATCAAATAACTTTTCGCATATTTCGGGATGGATGACCATGCCCTCATCATCAAATGCATTGAAAAGCAGATATTCATCATTTTCAAAACTTTTAATGGTGAATTTAGTCAGTATCAGCCAACCGCTTTTCCCCTTGAGTTGTTCAATCACGGATATACGCAAGGGGTTTGCTGAAATATCAAATATTAATTCAGTCACCGGTGTTTTTAATTCCCGTGCGGTATCTAAAACATGCTCGCCCAACGGATGAGACATGCGATAAAGGTAATAACCTTCAATGTTTTTCTTGTCTTTCTGCTTGGAGATAAGCTGATAACACCCTTTGGGACACGACGCGGTTTCTTTTTTCAGGTTGAATTGCAGTAAAGGATCATTGAAGTCCGCTCGGCCATTTAATATATGGCGCGTTACTGACCAGAAGCGCTTTTCCATATTATTAAGATGGTCTCTCGTCATATCCAAATTGACTTTCAGACGTTCATGCACGTCACGGTCAAAATGTTCAATCAGAATTTCGCGCGTTTCTTTCAGGCGGTTTTGGATTTCCTCATCCATTTTTTTCTGCAAGGCGGCAAAGGCGGCCTTGATTTCCGCCGGTTTTCGACATTCCTGATAAATCTTCAATACTTCCTTTTCAAAATCAACGCCGGACTCCAGGCTTCCTAAAACTTCATCAGATGCACCAAAAACACCGTCAAACAGTTTGAATTTGTATTCCAACAACTCATAGACACGGCGGTCAACATCATTCCGTTCATTCAAAAAATTAATAACAACAACATCATGCTCCTGGCCGTAACGATGGCAGCGACCAATGCGCTGTTCAATACGTTGAGGGTTCCAGGGAAGGTCATAATTAATGACCAGTGAACAAAATTGCAAGTTGATGCCTTCCGCCGCCGATTCTGTGGCAATCAATATTTCAGCATGATCCCGGAAATGTTCGAGGATCGCGTTTCTGCGGTCCGCTGACTGGACGCCGCTGATGCGCCCCGTCTTTTGATTGGCGGCAAGCCATTGATCATAGATCTTCCTTGATTCCGGATCGGTATTCGTGCCGTTAAAGATGACTGTCCGCCCGGCATAACCATTGGCGTCAAGATAATCCTTTAAATAGCTTTGCGTCCGCCGTGATTCGGTAAAGACAATTACCTTGCGCCTGGCATTCATTTTTGCTGCCTCGGAGAATCCTCGCTCAATGGCTTCTTTCAGGCGGCTCGTTTTGGAATCAACTTTAATGGCCTTGGCCTGTTCAATGAAATTATCAATCTGCGATATTTCTTTTTTCAATTTTTCCAGATCGATTTTCTGATCTTCATCCTGCAAATCGTCTGTTTGTTTCTCCGTTTCTATTTCTTCCAGTTCCTCATCATCAAGCGCTTCATCATCAAACAATGCATCAATGATGTTCTCCTGCACCGGTTGTTTATCCCGTAACTGTTCCAACCGTTTTTTAATTGTTTCCAGTGTGGTAATCAAAGCATAAGAGGAAGACGACAGAATTTTCCGTATAACGAGCGTTATTAATGATCGCTGGCTTATCGGTATAGCGTAGCTCTCAGGTTCCTGGAGAAAATCAGTCACGTCGCGGTACAACACATATTCTTTATCCGCCTGGGCAAATCTTATCGTTATGGCCTTACGATTGGTGAATGGTATATAGGCCAGAACCTGCCTGCGCAGCGTTCTTTTACAAAATCCCCGTAATCTGGTTTTCAGCCCCTCTATGTCTTCATCATTCACATAGTTTTGTCGATAACTGCGGCTGTCACCAAATATGTAATCATCAATAATTGAACAAAGACCGAATAATTCCATGAGCGAATTTTGCAAGGGGGTTGCCGTTAAGAGCAGTTTTCTTGTGTCTTCCAGCGCCCATTTGATGGATTGGCCGAGAACATTGGATGGCCGATACGCATTGCGCAGCTTATGGGCCTCGTCAATGATAGCCAAATCCCATTTGATAAGCTTGGCCAGGTCTTTCTGATTATGCAAGAACTGATAGGAACAGATAATGACGTTATCCTGCTCAAATGGATTGGTACGACCGTTGGCAAGCTGCTCTTTAAAATAACGCTGGTCAACAATTACAGAAGGAATGTTGAATTTATCCAGTAACTCAAGGTTCCACTGCTTGCGCAATGACGCAGGACAGACAATGAGCAGGCGGCGTTTCCGCTCTGCCCAGTATTGACAAAGAATGATGGATGCTTCAATGGTTTTACCAAGACCGACTTCATCGGCTAGAACAACGCCCTTGGACAGAGGGGATTTCAGCGCAAACAGGGCTGCATCAATTTGATGTGGATTCAGATCCACCGCTGCGTCAAAAAGCGACCGGGATATTTTTTCAATGCCATCTGCTGTGGATTTTCGTAAAAGCGCATGGGCAAAATATTTTGCATGATAGTTGGTTATCATCGGTCAGTCCGTGCAGACAAATTATTGACTGCACTTTCTCTTTCCTTGAAATTTTTGACATGCCAATATGACATTGTTTGTAAGATACGACAATGAAAGCAATGGTAAAATATAGAATATAAAAGAAATTGTCAAATCTCAATTTATCTTTTGAAAACAAGCAATAAGCAGCAAAATAAGAATATTTCACTGCTTATTACCTTAGTTAATGTCAGTTAATTACTTTACCATCTCCAATATCATCCCGCCCACCTTTTGCAGCTTATAACCACTGTCCGCCGGCAATTCCGGATACTGTGCCGCTTTAGTATAAACATTGATGACATGAAACATGGTCTGCCCAAATTCAAGTGGCATCGCCCATTTCACAGCTTCTTTTTCCTCCTTGTTCAACTGAAACTGGTTATTGAAACTGCTGATGGTCATTTCCGGATGCTCGACTTTGCTCTCAATGGATAATCTGAACTGATCTTTCTTTTTGCCCAGTTCGCTGGATACGTCATTCAAGACCTTTGGGAGTTCACTCAGGATCTTACCCGATATGTGCCGGTAGGAAGCACTCACTTCCGTTTTGGAAATCATCCCGTTTGTGCAGACCAGCCGTAAAACAAACGCCGCTATGGACAATGAAGCCAGTCCCACTTCAGAATTAGAGACGGATATACCTGGTGTCATCCTTTCCCCATTGATTGTAAAACTCTGTCTTCCATCCGGTATATTGATCATCATAAACTCATCATCAATGGAACTCTGAACCCTGGTATCAAGGGGGTAATTCAGAGATTTCAGCTTGTCCAGCACTTCAATATTATCCGTGGGAATGTATCTCGGAGTAAATATCGCTCTGACATCATCCCCATTGAACCGGAAGAACAGTTCTTCGTTTCTTTCATATTGGAGCCAATGGTTGAGATTCAATCTCTGTATATCCGATGGACACTTCCTCAGATAATGAAATGGGATTCCCAGCCTGTTGGAGATGGACATCTGTGCTATGGGTTTCAATCTGTGCAATTCATCGCTGATGGAGATTGTTTCCAAGCTCTCAAAGCTTATCTCCTTCACTTCAATGAATTTATCGTGATAATTCCGGGACATCTCATGGACCCTGTCAAAGACATTCCCCAGTGTGGTCATGTTGCTCATAAGGTTGTTTCTCCTTTCTTCATAAGGGTGTTAATTCACCTCAGCCCACAATAGCGCCTCCATAGAAGCATCAGGATGCCTACGGACAGCATGGACAGGGTATTTCCAAAGATGAACACCAGGTCACGGATATAAACGGAGTAAATTGTCAGCAGGATTATCCCCGCCATCAAGGTCATGAGATAGGTAATGCTCAGATCTCTGGCGCTCTTGGTTCTGTATGTCTTCATCAACTGGGGGATAATGCTTCCGCAAATGATCAGGGAACCCGCTATTCCCAGAAATTCAAAAACCATTTGAATGGACATGAAGCCTCCTTGTTTTGATAAGTTTGGGAGATGCGCCTTTCACCGCCGGCGCATTATTTGTTTTATCCATAAAGGATGTGCGGCTCCCAAAGGGTTTATTGGAATACCTGATTGCAGGACTTATGGTTCTGTTCGCTGAAGATGCATTCCCCGCAGATGGAATGGTCTCTGCATTTGTCGCAGATCTTCCTTGGATCGATGAACATCGTGATGTTTTTCATGACAAAACCGAGTGTCTGAGTCATGGGTTTGCCCAGTGCCCAGGCAATTCTTCTTAAGGTCTGGGATGCCTCCAGGGACATTTCCGGGGTATAGGCCATATTGCCACCTCCTATGCCGCCGCCTGTTGTTCCGGAAGGACTTCTTTCCTGACCCTGGAACGAGGTTTCTTCTTGTTCTTTTGGGCTTCATGAAAAGCTTTTTCCTCAGCATTGGAATAGACTTCATCGGCTTTTTCATCCCCATCCGGTTTGTTGCCATGAAGATAGGCGTCGGACAATTTCGGATCGATGACCGGATGATTCGGGAGTTCTTCCGCCTGCTGTTCGTTTTCCTGATAGATTTGCCCCGGTTTTCCCAGGTCAAAGAGAATAATCGTGACCGGAAGGCTGATGGTGGGTTGCAGCATCTCGATTTCCCTGATTACCAGGTTTTTCGTGGTGCCCAGTTTGCTCTTTTCGCTTCTCTGGGCCGTGACCATGACAATCCCCATATCCAGTTTTCCCTTGTCGAACCCCACCTGGAGCCTCAGCAGGGCGTCCTGGATATACTCGTAACTGGAAAAACTGCCGTCGATGGCCACCCGGTTCTTAAAACCCTTGTAAAAGTACCTCCTTCCGTCCAGAATGTTCAGATCCCCGTTCTGGCGCCAGTCCATTTCCTTAAGCGCCTGACGCAATAATTCACTCTTGTGCTGGGTGCCGTAGAGACAGTCGTTGAGATAGTCCATGACCCCTTTCACTTCTTTGGCCATCTTCTTTTCTTTGATAATCTGGTTCGCGTTTCTGAAATGCAGGATTTCATATGACA
>Ga0208459_1003229_pt1 | contig 13018 bp, 10 predicted proteins | sample AD_UKC087_MetaG_FD_184433 | JGI IMG/M metagenome (GOLD analysis project Ga0208459, IMG submission 184433) | Active sludge microbial communities of municipal wastewater-treating anaerobic digesters from USA - AD_UKC087_MetaG (SPAdes) (version 2) | ecosystem: Engineered > Bioreactor > Anaerobic >... | reverse complement strand
CCAACCCGGTCATACACATCCAGTTCACATGCAGGCGCCACGTAGGATCTGCCATCGATCCAGGCAACCGCACTCCAGGAATGGCGGTTGGTTGAATGAACCTCGCGCAGCGTGGTGGCAACTACTTTGACGTTTGGATAGAGTCGCACAACCTGATCGATCATACCGATGAACGCGGCGGGGTCCAGCTTGGATGCTCCCGCGACCTGCGGTCCCTGAACGCCCAAACCAAGCTGCATGTCCTCTTCGTTTCCCACCAGGACGTCGACATTTTCCATGATCCTGCGCAAAACGGCTTGCGCTGCTTCCTGACCGCCCCAGATATTCCAGAGCTTGGCGCGGTAATTCAGATCAAACGAAACAACAGCACCGGCAGCTTTGGCAGCCCGCATGCCCTCAATGATCACTTGACCGGTGGTTTCGGAAAGCGCCGCGAAAATGCCCCCGCTGTGAAACCAGCGCACGCCCCCTGCAAAAATTGCCTGCCAGTCAAAATCGCCCGGTTTTAACCCGGCGGCAGCTTCATGGCTGCGGTTGTAAAACACCACGGGCGGTCGGACACCATAACCACGGTCACTGTAGACCGTCGCCATGTTGGGTCCATTGACGCCATTATGTTTGAAATGGCGGTAGAACGGCTTGACACCCATCGCCCGCACGCGCTCGGCAATCAAATCGCCGATCGGATAGTCGACCATGGCGGTCGCGATGCCAGTGCGAAGTCCGAAGCAGTCCGCCAGGTTGGCAGCGCAGTTAAATTCTCCGCCGCTGACGTGGATTTTGCACTCGCTTGCTTTGCGGAAAGGCACCACCCCAGGATCAAGCCTGTGAACCAATGCCCCCAGAGAAACAAAGTCCAGAGCTCCACATTCAGGAATTTTCAAACCATAGTTTTCAGTCATAATAACTTTTCCTTTCTACACCCATTGGGTGTGGAAAACTCCATCTTTATCGATTCGCCGGTATGTGTGAGCGCCAAAGTAATCGCGCTGCGCCTGGATCAGGTTGGCTGGCAGCCGTTCACTGCGATACGCGTCGAAGTAAGAAAGCGCGCCGCTCATGGCGGGAACAGGGATTCCCAACCCAACAGCGATCTGAACCACCTTGCGCCAGTCATCCAGCCGGTTGAGAATGGCGCTCTTGAAAACCCCGTCCAGCATCAGGTTGACCAGTTGAGGATCGCGTTCGAAGGCATCCATGATGTCCCCAAGCAAACTCGCGCGGATGATGCAGCCTGATCTCCAGATCTTGGCGATATCGCGGATGTTCAGGTCGTAGTGATATTCCTGGGATGCCATCCGAAGCATCGCCAGCCCCTGCGCGTAAGAGGTCACCTTGCTGGCGTAGAGCGCGTTCTCGATGGCATCGATCAATCCAGTTGGATCGCCCTCATATTGTTGTTGGGGTGAAGGCAACCGGGTCGCCGCAAAAACGCGTTCGCTTTTGAGGGAGGAAATGATGCGCCCCTGCAAGGCGGCGTTGATCGTCGGAACAGGGACGCCGATATCGAGCGCGTTCTGACTGGTCCACTTCCCGGTGCCTTTTTGCTGAGCTTCGTCCAGGATCAAGTCAACCAGCGGTAAACCTGTTTCAGGATCGATGGTTTTGAGGATATCCGCGGTAATTTCTATCAGGTATGACTTAAGCAGACCCTCATTCCAGCGGGAGAAGATTCGGCTCAATTCGGCTGCGCCTAAGCCCAAGCCGCGGCTAAGCAAGTCGTATGCTTCAGAGATAAGCTGCATATCGCCGTATTCGATACCATTGTGAACCATCTTCACGTAGTGCCCTGCCCCCCCGGGACCCATGTACTCAACGCAGGGCTGACCGTCATCTGCCCTGGCAGCTATCGCGTAAAATATTTCGCTCAGTGCCTCCCAGGCAGTTCGGTTTCCACCCGGCATGATAGCGGGACCCCATTTCGCGCCTTCCTCACCACCCGAAACGCCTGCGCCGATGTATTGGAAACCTTCCGCTTCCAATGCTTTGCTTCGCCTTTCGGTATCGGTAAAAAAGGTATTTCCACAATCGATCAGGATGTCTCCTGGCTCCATCAAAGGCTTGAGTTGCTCGATGATCTCATCAACAGCTGGCCCTGCCTGAACCATCAGGATGACCCTGCGCGGTTTTTCCAGCGCCGCCATCAGGTCAGCCAGTTTTTCCGCCCCGAGAAGTGCCTTCCCTTCGCCTTCCTCTGCAATAAAATCGAATGTTTTTTGTGTATTGCGATTCCAAACAGCAATTGGGAAACCATTCCGTTCAATGTTTAGAGCCAGGTTGCGCCCCATTACCCCAAGACCGACCAAACCGATTTTGTATTGCATCATTTCTCCTTATTAGCTAAAGATGAATTAATCTTGAGTCGATAAAGCATTTCACCTGCCCGCGGCACCACCAGGATGCCTTGTTCTTCTTTCCCAACCCAGGTCTGAGGATCAAAGCTGGCAGGGTCGAGGTAACCCAGACCGATCTTTTCGCAGCGTTTTCTTGGAATGCCAGTGGCGAGCGTCACCTTGATACGCAGTTTTTCGACACCGGTCGTCTCGTCATAAGTTCCCATTCCCCGCAGATGCGTCGAATGGGCGATGACCCCATGAGGATAGCCCTGGAACTTGCTCCACTGTTTGACGAAGTAATCGCGGCAGTGATAGCCGATCTCATCCAGATATTTTCCATGGGTGTAGCTCACTTCAGTAATATTTGGCGCGTATATCACGACTTCACCCCCGTCAGCAATCACTGGCTCCATCTTGTACATACCCTTGGCTGCTGTCCAAAGGTCGTCATAAAGCTCAGGCATGATGGAAATGACCTTCTCAAAGGGTTTCTCCACGTAGACGATGTGTTTCTGAGCGGATAAGGCAGCGGCTTTTTCCCAGGCTTCACGGGCTTCTCCGAAGAAAATGCCTGCCAACCCTTCATGGGTCACCACCAGACTGAAACAGTGGACAGGTTTCGGAATGAAAGAAGCCGCCCGGTCAATCACAGCCCGTACAGGGGTATAGCCTGAGCCAATGATCTCGAAGCTGGTGATCAAAGCTCCCAGCCAGTGCGTGAAATTGATGATCTCCTGCCCCGCAATGCCAGGGAAGAAGTATTTGTTGCCGCCCGAAAAGCCAACAACTTCGTGCGGAAATACCGGACCACAGATGATCAGGTGATCGTAATCCAGGATCAGCCGGTTAAGCCTGACCGGCACATCTTCCGCCAGGCGACCGTTCGAAATACGCCCGATCTCCTCAGAGGTTATCAAGCCAATCTGCACAAACGTCTCCGGGGTTTCCCAGTGATGGTTAAAAATACGGCTCTCACCAGCTTTTCCGTCTATGACCCGGCGACCAACCAAGTGGCTCAATTGGTCATCATCCATGGGTTGGTGGGTCCCAAGCGCGACCAGATAATCCAGGGCAGCCACCCGACCGGAAAGATGTCTTTCAAACAAATTGAACATCAGCGGCATAGGCATGCTGCGCGTGCCGTCAGGGATCAGGAACAATACACGCTTACCGTCCAATTGCAGACTTGAAAGCGCTTCCCGCACCACGCTGCCGACAGTATTTTCGTCGAGGAATTGATCCTTATAACCCAATCCGATCGTCATCGGTTACACTCCGCTGAAAGCTGAAAAACCGCCATCCACCGGCACGACCACACCAGTGACGAAAGCTGAAGCTGGCGACACCAACCACAAAACAGTGCCAATGAGGTCATCCGGCGTGCCAAAGCGTCCCATCGGCGTGTGGCTAATAATGGTTTTCCCCCGTGGTGTAAGGTCTCCCGTTTTTTCGTCCGTGAGAAGGAAACGATTTTGTTCGGTCAAAAAGAAACCTGGAGCTATGGCGTTGACGCGGATGTTGGCTGAGTAATCCTGCGCCAGGTGTACAGCCAGCCACTGCGTGAAGTTGCTCACCCCGGCTTTGGCGGCTGAGTAGGCGGGGATGCGTGTGAGCGGTCGGAAGGCGTTCATCGAGGAGATGTTCAGGATGACACCCTGCTCTTGATCAGCCATCACCTTACCAAAAACTTGTGAAGGCAGGATGGTCCCCAGAAGGTTCAGCTCAAACACCCACCGCAGTGCGTCATGTGGCAGATCGAAAAAAGGCAACTCAGCGCTTGTGGTCGCCTGAGCCTTATTTCCGCCGGCACCATTGATCAGGATATCCACCTTGCCGAAGGATGCCAAAACCTGGTCGCAGGCTGCCTGGACGCTTTCCTTGTCCAGCACATTGCAGGCAACTACCTGTGCGGTGCCGCCATTCGCGCGAACTTCCTCCGCCAGTATTTCGGCATTAGCTGGGTTAAGGTCCAATATGGCGACTTTCGCGCCCAAACCAGCAAGGGCGCGGCACATTTCCGCGCAGAGCACGCCCGCCCCACCGGTCACCACCGCGCAGAGGTCAGAAAAATCGTAAAGTTGCTCTATGTCCATTATCGTTTTATCCATTGTTTCTTGTTGTTTGTTGTGTTTTGGCTTCAAGGCAGAATGGCGCCAGGTGCCGCGTGAAGTGCTGTTCAAGGTTACTGGCATAGGCTTCGGGGAATTGGGCGAGTAACGCGATCAAGCGGTCGTAAAAACGCCAGGCGCCGTCGGAGTTTTTCTCTTTGAGCACTGAGCCAAACGTGACGTGAAGGATCTCGCGCGCGTCGAAGTTCTCCAGGTAATCGTTGGGAGTCCCGAACTCCCGGACACCTGGCGCCCGATCCAACCGGGCAGAGACGTGATAGCTGAGTTTATCCTGTTCGTAGCGACTCAGCCCAAATTCGTAGATCTCCTTGAAAAACAGGGGGTCTGTTTCCGCGATGGTGCGGATCGCCTCCAGGTAACTGGTCCCGGCAGTTTTCAGGTGCACCAAACCGCGCGTGCGGTGTGCGGCAGCAGGATAGATACTGAATTTATCCGAACCTGAGTGCAAGCTGATCTTATATGGTCCCAATAGCCTGGCAATGGCAGCGTGACCGGCAATATCCTGGTCAAAAGCTGTAACGTCTCCGATATAGTCGACGCCCTTCTCAAAATCACCCACAAATCGGGGCGCCAGGCTGACCCATTGCACGCCCAATCTCTTTAGCTCGTGGGCAATGTAATAATGTTCGGCATGGCTGGTCGGGGATTTCGTTTCGTCAACAGAGACTTCAAGTTCAAATGGCTTGCCGGCGCTGGCTGCCCGCAGGTGTTCGTACATGTTGAACACGTGCCAGACTGCGTGCCCGTATTTAACCATGGCTCTGAGCAGAATCGCTTCTGAAAAATGGATGGTAACTCCCTCAACGGCATGCGAATGATTAAGCAGATCGTTCTCGGACATTCTCAACGCAGAGGGGATATCCAGCGCCTGAATCCTGAGATCTTCCAAACTGAGGTCGTCCGCACGATCATTCACGAATTCGCCCGGGTCAATTGTGAAGAAGGTAAAACCAGCTTCAAGACAGGCGTCGATATCTGTTTGTGATTTCAGGTGATCAGCGTCTGCGCCAAAACCGTCCTGCCAGTTCTCCTGGAAGACGCCCCACATGGCATCATCCATTACCTGCTGCGGGCTTCGACCGGTACGTGTCATCTCCCGGATAGACTGCTGCGCGAAAATGGGAGCCACCCGCCCGTTGCATGTGCGGACCGCGCGAACATGCCCGGGCGTTGCCATCCCCAGGCGATCTCCCATTCCGGCTGATGTTTTCAATACCAGTAATTGAGGGCGCAGCCATGGCAGTAATTCCCTCAGGGCTGCTGCATTTGCCGCTGAAAGCGGTCCTTTCAAGAGCATTTTTCCCCCAATGGCAGAGCGACCACCTTCAAAAGGTTTGAGTCGGGGTTCACCTTTTGCAGCCAGGATAACCAGCTGCCTGTTGCTCCCTGCGTTACTCAGACCGAATTCAAGGTCCTCGTGGCTCACAATGGATTGTGGGATGAGGGAGAGGTTTGGGTCTGACTTAAGGGATAAGGGATGGTTCATTTTTTATCAGACCTCAGCAGGAATACCAGTCGATTCCCTGACCAATAGTTTTCCTTGTAAGACCTTTACGTTGGGTGTATCCGGTATGGTTCCATCCACGGCTTGAAGTAAATCCAGCAAAAGCTGGGCAGCTTCCTGTCCGATGGAAAATTTTGGCTGATCAATAGTGGTCAGAGAAGGCGAGGTAAAAGCTGAAAAGGTGATGTTATCAAAACCGGTAACCGAAAGATCCTCCGGAACTCTCAATCCAGCCAACTGGCACCCTTTGAGGACTCCGATTGCCAGCATGTCATTAAAACACACGATCGCGGTTGGTCCAGGCGTCAACCTGGCAAAGTATTCCACGCTTTCAGCGCCCAGGCTGGGCTCACCGCCTGCCACATGGTGGATGTAAGACTCCGGGACTTCCAGATCAGCTTTTTCCATTGCGTCGAGAAAACCTTGCAAACGGTCCTGCGTCGTCTTGCCGGATTGGGAATTACCAAGGTAAGCTATCCGTTTATGCCCGAGAGAAATCAGGTGTTGGGTGATCTGCGAACTGCCGTCTACATCATCGTGATAAATGGAGTAGTTGAAGCTCTCACTGCCCTGATGATTGACCACGACCACCGGGAACCCATACGATAGCAGCTGGCGGCCGTGCTCCGGGCTAAAGGAAGATGAGCAGATGATCACCCCGTCCGTGCGTTGTTCCATCATTGTCTGAACTATTTGCCGTTCCTTGATCGGATCGTGCTGCGAAGCTGCGATGAACAGGCTGTACCCCCGTGCTTGCGCGCTGACTTCGATGCCATTGAGGATCTCACTGAAGAATGGGTCGGAAATGCTGCTGACGATCACGCCCAAAACCTGGGTCCTTTTTGTTTTGAGGCTGCGCGCCACTGCGCTGGGTCGATAGCCCATTTCCTGGGCGACCTGGCGGATCTGCCTGGCAGTTTCGTCCGAGACCAGGTTGTTCATCCGCAGAGCACGTGAGACCGTGGAATGCGAAACACCAGCTCTTTTTGCGATGTCTTTGATGGTGATTGCCATTGCATCCTCTCTGTATGCACACGTGTGCAGTAACAGCTATAGTTTACAGTTTTTTGCGCTGGAAGTCAATAGGTTTAGCAAGATTACTTGCAATTTGGTCTGTTTTGTCGTAATATATGCAATTGAAAGCTCTGTTGCATTTTATTAGTTTTTGCAAGTTAAAACCAGTCCCGGAGGAACAATGACACCTGAAATTGAAGCTATTTTTTTGGATGTAGGTAACACGCTGCGTATTGTTATTGAGGACCCAAAGTTACAACAGCAGGCAAAAGATGAGCTGATGGCGTTGGTGAAGGCAACAGAGACCCCTGAAGTCTTCTTCGAGAAGGTCGAAAAGCGCTGGAAGGCTTACCGTAATCTTTCAAAGAAATCCCTCCTTGAAGCGTCGGAATTGGAACTCTGGACGCAATGGCTCCTGCCTGACTACCCCATCGGGATCGTTGCGCCAAACATCAGCCGCCTGACACGCCTCTGGCGGGACCGTGACGGAAAGCGGGTTCCACGTCATGATGCCAGGGAAACCATCATCGAACTCCACCGACGCGGTTATAAATTGGGGATCATCGCCAACACGATCACCGAGACTGAAATTCCTGATTGGATGCTTTCAGACGGCGTGACTGGCTACTTCAAGACCGTGATCCTTTCCTCCAAGGTCAGAATTCGAAAACCCGACCCCGCCATTTACTTGCTGGCAGCCAGGGTGATGGGCGTGGCACCTGAAAAATGCGCCTACCTGGGGGACAACCCAATCAGAGACGTCGAGGGAACCCGGGCGGCAGGTTATGGCATGATGATCTTGTTTGAGGAACCTGCAACAATAGCCAAAGAACCCCAAACGGGCGATCTCAAACCCGATTACACCATCAAGGAAACCAAACAGCTCCTTGATATCTTCCCTCCGCGTCAGTAAGACCGTTTTCCTGCCCCAGGAGACTGACAAATGACCCCGGAAATTGAAGCGATTTTTCTCGACCTTGGCAATACGCTGCGGATTCTAACCAAAAACGATGAACACCAATCCAGGGCGAAGCGGAGAATTGTCGAATTGGTTGGGACAGACAAAGATCCGGACAGTTTCTGTGAAGAACTGGACCAACGCTATAAGGTCTATCGCAAGTGGGCGTTTGAAAACATGCGCGAAGCCCCCGAATCCGAGCTTTGGACGCGTTGGCTTGCCTATGATTTCCCCGCTGAACGCATTGGACCGATTGGCACCGAATTGACCTGCCAGTATCGCCAGTCTATGGGGCTGAGAGTGGTCGTTGATCACGGCAAGGAAGTGGTGCAATCCCTTTTTGACCGCGGTTATACACTCGGCATCATCAGCAACCTGATCACCACCAGTGAAATTCCTGAGTGGATGGAAGCGGATGGCTTCACCCCCTATTTCAAATCAATCGCTCTCTCCTCTGTGCTCGGAATACGCAAACCAGACCCGGCCATTTATCACATCGCCGCCCAAAACGCGGGCGTGATCCCCTCGCGCTGCGCTTACGTCGGCGATAATCTCAAGCGTGATGTCACCGGAACCCGGGCAGCCGGCTTTGGCATGACCATTATTTTGATCAACCCGGAAGAATTGGCTGAAGCTACCATCACGGATGAAAACCGGCCAGACCTGGTCATCCATCAAATCACAGACCTGCTTGAAATCTTTCCATCCTCCCCTAAGGTAATCATTGAAGAAAGATTTCAAGCTCCCAGATAAGAAACTATCCCGGAGGATTGCGCGATGAACACAAATGAGGATAAACACGGCGGCATTCTCCTCGCGCAGGCAGTAAAAGAAGCTTACTCCCGCAGTCAAACGGATTATTCCATGGAGCCGCTTGTCCGACTCGACTCAGGAGGAAAGCCCATCGGATTGATTCAGGATGGAGACGCGGTCATCTTCTGCTGCCGTCGCGGTGAGCGGGAAATCGAACTCACCGAAGCCTTCACCGAAACTGAGTTTCCGCATTTTGAACGCACGCAGCTCAAAGACCTTGATTTCGTCATCCTGACCTTGTATCACGATAAATTCAAAGACCTGCCGGTTGCCTTTGCGCCCTCCAAACTCGAACACACCCTCGGGGAGGTACTCAGTCAAGCCGGGAAATCACAACTGCGCTGCTCGGAATCGGAAAAATTCGCGCATGTGACCTTCTTTCTAAATGGCGGCAATAATCAGCCCTATGCCGGAGAAGTTGATGTTCGCATCCCTTCTCCCAAGGGCATTCCCTTTGACCAGGTTCCGGAATTGAGTTTGCCTGCTGTCGCCAATGAGGTCATCCGCGGTTTGAAGCAGGGAGTGGACTGTATCATCACCAATTTCGCCAACGGAGATGTGATCGGGCACACCAGCAACACCAAAGCAAAGATTGCCTGCGCGCAAGCGGTGGACAAGCACCTTGCCCGGGTTGTCCAGGTTGCCCAATCTGAAGGATACGTGACCCTCATCACTGCTGATCACGGCAACCTGGAAGTGCTGCTGACCTCGGAAGGCAAGCCGCATGTGTCGCACACTTCCAACCCTGTTCCCTTCATTGTGATCGACCCCAAAGCGGGCGAAGAAATCCATCCCGCCGACGGTAGTCTGCAAGATATCGCCCCCACCATTCTGGACATTCTGGACGTCAAAAAACACCCTTCCATGAAAGGCGCACCGCTTGTGAGTCGCCGCGACTGGGGAAAAGACCGAAAAGTTTTATTGATTATCCTCGATGGCTGGGGAGCAGGCAGCCAGGACGGAAACAATCCCATCTTCATTGCAGACACTCCAAACTGGGATGTGATTTGCCAAACCTATCCTCCATCCCATTTACAAGCCTCAGGCGAAGCAGTCGGATTGCAAGCCGGAAAAGCAGGTAATTCCGAAGCCGGACATATGAATATCGGCGCGGGACGGATCGTGCTGCAGGATGATGTGCGCCTGAACATGGCGCTGGAGGATGGCTCCTTCTCTAAGAACGAGGTCTTTCTCCAGGCGATGGAAACTGTCCTGAGAAAAGGCTCCAGCCTGCACTTGATCGGTCTCCTGACCGAAAAAAGTTCACATGGCTCGATAGACTACCCCCTGGCTCTCCTGAGAATGGCTAAAGAAAAAGGGCTCTCAGAGGCTTTTCTCCACTTGATCTTCGACGGGCGCAGCACCGAACCGGGCAGCGCCCCTGCCTTGCTTGAAAAATTGGAGAAGGAGATATGCGAAATTGGGATCGGATCGGTCGTAACGGCTGTTGGCAGAGGGATCGCACTCGACCGGGACGGTAATTACAATAAAATAAAGAAAGCTTATGAAGCCATGGTGCTCGGACAGGGAACACCCTGGTAATCGAGTTCGAAAGTGATAATCGAATGCCTGAAATCTCATCTGACTCACATCAATTTTCAAGAAACCTGTTTTCAAGGCTGCAGCAAATCAACCCAGGCGTCGGAGAATTGGAGTTTTACGAGTTCGAATATGCCCTGAAGAACCTCCAACCCGCCGAAGGCTGGCAAAGTATCCAGCCCGAACCCATGAAAACGCTCCTGGAGAGGATTGCCCGGCCGGATTTTTTTGCGAATGTCCAACTGAAACCAAAGAAGGGCAACCAGGTGGTCCTGGACAACACGATTGCTTCTCTCACAAGGGAACTTTGTGTTGGTCTGGTTGAAGGCATGTATCCCCCCAACTGGGTCAACCAGCATTTCTACTTTGACGTCCGGGCTTTCGTGTTTCTCGTGCGCACCGAATACATCACCGAAGCTGTACGTGAACATTTTGGGGGCTCGCCTTACAAATGTCTTGAACCAATGCAGTCGCAACTCGACAGCCTTTTCGAGGTCGGCTACAAAGATTACGCCCGGGTAAACCAGGAAGTCGACCTGGCGCTGATTGAAGTTGTGCGATCCTGGATCTCTGCCAGAGGCACTCCTCTGTTGCTGACAATCGTTGGACCAACCGCTTCGGGCAAATCCGAAATCACCGCACGCCTGCTGGAGTGCTTCACCAGCGAAGGTCTTTCTTGTGTTGCTGTGGAAATGGATCATTTCTACAAAGATCGCGCCTTTCGCGATGGCCGTCCCACAAACGCGGAAGTAATCCATTATTCCCTCTTCATCGATGCAGTCTCAGCGCTTTTGCGTGGAAAAGCAGCGGAAATCCCCCGCTATGACTTTATCCATGCCACATCCAGCCACGATCTGGATGGCAATCTGCGCCCAGGGCAGTCCACCCAAACCATCCAGCCAGCCAATATCATCATCCTGGAAGGCAACTTTCCCTTCCATGTTCCTGAGATTTCCAGGCTGATCGATCTGAAGGTCGTTTACTTTGCGGAAGATCCGATCCGACTCAAACGCAAGTGGAAGAGAGATGTGGACTTCCGCAAAAAGTATGATCCGATTTATCTGGTGAACCGTTATTTCCGCACGCAGTTCCAACGAAACCAGGAAATCTACCAACCCATGATGCAGTGTTGTGACATCATCGTGGATACCACCAACGCGCAGCTATGGCTGCGCCCTGACTTGCGAAGTCAGTTGGCAGCTTGAAAACGGCTTGACCGTTCCGGAGAAAATGCACATGTTCAACGATTTTTTACGCGGGCAGATTGTGGAATCAGATACAAAAATTGTCATGCTGATCATGGATGGCCTGGGAGGGCTGCCTCGTGAGCTGGGCGGCAAGACCGAACTGGAAACAGCCGTCAAACCCAACATGGACGCACTGGCAATGAAGTCCGCCCTGGGCATGACCATCCCGGCTGGTCCAGGCGTCACGGTCGGCAGTGGTCCCGGTCACCTTTCAATATTTGGCTTCGACCCGCTCGAATATCAGATCGGCAGAGGCGCGTTGGAAGCCCTGGGGGTGGATTTTGAACTCGGTCCGGACGACGTTGCCGCCAGGGGAAACTTCTGCGCCGTTGATGAAAACGGGCTGTTGATCGACCGCCGTGCCGGAAGACTGCCAACTTCGGAAAGCGAACGCCTTGTTCAGAAGTTGCGTGCCATCAAGTTGGAAGGCGCGGAAGTGTTCGTTGAAGTGGTCAAGGAGCACCGTTTCGTGCTTGTTTTGCGGGCGCCCGGTTTGGGGACATCCGTCACCGATTCTGATCCATTGGTCACAGGCGCAGCGCCACTCAAAGTACAGGCGCTGGATGAGAATTCAGAGCGAACTGCTGCTTTGGTTAACGAATTTCTGGAAAAGGCTGCCTTCATCCTGAAAAATGAAACCCCGGCGAATATGGTCTTGCTGCGCGGCTTTGCCAAATTCCCCCTGATGCCTGAGTATCCGGACATCTTTAAGCTCAAAGCCGCCGCAATCGCGGTGAATGGCATGTACCGCGGTGTGTCCCGACTGGTGGGCATGGACGTGCTCACAGTCGAAGGCATGGATCTCAGTGACGAATTTGCCTGTCTGGAAGAGCACTGGTCAGAGTACGACTTTTTCTACCTGCACTTCAAGAAGACAGACACATACGGAGAAATGGGGGATTTTGACGCAAAAGTCAAAGCCATCGAAGAGTTTGACGCCCAACTTCCGCGCTTGATGGCGCTGAACCCGGATGTGGTAATCATCGGAGGCGACCATTCTTCACCGGCGGTGCTGAAATCCCACAGTTGGCATCCTGTGCCGCTGCTGATCTATGGAAAGTTCGTACGGGCGGATAAATTCACAGAATTCGGCGAAACAAACTGCGCGCAGGGCAGTCTCGGGCAGATCCCGGCTTTCAGCGTGATGCCGATCGCGTTGGCGAACGCCGGCAGAGTCGCCAAGTATGGCGCATAACCAAATGAAAGCAACGGAAATCATTCGAAACAACGACCTTTTTTCAGAACGCCTCTTTGAGGTAATGCGCAGGCTTTGCCCGGCGCTAAACGACCTGGAGTTGTTTGAGTTTCGCTATTGTCTGGAAAATATCACTCCAGAGCGAGGCTGGCAAACCGTGAAGGTGATGAGCAGGGGTGAGATTGAAGGAATGATCAGCAGCGCTGATTATTATTCCAGCATTCAACTCAAGCCAAAGCTGGATGATCGCCCCATTATGGATCCTCAAATTCTCTCCTTGCTG
>Ga0208459_1003227_pt1 | contig 13019 bp, 8 predicted proteins | sample AD_UKC087_MetaG_FD_184433 | JGI IMG/M metagenome (GOLD analysis project Ga0208459, IMG submission 184433) | Active sludge microbial communities of municipal wastewater-treating anaerobic digesters from USA - AD_UKC087_MetaG (SPAdes) (version 2) | ecosystem: Engineered > Bioreactor > Anaerobic >... | reverse complement strand
GTGGTGTAGCGGTAGCCGCAGTCGAAGCACTCGCGGCGGCGCCTGGTGGCCCTGCCCTCCTTGACAATGCGCGAATCGACGACCCTGTCGTCCATGCTCCCGCATCTCGGACACCTCATAGGCTCCCGCCAGCTCCAAGGGTGATGGAAGCATTAGCGTATCCTGTGGAGGAATCCGCGTCAAGAGCAGCGCTTCTTGACTTTGCGCGGCTTTCGCCCTAGAATCGGTGCGCTCTGGTGGGAGTAGTTCAGTTGGCAGAGCCCTTGACTGTGGATCAAGTGGTCGCCGGTTCGAGTCCGGTCTCCCACCCCAGGTTTTGCGCCCCTAGCTCAGCTGGTAGAGCAACGGACTCTTAATCCGTAGGTTCCGGGTTCGATCCCCGGGGGGCGTACCATCTTCAGCGCCCCGGCTCATCCGAGCCGGGGCGCTTTGTGTTGATTCGTCAATGTCGGAAAACCCCTGCCAGCTTGTTCAGCTGTCCCTGTCGAGCTATACTTTGTTCCCAAATCCAGGTGCGCCCGTAGCTCAGTTGGATAGAGCAGCGGACTTCTAATCCGCAGGTCTCGCGTTCGAGTCGCGACGGGCGTGCCAGATTTGTCTCGTCGGGCTCCAGGAGATCGAAAGCGCTGAATAGACCGGTGTTATCTGCGGTTCGAAATATCCCGTCTTCGTAGAGGATTCCGCCGGGGAAAAACATCCGAACCAGCCTCTCCCGGTTCTCGGCACCGGAGGATTCCCATATCCGGGCTGCGTTGGTCAGGACATAGCTCGCCGTGTTCAACAGCCGGTCGATGTCCAGTTCCTCATACTCATCATCTGCAAGCCTCATCCTGACTTCGAGTGCCTCCTGCTCGATCCTCTCCTTGTCGAGTTCGTAGGCTTCGCTATCTATCACGTGCTCATGGACGAACGCCCGCACGAGGGCGACCTTCTCAGCCATGAGGTCATCGAGGCGCGCCCGGGCTGTTGCAACCCCTGCCACAGCTTCGGAGTGCGCCCTGGTCCATGTAGACAACGCACCTTCCCGGAGCAACTGGAGCGTCCTCTGAGATGGGACGAGGCGGGCAAGGAAACCGACGAAGCGTTCCTCCAGTGTGTCCTTCCGTACCATCGTTCCTCTGCAGGCGGAATCCCGGCACCAGTAATACCCGTACTGCCGGCCATTCTCCTTCTTGGTCCAGGTCCCTGTGAGAGGCGCTCCGCACTTGCCGCAGAGAATCACCCGGCGGAGGGGGAAATCCCCGACCGTAGTCCAGTGTGGGGCCACAACCCGCCTGTCCTCGAGGACAGACTGCACCCGGTAGAAGGTACCCTCATCGACCAGAGGTTCGAACTCTCCCTGAACAGAGCCCCTCTCTGAGCTGATGGCGACGCGAGCAAGATAGGTCGGATTCCGCAGGATGTATCTAAAATGTTGTTTTGTAACAGGTTTGCCCCTCTGATTTCTCAGACCCCGCTGGGTCACCATGTCGAGCACTTCACTCATCCGGTACAGCCCGGTAGCGAACTTCTCGAAGGAGAACCGGATGTGGTCGGCCATCTCGGGATCGGGGATCACGCTGCATCGACGCCCGAGGGACGGACCCAGGATGTAGCCCAGGGGAGGCGCATTCGTGAGCCTGCCGCAGGATCTGGCATGCTCCATGCTGGCTTTCACCCTCTCGCCGATGAGGTCCGACTCGAACTCCCCGACCGATGCCAGGATACCTTCGAGAAGACGGCCGACTGGGGAATCCTCGTCGACGGGTTCTGTTGCCGAGACGACACGAATGCCATAACCTGCGAGTGTCGCCTGAACTGCGAAGAAGGCGCTCTTGTTGCGGCTGAACCGATCGAGCTTATAGACGACCAGGGATGCGACGGAGCGACTGTTCCGCTTGCAGAAGGATATCATTTCCCTGAACTGAGGGCGGTTGGTGGTTCTCGCGGATTCCCCGAAGTCGGTGAACACCCGGAGGACTCCCCAACCGCGCCTCTGACACAAGGTTCTACATGCTCTCTCCTGCGCGGGGAGGCTTACGCCTTCCTCGGCCTGGTCCCGCGTGGAGACCCTGCAGTAGATGACCGCCGAGTTCTTCAAGCTCGCTGGGCAGCGGACATGGTCCTGGTTCCGCTCCTTCCATCATGCGATGCAGAATATCGGCAGGATGCATGCCTCCCCACAACTGAACCCGCTGGTCTTGTCGAAGACGAGTCCCTCGGGGAACATCGCCCGGGCGTAATCACGTCGCTCATGCACTGGCAGTTCGGACCAGATGGCCCCCGGATGCTCCAGCGCTGCAACCAGTTCTTCAGTAACGGGATCACCGTCAGGGATGAGGAGATCCATGTACTCGAGCAAACTCCTCTCGGCTTCGAGGTCTCGCTCGAGTTTTCCCATGAGGGTGGCGGCGTTTCCTCCGGGGATGGATCCACTGCCGAGGAGCTTCAGGATCTCATCCTGCGATGAGAGAATCCTGCAGATCCTCTCCGTGATCGATCTGTGGCATCGCTCCAGGCGTTGATGCGACTTCTTCACGACATCGCCGGCCATCATCCGCGCAATCGCAGTATACTGGGGAGCAAGAACTATCCCCTTGATCAGTTCCGCGAAGGCATCCTCGACCTCACCTGCGCGGATGTTGTAGCCGCAACCCCTGTGCGGACACTTGTAATAGTGGTGCCCCTTGACCGAGTAACCGGAGCAGGTAGCTCCGCAGGCCGGGCAGCGGAGAACCTGACCCAGAGGGTACTGCGGGTTCGACTTGAGGTGCCTCTGGCCCTGTCCATCGGAGAAGCCAGTCAGCTTCCGTGCCACTCTTTCGAACAGAGCCTCGTCGATGAGCGCATCGAAATTTCCCAGGTCGGGTCTTGGTCCGTCCGGGGATGGGATGTAGCCGGCATAGACCGGGTTGAGCAATAGACGCCTTATAGATTTCGGATCCAGGGGCCGGCCCCTCTTCGAGCAAACGCCCTTCGCGGCTGCATGGACTGCGGCATTCTCGAGCGTTCCACCACCGTCGAGGATCTCGTACATCTCTTTGATGACCATCGAGGTGGGCTCATCTGGGATGAAAGTCGCGCCGATGCCCTTGATCTTGAAGTTGAGCAGACCGAGGGGGGCTGGGTAGGTAGGGCAGCCCTTCCTCCTTGCGTTCACCGTCCCTGCCTTTGTCCTGCTCAGGAGCTTGATCCTCTCCATAACTGCGAACGCGACCTTGTAATCCGCCTCGGCAGTACCCTCGGGCGTTGCGGTGGATATCCCTTCGGACACTGATTCCAGAACAATGCTATGCTTCGCGATGAGCTTCCTGAACTCGACCCACTGCTCCGTATTGCGTGATGCTCGGTCCATCACATTGGCGACCACGTATCCGATCTCGTCGGAGCGCTCCCTGCAGAGCTCGATCATCTTCTCGACTCCCGGGCGGATGCCGACTGCGCCAGAGACACCAGCATCCTCGATCAGTTCAACGACCTCATAACCGGATTCTTCGCAATGCTGGATGCAGGCTTCACGCTGGGTCTCGAGGCTGCCGTTCTCGATCTGCCCTTTGGATGAGACGCGGATGTAGATGATCGCTCCTGTCTTCTCGAGGATCGGGGACTTCGTGGGTTCGCTCCGTTCCGTTAGCCAGTCGAAGTTCACGATACCCTCCTCTCCCGGTTCCCGGCGCTTGCCCCGGCAGTCTGACCTATGACGATACCACCACGGTCGCTGCCGTAGATCCGATCCTCGAAATCCTTGAACCGGGCCTGCAGGAGCGCATGACTCGGGTCTCCGATATCAGTCTTCCTCTTGGCGACGATGACACGGAACAGCAGGTCCAGAAATGCTCTCAGATCAGCAGTGTGGGCCGGGAAGTCGACCTGGGGAAGGCCTGACTCCTCGACAGCGGGAGGGTGGAACTCAGGCGACCGGGCCGCCTCTTGCTTTGAACGGACAGTTTTCTTCTCCATGTTGGTTCCGGTGCTTTCTCAGACAGACTCCAATGTGTACCCAGCTCATAAATCTCCTCTCTCCTCTGCTCTTTTGCGGTGAACAAAATCCTTCTCCAAGCAGGGCGCTTAAGGCTCCCAGCTGATGATCTCACCCCCTCTCCGGTACTCTCGTGGACCGGTCTCCCTTTCTGACGTCGGCTCGGTGACCCTGGTCAGCGGACCCTGGTCCGTGACCTCCCGCCGGGCAGGTAGAACCATAAGTATATTGTATAAAAATGTCAATACCGCGTGCGATACGGCGCAGATTACGCTGTATTCACGCTTTTCTCACTGGAAATGCCCAGGCGATACTCATTTTCGGGGTGATATACGGTATGTTTCAGCAGTGCGCTTGGCGCATACACGCGTATGTAGTTACGGTCCTTGAGAATCCGCAGGCGTTAGCAGGATGTGATGGGGACTATGGTGCCGGAGCTGCGAAGACCTACAGCACCTCATCTCCGTAGTGGTTGATGACATTGATGGCGATCTTGCCTGCATCGAGCGGATCGAGGATGACTATGAATTCCGCAGGCTCACACTCTCCACGATTCCGAGACTAACGGTAACTCGTTCAACTCCGCCCTGGCCTCGCGCCATGCCGGGTAATGTCTGCTAAGTAATGTGAGAAATAGCTCACTATGAGTGGGCTCGATCAGATGCAGCATCTCATGGACCACAACGTACTCGAGCAGGTTTTTAGGCTTCTTCACGAGCTCCGTGTTCAGCCGAATGGTCTGCGCCAGGTGGTTGCAGCCTCCCCACCTGGTCTTCATGCGCTGGATGAAATAGGTGGTCACCTCGACACCCAGCTTCGGCTCCCATCTCTGAATCAGCTGAGGCACGACCTCATGGAGCAAGGACCTGTGCCATTCCTGCATGACCGCTTCGCGCTTCTCCCTTGTGCTGCCGGGGCGCACGATGAGCTTGATAGTCCGGTGACCGAGATGGACAGAGGGCTTAGCCTCTTCTTCCTTCACAGAAAGCAGATAGCGCCTGCCCCATAGGTAGTGGCTTTCGCGCTCTACGTAATGACGTGATGTCTCCCGCGCCTGCTCCTGGAGCTTCACCTGCTGATCGCGGATCCAGCCGACCTTGGATACCGCAAACGTGCGGACCACCTCACGCCGTGACTTCGTTGGGACAACAAGCGTCACTCTTCCATCCGGCGGGTGCACTGACAGGTAGACATGCTTGACGTCTTTACGCCTAACGAAAATGGTGATCTCCCCAAGCTGTAAAGACTCTGCCATCAGTATCCCGGCTGGTTCTTAACCAGTTCGAACAGCGCCATTGTAGCCGCTCGGTCGCGATTGAGCAGCGGGAACAGAGCATTCAGTACCTGCGCCTCGCGCGCCTGGTCCCCCTTCCAGCCCGCCGGAGCTCGCTCGCGCATCGCTCTGTCGATCTCCAGAGCTAATATAACCTGCTCATCCAGGACATCAGCAGAAGGCTCCGCCATCTCGCTACCGTCAGCATACCCAGAAGAGATGATACGTGGGAGGTTGTTGTAGATCACTGTCGCCTCACGCTTCCCATGAAGCGCTGGCGGTATACTCTCGTCGTGCTGCTTCCCAGACAGCCGCTTCACGAGCTCTTCGGCCTTCTTTAGAAACTCCTCGTAAGCGGCTGCATCGTCGCGACTCTGCCTGATCAGATCCTCGAGCAGCTTCGACATCTGCTCGTAGAATCGCGGGTCGGTGAGCTGCTCGCGGATGATTGTCTTGCGGACATTATTGATGATCCCTTCGGCGACGGCATTCCGAGACAACTTCCCTTTCTCGTTGAGTTTCCTGGCAATGGCGTCATGGATCCCCGTCTGGATTATGAGCTCCGTCAGCGACATCTCTCCAAGCTCACCCAGGTCAGCCGCTGGATCGGCTTGGATGTAGGTGTTGAGGAGATGGCGCATATCAGCCTCGTAGGGCTTGATGTCGAGCTCCTCGCCCGAATGCTTCTTGATCGCGGAACGAATCTCGCTGTAGAACTCGACGTCCTTCTGCATCGCAACCGCGTCGGCGTCGGAGTACCCTGCTTCTGTAAGGACCTGTGCGATATCGGTAAACGTCCGAACGAACACAGCCACAGCCTTGTAGAACGAGATCCGTAGCACCTCGGTCTCGTTCAGAGCGTTGGGATTGGAGGCACTGCCGCAGAAGTAATGCAGGTACTGTTCCACCTCGCGCGGTAGCGGGATCGGCTCGCAAAGGTAGCGTATTGCCTCGCGGGCTTCGTCGAGCTTCCTCTTGCTCTCGTCCAGCCAGTCCTTGAGGTGGACGTTGTTGTCACCACCATTGCCAGGATCGGTGTCCAACTCGTCGGAGTTGTAGACAGCTATTGCCTCCTGAACTTCGCCGAACAGTTCCTTGAAATCGACGATGTGGCCATAGTCCTTGTCGTCGCCGTCGAGGCGATTGGTGCGGCAGATGGCCTGAAACAGGTTGTGGTCGCGCAGTTCGTTGTCGAGGTAGATGTACGTGCAGCTCGGCGCATCGAAACCGGTCAGCAGCTTGCTGACAACGATCAGCAGTTTCACGTTTGCCGGCTCCTCGATGAACCTCCGTTTTACCTCTGCTTCGTACTTCTCTGTTGTTGGGAAGCTCTTGAGGACGTGCTGCGTGTATGTGTCGAACTTGTAACGTTCGTCGCTATTAGCAGGCTCGCGCGAGATCGCGTTGTGGTTCGGCTCGTAGGACGTGATGATCCCGCAGTAAGGGCCGAAGTTCGTATTCTGGAACAGCCGGTAATAGTGGCAGGCATCGTATATCGATGCCGTGATCAGGATCGCTGTTCCTCGGTCGTTGTTCAGGCGCGGCTTGAGGCTGAAGTCCTCGATGATGTCGGCGATGATGCGCTGCTTGCGCTCGCCGGCGCTCATCAACTCTTCCATTGTGGCCCAGCGATTGCGAATGAGCGCTTTCTGAAAACCATTCAGGCCCTTGGTTTTCTGCTCGAACCACTTATCGACCTCGGTCTGTGAGATGAGGCGTTGCGGCACGTCGCGGGCCTCGTACTTGAGGTCTAAAATGACGCCATCGGCCACGCCCTCATGGAACTTGTAGGTGTGGATGTAGGTGCCGAAGACGTCACGCGTCATTAGCTTGTCGCGGCGTAGGAGCGGAGTGCCGGTAAAGCCGATGAAGATCGCACCCTCCAGCCAGCGCTTCATCTGTTTGTTCATGTCGCCACCCTGGGTGCGGTGACACTCGTCCACGAACACATAGAAGCGACCGCTGACCGGGGGCGGGTCACCCTTCAGGTCAGCAACGTCGAACTTGTGGATCAGCGCACACAGCAGTCGGGGCGTAGCCGTCCCGAGTTTCTCCACGAACTCCGCTCGAGACGTGATGCGTGGCGAAGGCGATTCTGCGCCAATAACCCCGGCGTTCTTCATCACCCCCTCGATCTGCTTGTCCAGCTCGTCGCGGTCGGTGATTATGAGGATGCGCGCGTCCGGGTCGTGCTCCATCAACCACTTGGCGACCAGCACCATGACGATGCTCTTGCCGCTGCCCTGTGTGTGCCAGATGACTCCGCCCTCGCGTTTGGCGATGCGTTCCTGCGCAGCCTTCACTCCGAAGAACTGGTGAGGTCGCGGCACTTTCTTATGGCCGGCGTCAAAGATGATGAAATTGCGAACCAGATCGAGTAGCCTCGCCTTGTTGCACATCTGGGCCAGCGGCTGGTCGAGTAGATCTCCTACGGCGAGTGGACCGCTTGCCGCATCCTCGTCCTTCCACGTCACGAAGAACTGCTCCGGCGTGCCTGTTGTGCCATAGCGCAGCCCTTGTGAGTCGCTGCCAGCCAGAAGGAGCTGCACTGTGCTGAAGAATCCCCTATTGAAGATTTCGTCTTGGTTGGTGATGAGCTGCCGCACACCATCGCCGATCTCCACGGAGCTGCGCTTCAGCTCTATTACCACGATAGCGATGCCGTTGAGGTAGAGGACGAGATCCGGCCGGCGCTGGTAGCCGCCCTTCAGCGTCACCTCCTCGGCCAGGGCGAAGTCGTTGTTCTCCGGGTTCACCCAATCGATCAGGTGCACCGTCTCATGCGCCTGACCCGCGGCGATCTGCACCTGAACGCCGTAGCGCAGGAGCTGGTAGGTGCGTAGGCTGGCCTGGTAGAGAGTGATACCCGTCGAGTCAGCGGCGGTCTCGAGCTTCTGCAAGGCGGCAGAGATGTGGGCGGCGGAGTAGCCGCGAGCCGTCAGGTTGTCGCGGAGGAGTACACTCTCGATAGCGCGGTTGTTTTCCCTATCCTTCCACTCACCAAGATATCGGTAGCCGAGGTTGTCGGGACGCGCCGGATCGGTGAACAAGGCGATGACGCGGCTCTGCGTCATGCGCTCGGAGCGGGGTTGCTCAGGCATTAGCGGCTCCTGCGGGTATGAGTCTCGTTTTGCCGGTGAGTAGCTCCTGCATCACTGCCTGCTTGAGGTCGCGGGTCTTGTCGCGTCGCGCCTCCAGGGCCGTCAGCTCAGCGTCAATATCGGAGAGTACGGCTACGATGGCTTGCTGCTCGGCGAGACGAGGGAGCTTGAAGGTGAACTTCTTCATGTCCGCGCCATAGAGGTGATACACCGTGGTCCCAGTGACCAGACGGAGTACTTGATCATCCTCAACTCGAATCACGTGACTTAAGAATGTGCCGGAAACTAGCGACGGGGCAGTGCGGATCACGAGAATATCGCCGCCCAGCACTACGCCATCGATAACAACGCAACTGGCTTTCGCAAGGCCACGAGGCGTCACGTCAGAGGTCGGCATCAGCACGTCATTGGCTACAGAGTAAAACTCGCCAGGCGATTTGTTCGTACGGCTGATGGTTTCGCAAATCGTTTCGCCGTAATGCGTGAATAGCTCACCGTAGTGAACACAAGACTCGGAGCCATAAGGCGTCAGCGCGCTCTTGGGCAGTCCCCTGCCCTTGTGAAAAGCCGCAATCTCCCCCAGGGCCTTCACCTCCCACTCGCCGCGGAAACCGGGAAGGCGGATCCGGCCAGTGAGGAGCTGCTGCAAGGCTGCCTGTTTGAGGTCACGCTTCTTGGCGATGAGCCGATCCAGCCCGCCCAGCAAAGCATCCACATCGCTCAACGCTTCTGCAATAGCGCGTTGTTCGGTCGTCGTCGGAGGCAATAGGATCGGGAGCTGTTTAACCAAACCCGCTGTATAGCTCTGTTGCTTCGTGCCTTGGCAGTATTGAAGCGCAAGCTGCTTTCCCCGGAACACGTAGTAGTGAAACAGGTACTCCGTCACCAGGGCTTCCGTGGGGAACACAGCCATGCAGGACTGATTGGTCGTCGAGGGGGCACCTACGATCCCACATGCTCCCCGTGTGCCTTCAGCTTCAAGGCCGGTGATTGCCATTAGAAAGGTCCCGGTCGGCACCATTGCGAGGTTGGACTTTATAACCGCATCGTGACTGATCTTCTCAGCGGTGTCGGTAATGACGTTGTAGTCCAGTTCACCGCTGGTGATCCACCGGATGTCCCCATTATAGAACTCGGGACGATTCCTGCGTGGGGTCGCTCCACCTGAACAGCGACTGATGACTTCCCCCCACCGTTTCATTTCCCAATCCTCTGGGATGAAGCCCATTTCCGTCTGCTTGTAGCCGGGCCTCACTTCCATACGGCCCTCATGTTCTTCAGGTGCTCATCGACCCGCGCAGCAAGCGTCTCTACCTCCTCGGTGAGCTTGGGTAGTGGTATGGCGTAGCGCTCGGCTAGTTGGCGGATTCGGCCAGTGAGGGTCTGCGAGACGCGGTCCAGTTCGCCCTGCACGGCGGCTGATAGACGGGCCATCCACTTGTCGGCCACCACCAGCGTCTTGATCTCGGCCTCGGTGAGCTTGGGGTACTGCTCATAGGTCAGTGTGTCGAGAGAGGTCTCTTGCTCCTTCACAGCTCGCTTCATCGTGGTTTCGCTCTCGGAGAGCTCCAGCCAGTGCTTGAGCACGGCTATTTCGTCTATAGCTTCCTTGTCAGCCTTGATCTCCTTGAGCCGCGCGTTGACCTCGGCCTTGGCGATCTTGTCCAGCGCCCCGAGGAAACCCTCCTCACCACCATGCTCATCCTCGAGCTCGGCAAGGCTGGCAGTGGTGGCTTCTAGCTCGGCCTGCTTCGCATCGAGCGCAGCCTGCTCCTTTGCGAAGTAGCGGGCGACGATGAGCGGCTTGGGGATCAGGTCGCAGGTCCAGCCCTTGTCCTTGCGCTTGCCCTTTTTGTCGGTCTCGACGATGCGTGTCGGGGCGGCCACCCAGCCGTCGGCGGCAATGAGGTAGCAATCGTCCTGCATCGTCTCGGCCCAGTAGTCCATGAGGTGCTGATAGATGTCGTAGGCATCTACCAATGGCATCTGGCGGAACGCGGCCAATAGATCCTCGGCGACGGTCTCAATCAGCACCTTGGGGTGGCCATCCTTGCCGAAGCCGGTGAGGCGCGGCGTCGTGGCCTTGCGCCAGTCGGCGAAGACCTTCGTCGCCTTCTGCTGAAAGGCGGTGAACTCGGCGTGGCCGAAGATGGCGGGCTTCACCTCGGCGAGAGGCAGCTTCATGCGCACATAGCCGGGACGTCCCGCGGATTCGAACAACATGCTACGTACGCTAGGCAGCACCTGCCAGTACGAACCGAGTGCATCAAGATCACGCTCCGGGATACCGCCTCGCAGATGGCCGTCGATGTCCTGCAGGTCCTCGGGTTCGGCGCTGTCGATGTAGCGTGGCAGGTTGAGGTTAAAGTCGTTCTTCGGGTCGGCGATCTCGTCCAGCGGCACCATCCGGGCGTAGCCAGGAACGTCAGCCTGCTTGGTGAAGATGTCGACGATGCGGTGGATATCCTGCTCGCGGAGGCGGTTCTTGGGACCGTCCTTCTTGAATCCCTTGGAAGCGTCGATCATGAACACGCCCTTGCGCCCAGCGGCGTTCTCCTTGTCGAGAACCACGATGCAGGCCGGGATGCCGGTACCGTAGAAGAGGTTGGCGGGCAGACCGATGATCCCCTTGAGATAGCCGGAGCGAACGAGTTGCCGGCGGATCATGGCCTCGGCATTGCCACGGAAGAGCACGCCGTGGGGCAGGATGCAGGCGCCTTTGCCCGTGCCCTTCAGCGAGCGGATGATGTGCAGCAGGTAGGCGTAGTCGCCCTGCTTCGCGGGCGGTTCGCCCCAGGCGAAGCGCTGGAACGGGTCTTTCGATGGCGTGAGGCCCGTAGTCCAGGTCTTGTCAGAGAATGGCGGATTGGCAACTACGTAATCGTAGGTGCGGAGCTGCTCGCCATTTTTGAACTTTGGAGCGGATAGGGTGTTGCCGGATAGAATGTTAGCCGTAGGGAAGTCGTGCAGGATCATGTTCATGCGGGCCAGGCCAGCGGTGGTTACGTCCTTCTCCTGCCCCTCGAGAGTGATGTGCTTGCCTGCCTGTGATGCTACCTTCAGGAGCAGGGAGCCCGAGCCGCAGGTCGGGTCGTATGCGGTAGTAGAAGCCTTCGTGTTGTCCGGCGATATGCCGATCACTCTGGCGATGATCCGGCTGACCTCAGCGGGGGTGTAGAATTGCCCCTTGCTCTTGCCACTCTCGGTAGCGAAGTGCCGCATAAGGTACTCGTATGCGTCGCCGAGGATGTCGTCGTGGTCGGCGCGGTTCTGCGAGAAGTCGAGTTGAGGGCTTGCGAAGATGTTGATCAGGTTGGTCAGCCGCTCGACCATCTCCTTGCCCTGGCCGAGCTTGTTCGGGTCGTTGAAATCAGGGAAATCGCTACGAGCCAACCGTTCGTTAGCCAGCACTAGCTGCGCGATGACTTGCGTGTTGATCTTGTCCCCGATATCGCTCTTGCCTCGGAGTGCGAGCATGTCCGTGAAGCTGGACCCCTTGGGAATCGTGACCGGCGGGGCAAAATCAGAGCTGTTGCCATACTTGTCGGTGATGTACTTGATGAACAGCATGAACAGGACGTAGTCCTTGTACTGACTGGCATCCATGCCTCCACGGAGTTCATCACACGAGGCCCAGATGGAGGAGTAGAGATCTGACTTCTTTATTGCCACTCCAGCCTCCCAGCGCCAAGACGAGCAGCGATCGTTTCGTTACCATAGTCATCTTGGTTGAGAGAATTCCATGACAACCAAACAGATAGAGCGTTGATGACGGGATTCGTTATCACGACCTGCCGCATGGGCACCCCTTCCCAGATAGTCGGAGAAGTGTTGGGGGAAGGCTATCAGGGTAGGATGGGGAAGTCAAGCAGCATCGAGAAATGAATGAATGTGCCTATCGTGACCTACGCTGGCTGAGCCTCGAGCTGGGTGCAGCGTCCGAGCATACTGTTAACGCCTTACTGGGTGGACACCCTATGGTCTAAGCCTGGACTCACACCTTGAAGGAGCTGAGGATGTGAAGTCCGTTATGGGGTGTTCCGCACTGGCAGTATCTGACCCAGAAGCTTTGCCTTTGCGATGATGAACTCTTCGTCAGACAGAACACCAAGTGATTTTAACCGCGCAAGATTCTCGAGTTCGCCCGACAACGTAGATTGCGGGAGCGGACTCTGGGGGAGCGATTGCCGTTCGCTTGAAGCTTTGCGGAGGCATAGTTGAATCCTGTTCAGTAGGTTTCCCATCTCGCCCTTGAGGTGGCTTGACTGAATTGGACCGAATCCAAAGATGTAGCCCGATACCTTCAGTATCGTCTGGTTTATCTCTTGCCTCCAAACAACTTCCACCTCTACCGGGTTAGTGAAAGATGTGACCTGCGGGGTTACCTGGTTGCAGGTCAAACCGCTGGTGCTCTGGTTCGTTATTTGCCAGCCGAGCTGCGCAACGGCCTCTCGACAAGCCATCTCCACATCGTCCGATGGAAAAGGAACTTTCACCTCAATTGCATGCCTTGACATCGTATCCTCCTGCTATGGTTGCTGTGGAACGCTGAGAGGTGGATGAAGTGGCCCCGGTTTTGTAGACAGCTCGAGGGGCGTTTTGTGTTAAACTCAGGCGGCTTCATGGTTTCCGGTTTTCCGGGTTGAGTATACGGCATCCGGAGTCTTGTATCCCAGCGAAGAGTGCT
>Ga0208459_1003215_pt1 | contig 13060 bp, 14 predicted proteins | sample AD_UKC087_MetaG_FD_184433 | JGI IMG/M metagenome (GOLD analysis project Ga0208459, IMG submission 184433) | Active sludge microbial communities of municipal wastewater-treating anaerobic digesters from USA - AD_UKC087_MetaG (SPAdes) (version 2) | ecosystem: Engineered > Bioreactor > Anaerobic >... | reverse complement strand
GCTGGCTCGGAGCTTGCTGACGCACGAAAGCGATAATCTGATGCTCGAGTTCTCCCCCACCGAGATTGCCATGAAGTACTCCTGATGCAGGGATCAGCATCTTCATCCCGGAACGCGCCGGTGAAGAGCCATCTGTGGCGATAATTGTAGCTTGCCAGATGGCATGGTTATCCTTCAGATGATCCAGCAAGACTGCATAATACATATTGTTATCCACGATGTCCCCCAAACATGATCTGATAAGTGGCGATCGATGCAGCCACAGCCACATTCAAGGAGTTTTTCCAGCCCAATACCGGCAAATAGATGATCCCATCGCATTGTGCTAGAGTCGGCGGAGCGATACCCAAGGCTTCATTACCCACTATAAGGGCAAGAGGGAAAGCAAAGTCTGTATCAAATGCAGAATGAGAGGGCTCGGCGGTTTCCAGGGCATAGACTGTTTTGCCAGCCCGGTGCAATTCCCCGATCACGTCGATCGTACTTTCTGCCTTGCGCCAGGGTACTCTATCACAGGTGCCCAGGGCAGTCTTGGTCATATTGGGATGACTGGGATCGGGGGTGATGCCACACAGCACTAGTTCTGGGATGCCAAGGCATTCACATAACCGGAATAATGAGCCCACATTGAACACGCTTCTCAGATTATCGGCCACCAGCGTGATCTGCGCAGATCGTGCCAGATCGGCTTCCGGAGCACACTTCGTGCCATCACCGGTACGCAGAGTGATCTGAGAATCCTTGTAGCTGCTATCGCCAAAATATTCTGCCAGGGCTCTCAGGCTGCGATACGGATCATCCCCAAGGGCCTCGATGGCACGTGCCATCCGTGGGGGCAAAGCTTCACGGCACAGTGGGGTAAGCGAGGTAATATGTAGTAAAATCGAGGAATACTCAGCAGGATGCCCCAGATGCTCTTCCAGAGCATGCAGAAGCTTGTGCAGCGCCTTGATCTGAGCATCGAAGCTGAAATTGGCAAACTTTTCCTTACTATAGCAGGCAGAGTATTTCATGAGTAGAATTTCTGGATCAACTGAGCCGCACAGAGGATGTTCTCACAGATAAAATCCGGCTTTAGCGCTTTCCCTGCCAGCATCTTACGCATCTCGCCATCGCCGTTGCCTGTTTTCAGCAGGATGCTCTTCAATCCAGCGTTAATAGCAAAACCAATGTCGGTCTCACGATCGCCGATCATGAAGCTGCGCGCGGGGTCGATACCCAGATCACGGTGAGCTTGTTTATACATACCGATACCGGGTTTACGGTCTTCATGGTGAATGTTGTAGGGCTCCACGATGCCCTCGATATGGTAGGGTGAAAAATAAACCCCATCCACTCTGACGCCCTCTTTTGCGATCAAATCCCGCATTTTTTGGTGCACTGCCTGCAGCTCTTCCATGCTCAGGTAAGCCCGGGCAATGCCGCTTTGATTGGTCACGATGATGATCTTGTAGTTCAGGGCTGCCAGGATGCGCAAGGCTTCCCCGGTCTCAGGGTATAGGTGATATCCCTCGGGATCCCTGATGTAGCCAAACTCATCGGGGGAAATGGTGCCATCCCGATCCAGGAAAACGGCGCGGTTAATACCTTTTACTATCACGAGTTTGAAGCTTCAGGGCATCCGGGAATTGTGTGTTGAAGAACACAATGCGGTAATCCCAATATTCGTTGCGCTTGTTAAAGGTAATATCCAGCTTCCAGCAATGCAGATCGCGAGTGAGGCGTAGGCCTTGCGAGATCAGTTCTTTCGTCTTCAGATTGTAATAATTGGTGTATCCCAGACTGTAGTTTTTGGTTAGCTTGAGACTGGCGTTTAGACGTAAATTTTGAGTTTTTGGCTCGAGTAGGCTTTTAGGCGCGAAGAGATCATGATTGATCGCCAGATTCCAGCCGCTGTCCTGTGTCGCCGTCAAGCTTTCTTCCTCTGTGTTCTGTTGATCGCCAAAGACCTGGAAACTGCGATTTTTGGGAGCCACAAAGTAGTCATGGTATGGTGCATTTCCCGCCAGCGTGATACCCTGAGAAAAATACTGGGACTCAATGGCAGGATCAGTCACCTGGATTTCATAAGTCTTTTGGCTCAGGTTTAGCTGCGCAGTATAGCCCAGTTTCAGAGCATCCAGTTTGAAGCTGCCATTCTCCAGCTTTCCCAGATCGAAAGTACCGGGACGGAAGGCAAAAGTATGGCTGATGTTGCCAAAGCGCTTCTCGTCCTTGTAAAGATTGGCGCCAATTCTGCTATTCCAACTGAAGAGATCGTTCAGTTTCCTGATATTGGTATCTCTACCCAGTTTCAGCTGCCATTTCTGATCCAGCCCGAAAGTCAGATTGGCCTGTTTGCCGCCCTGGCGCAATGCGATCCCGCCAAAGCTATAGAAATCGCCATTATCCTTGAAATCAGGCTGATAACTGAGCCCCACCGTTGGACTGAGCGTGTGACGAACAGCGCTGATATCTCCCTTTTGGTAGTTCCTCACGCCATAGAGATTGAAACTGCTGTACACCGAAGCCGACCAATCGTTACCTCTTACCCATTTCTTGTCGTTCTTATCCCGGTCAAACCAAGCTTCAGAATAATCCATACTCTGGCGCAAGTTCAACCAACCTCGGTAGTTATAGGTATTTGACAGTCCCAGGACATGCTTCATCCCCAGATGGTGATCCACCAGGAAGCGGGTGGAATCAGCCGGATCAATGACGTTGTTCCAGATATAGTCCTGAAACTCGGGGTCCGAGCGTCGAATATTACCGCTGTGGTCCAGCCGCGTGTTGTAATACCAGCTCAATCCGCTGTACCAAGCGCTGGCACTGCCGCCGAAAAGCTCGTATAGAGGACGGGTAGGAAGAGACCAGCTCGCGGTGGGCAGGTTTAGATTGGCAGTGTCGTTGATCAAATCCTGATTGTAGAGTGCGCCGGCATTCAGATAGGTGTTCCCGATCGGCTTACGATATGATATGCTGGAAGTAAGCCACTGCGCCAGAGACTCATCCAGGATGTCACTGCTTTCGTAGATGCGTTTGTTGCTCACAAAATCCAGTGCAACATCCAAAGAACTCTTCTCCGGCAGATCGTGGTGGTGATTACCCTTTAGCGACCAATCATAGGATGTTCCCACACTATTGATATTCTTCTGATAGGAGGCGTTCAATCCGCCATTGTAATAGTATCGCTTGATATAGTTGGTATCAAAATGGGTCTTCCATCCGGTCTTCTCCATCAGGTCCAGACCCACAGTAAAGTCAGCGAACTCCTTGTAAGGGTAGTAGTAAGCAAAGTCCCGCAGGTACTTGCCATCGGTGTTGTTGTACCCCGGAGCGGGGATCAGGAAGCCAGCCTGCCGTCCTCGTTTGATACTCATCGTTATAAAAGGAAAATAGAAGATGGGCAGATGGTTCACATAGGCCAGCACATGCTTGCCCACCACCTTGTCCTTTTGATACACCCGCATCGCCTTGGCCCAAAACCAGTAGCTGGGATCCTCCAGATCGCAGGTGGTAAAGCTACCGCCATCAATATCATAGATGCGCGAACCGGTTTTCCGAATCTCATCCCCGCTGTAGTAGCCATTTTCAATGAAGCTTTCTCCATCGGCCAGGATGCCCGTTTGCGTACGAACGTCGTAACGCACATTTGAACCGATCAGGAGTTGATCGCCATCCCGGAGTAGAGTGTTACCCCAGGTTCTTGCCTGTTCCCGCTTGAGATCGATATAAAGGGAATCTGCCCGGATATTGGAAGTGGCATAATCCACTTGCGTGTCGCCATAGAGATAGATCTGTTCAGTGTCATAATATGCCCGGATGCTATCAGCTTCATAGAAAAGGGAATCAAGGGCCGAGGTTTCATTTAGATCCACCTTCAGACTATCCGCAAACAAGCTGTCTGCCCCTGCGGACACGATAGATCCCGGCTCACTTTGAGCAAGAGCAGACAAGCCGCAGCAGTGGTTAGCAGGACAAATAGTATCTTTATCTTCATCGTTATTAGCAGTAACTTTAGTTTTGAACCTGCCCCTGGTGTCAAGCAAATCGTGTTTGACTCCCGAAAAAGCCCCTATCAAGATAAAACGGCTTGACCTAATTGGCCATGTTCCATATCATGGCTTCACATGAATATCTTAGGAGAACAAGGCGATGAAAGTGCTGAAAACTTATGAGGATAAGTGTATCTCTTGCCATGTCTGCGAGAGTACTTGTTCGAATCTCTATTTCAAAGAGGATAACGCTGATTTATCCTGCATTCAGATTCACGACGATAACACACCACCAGAGATGAATGTCTGCAACCAGTGTCAAACCTGCGTGGCCGCGTGTCCGACCTGTGCCATCACCGTTAATAGCCAGGGAGTGGTGATGATCTCGCGCAATCTGTGCATCGGCTGTCTCATGTGTGTGGCGGTATGCCCCACAAATTCGATGCGCACTGCCTTCGGTAAACACAATCCCTTCAAATGCATTGCTTGCGGAGCCTGCGTAAAGACTTGCCCCGCTGAGGCATTGGCGATAGTTCAGGAATAAGGAGTCTATAGCATGGAACGCAAAATACTAGCAGAATATAAGTATGACCTCAAACCCATCGTTCGGGGCTACAACAAGAGAACCCTATATGTAAACGTGGGTGATAAACAGATCAAGGAAAAGCCCGTAAGTGACATGATGATCGACAAGTTCACCGGGGGCAAGGGCTTTGACCTTTACCTGATGTGGCACGGCGTGAAAGACGATACTAAATGGAACGATCCCGAAAACGAGATCTGCATTTCCTTTGGTCCTTTGTGCGGCAACACCTCTTATCCCGGCAGCGGAAAATCGATCGTAACCACCATCTCCCCTCTCACTGGCATTCCCGTGGATTGCAACGTGGGCGGGCATTTCGGACCTTATACCAAGTTTTCGGGATGGGATGCTCTGGAGCTGCAAGGTAAAGCTAACGAGGATGTCATCGTATTCATCGATGGTGACAAAGGCATCGTTCAGATCCTCAGCGCGCCAGACCAGGTGATCAACAGCCATATCCTGGCCGAGGAGTTGCACAAGGAGTTTGCCGGCTCGGATGAGCACCTGCAACATGTATCTGTAGTTTCTTCCGGTTCCGCTTCCGATCACACATTGATCACGTGTCTCAATTTTTCCTTTTGGGATAAACGCCGCAAGGTAGCACGTTTGAAACAAGCCGGACGTGGCGGGACTGGTACTGTTTTTCGCAATAAAGGCATCAAAGCATTGGTGGTGAAATACTCCGGACTCAAAGTGGACAAAAACGACCCCGCCGATTTGGCAACCCTGCAAAAGACAGGACTCAAGCTGCATAAGGAGATCGAAGCAGGCGATGCTGATCAATGCCGGATGCACCAGGTAGGCACCGCGCACCTGATGGAAATTATGAATGATTATGACCTCCTGCCCATACGCAACTTCAAATACGGCCAGATGCCGGAAGCTATCGGCCTGCACTCTCGGGAGTTTACCAGGCTGTTTACTCAAGGTATGGCAGATGGTTGCTGGTATGGCTGCTCGCTATCCTGTTGTAAAGCGGTGGACAATTTCAAGCCCCGCACCGGCCCCTACAAAGGCCAGCCGGTCTGCGTGGATGGTCCCGAATATGAAACTGCTGCGGGCTGTGGCTCCAATATCTGCGTCTGGGATCCCAAAGACGTAGTGGAAATCAATTTCTATTGCGACACCTACGGCGTGGATACCATCTCCTTTGGCACCAGCACTGCTTTCGTGATGGAGTGCTATGAAAACGGCATCCTCAATAAAGAACGTACCGGTGGGTTGGAACTGAACTGGGGCAACGCCGATGCCGCACTGGAGTTACTCCATCAAATGGCTCGTGGAGAAGGCTTTGGCCTCATCGTGGGGCAAGGTGTGCGCCGCATGAAGAAAATATTTGCCGAGCAGTATGGCGCCGATCCCAACTTCCTGCAGGACATTGGCATGGAAGCTAAAGGTCTGGAATATTCCCAGTATATGAGCAAGGAATCCCTGGCACAACAGGGTGGCTATACTCTGGCCCTCAAAGGTCCGCAACACGACGAAGCCTGGCTGATCTTTATGGATATGGTAAACAACCACATCCCCACTTTCAAGGACAAAGCTGAAGCCTTGCACTACTTCCCCATGTTCCGCACCTGGTTTGGCCTCCAGGGTTTGTGCAAATTGCCATGGAACGACATTGAACCGGCTGATAACGCCCAGACTGATGAACCCGCAAAGGTGCCCGAGCACGTGCAAAACTACGTGGATATCTACAAGGCCATCACCGGAAAACCGATGGACAAACACGAACTGATCCGTCAGAGCGAACGCGTCTATAACTTCCAAAAGGTTTTCTGCATGCGCATGGGCGGCGGTCGCCGGATCGACGACGTTCCGCCTTATCGTGCCGTTGGCCCCGTCACCGAGGAAGAATACCTCTCCCGTCAGGAACGCTATGATAACCTGTTAAGAGACAAGATCGGCGTTGATCCCACCGGTAAAAGCACCAGTGAAAAGATGGAAATCACCCGCAGTTACCGTGAAGATCAATACCAGCAGCTAATCGATGCCGTGTACGACCGCAAAGGCTGGACCCGAGAAGGCGTTCCCACCCCCGAACACCTGAAATCCATTGGCATGGATCTGCCGGAAGTGATGGAAGTAATCAACCGCTATCTGTAAGATATGCATTGTCTGAAACATATGGGGCTTGCCATTTTGGTGAGCCCCTTTTTTTGGCTTCCGGTTATGCATAACGCATAACGCATAACGCATAACGCATAACCAACAAAAGAAAGGCGGCCCGAATCGACCGCCTGTGTTAAGAAAGGTTGAATCAATCTGTCTTCAGTAAAAGAAGATCTTCACCGCAATGGCGATTAGCAGGGCACAATTGATCGCGCACCAGATCAGAATCCGATTGGCAATCTTCTCATAGGTCTCGCGGTTGACCTGGATCTTCTTTTCCAAGCGCACCATCATGTGTTCCACAGTAGCTATCTTCTCGGCAGTTTTGTCCACTTTGCGGATGTTCCCATTGTGGTTTACATCGCGGCGAAAGTGTCTCAGCAGTTCGAAGACAAGAGGGATGTAAGCGGGGATAAAGCGGTTAAAACCTGAACCTGCCATCTTGACTCCTAGTACTTGTAACTTAGGTTTAGATAGTGGGTGGGGGCAAGAACGGAGTGCATGGTAAAGGCGTAATCCAGGCTGACACCTTCCAGGCTGAAGGTAGCTCCCGCGGAGTAAGTGGCGGGGTTTTGATGCACGCCGAAACGAATCGCCAAAGGATCAAAGAGCTGGGCTTCCACTCCGCCCATAAATTCGGTCTCGGAAGCAAAATCCTTTTTTACTTCGATGGTAGTGGTCACTCTGTCATAGGGCAGATAGGAAACACCCAGAGCAAGTTTGCTAGGCAGATCAATCTGGTTTTCAAAGCCCATTTTGGACTGGGTTAGATTGGTAACCGCGAAACCAAGTTTGGTTCTGGTATGCAGTACTGCCGTTGCACCCAGATCTATACCGAAAGCATTGTCACTGTCGTCATCCTCGAAAGCCAGATTGTAATAATTCACCGAGTAGCCGAGATTGATGGTGGAGTGAATATCCTTTTGCAAGGTGATACCGTGCGATAAGGTATAAGTCTGTTCGCTGATCAGAGTTTCACCTTCGTAGTCCACATCGAGCATCCTGACGCCGAAGCCAATGGTTCCCCATTTGTTTGGCAGAGCGGCTGCAGCAGCCAGGGTTTTAAACTTGCTGAAAGCTTCGCCATTCAGATTTGCAAAACCGATCATGGCTTCATCTCTGCTATCAGCAATACCAGCAGGATTGTAGAACAAGGCGTTTGCATCGTTTGCCACTCCGGTGAAAGCTCCGCCCATGGCGCGAGCCCTGGCAGAGGGTTGATAATCGTCAAACACCGCGCTCAGCATGGTGACAGAGATCAGGATCAAGCTAAGTATCAATAATTTCTTCATGTTGTTCTCCCTCATTACAGGCGTGACTTGATTACGATGGGTTGTACAGTTTCGTATCTCTTGCCGGATTCCCGGTTGCTGACTTCCAGATGGCAATAATAAAGACCCGGTTTTACCCGATCCATGTTACTATCCCTGCCATCCCACAAATAGCTCTCGATGCCGGTGGAACTGGTGAAATTCTGGTGTACGGGAGTGGCGACAAGGCGTCCCTGAGCGTCATAGATGCGAACCAACGCGCGGGCAAGAAATCCGGTCTTGGTACCATACTCGATCTTGATCTTCTCGTTCATCGAGGGGTCAAAGCTATTCTTACCGCTACCATCGCGACTGATATTCAGATATGCAATGTTCTTGGCAATTCTCACTTGAATCCTTCCATCTCCAAGAGACGTGATGGGAGTATCATCGTACATAAATTCAGTAAGATCGATCGTAATATCTCCGTAGTTCAGAGGTTCAAACTTTAGCTTTATCAAGGAGGCCTCTCCGGGAGTTACCAAACCTTCCTGAGCTCCGTATTGGATGCTGATCTGATCGCCGGCAGAGGATACATTGATGGTGGGATTGGCGTTGGTAAGGGTACCTTCTATGTCATATCCCTGGTAAATCACCATGGTGGGATCAATGTGAATGGTCATGCTGTATTCACGCACGCCCCAGCTTGCATTCAGCTTGGTGGTATAGACATCCACGGTGCTGATCTGTCCGATGATGGCGTTTGGGGCAGATCCAATCCTGATCTGAGAATTGGTGATATCGTCCGTTTTAATCATGTCCTGAGGGCTGCGGGGGGATACTTTGTAACCAGCCGCAGAGTGATAATCCACTATTCCCTGTATCTGGTACCACCATTGGCCTACCACGATTTGAGATGCTGGCTGTGGATAGAAGAGATCGTCTATCATCGCTTGTACGCCACTGCTATCAGCCACCTTAAACTGACCATAGCTATCGATGGTGGATTTTATCTGTACATCGTTGAAACGAACCATGACTCCCTCGTAGACTTCAGATGTGGCCGCACCGAAGGGGAGCTGTGATGTAGTTAACGTAGTGATGGGCACCGCGTTGTTGCTGCTGATAATGCTGTAGGAACTTACCTGGGTAAGCTCGGTCATGTTATAGTATTCCACCAGGAGCCCGGTAAGTACCACAAAATCTCCAACCGCCACGTTGTTGCTGGTGTTACCATGAAAAATGTAGAGACCGCTCCACTCACCACCCTCTTCATCACCAATGAAGAAGCCAGTGCCGCTTTTTACGGCAGTAACGATGCCCTGAACGGTTATTACCTGGTCTTTATAGATGGAATCACCGTTGGGATTTGTGGTCTGTTGAACGTCCTTGCAGCTTAAAGTCTGTGCCATCAGGCCAATGGATACACTAAGGGCCAGAATGGTTAAAATGATACCTCTCATTTATATCTCCTCGGTTTGAATCGGGCTAAGCTCTTGCTCCTCATCCGCTGCGACGGCAGGGGGAGCATCCTTGATAAAAAGCATATCTATAATGAGTAAAGTCACGGCGATAAATATGGCACTATCGGCGATATTGAAGATCGGGAAGCGCTCCATGATAAAATCCGGGAAATCCACATTTACAAAATCGGTTACCCCGCCATACAGGACACGATCAATCAGATTGCCACAGGCACCGCCCATCACCAGTCCAAAAGCGATCACTTGAATGCGGTGCGTGCTTTGATAGAGCAAGTAGATGATTACTGCCAGCGCAATAAGGGTGGTGATAATGAAAAAGATCCGGTTCACCAGATCGCTGGAAAAACCGATGCTGAAAGCCGCGCCGGTATTGTAAACATGAGTAAGCATAAAGGTTTGGCCAAAGATTTTATCCAGCACGGGGATACTGTGATACATATCCATATTTACCCGCACCAGCACTTTTGTGAGCTGATCCGAAAAGAGGATGATCATCATCAGCAGATAAGCCGGGGCTTTGTTTAGCTTGGTCACAGTGTCCCTCATCGTCTCTGTTTACGCTTTTTCTCTTCCATCTTTTCCTTGCAATCAATACAAAGAGTGGCATAAGGAAGGATTTCCAGGCGACTATCAGAGATCAGATCCCCACACATCTCACACATGCCAAAAGTGCCTTCTTGAATGCGGCGCATGGCATCATTGAGGAGCCGGATCTTCTCGCGTTCACTCTCCATCATCATCACAGTGTGTTCCATCAGATTGGTATCGGAACCCTGATCCGCCTGATGATAAGCGTAAGAAGAAAGGTCTCCGCTGCTCTCGCGAGCGCCTACGCTTTGTTCTTTATTTATACCTTCGATATAGGCCATGCTTTCCGTAAGCTCCCTACGGATAAGTTCCTCAAAGTACTTCAGCCGCTCGGCCGATAGCTTCTTGATAGCCATGTCATTCTCCTCGTCTGGACACTTGATTCTTAAGGTATCTCACCCAATTCCAAAAGGCTTCTGCTGTCAATAAAAAAGTCACAGCGTGGCAATGAAATCGCTGAGAATGGTCTGTAACTGGCGTCCCGCAATGCCGGCATGATGGCGTATCTCTTCCTGAGAATGAGCTTCTTCATGGAAGAGATTGCTGTAATTCGTCACGATGGAATATGCCAATACCCTGATCCCGGCATGACGCGCGGCAATAACTTCCGGAACTGTGGACATCCCCACCAGATCGGCGCCCCAAGTGGCAAATGCGGCACATTCCGCCCTTGTTTCCAGGCTGGGGCCACTTACTCCGATATAGATCCCTTTAAAAGTCTGAATCCCATGTCGGGCTGCAATGGCGTCACATCTGGCGCCATACTCGGGATCATAAAGCTGGTTCATGGAGGGAAAGCGCTCACCCAGGGAGTCATCATTGGCACCCACCAGGGGATTGATCCCCATGAAGTTTATATGATCCGTGATTTGCACTATGCTGCCGGGAGGCATTGCTTTGCGTAAACTCCCCGCGGCATTGGTAACGATTAGTGTTTTCACGCCCATAGCAGCCAGGACCCGCGTGGGAAATATCACCTGAGAGATGCTATGCCCCTCATAATAGTGAAACCGGCCCTGTAAAAAGAGTACAGTCCTTCCCGCCACCTCGGCGAGAATCAGATTACCTTTGTGAGATGGCGCCGTGCTTTGGACAAAACCAGGAATATCAGAATAGGGGACCACTTCGAGCTGAGTGAAATCCTCCGCCATATCGCTGAGCCCGGTGCCGAGGATTATGGCAGTATCGATCTTCCCGGGGAGCCTGTCAGAGAGCCACTTTGCGGTATCCCTATAACTCACTGATTGCCTTCCTGACGCTGTACGATTTCTTCCTTGATCTGTTTAAACTCGCCATCCATCAGCTGTTCGGTGTCTTTGCTAAGCAGGGGATCCTTGCTGATGCGATCCTGGAAGCTTTGCAGCTCCACCCTGAATTGCATGAGGAACTGGCGTTTTTGCTCTTTGATGGCCAGGTACTGATGTTCCAATACGCTAAGATGCTGTTTGGCTTCATTGATGGCTCGCTTGGCCTTCAGTTCCGCTTCATGGATGATGTTTTCAGCTTCTTTTCGGGCATTGGCGATGATGTCTGCTTTGGTCTTTTCGGCGAAAACCAGAGTGCGGCTGATCAACTCCTCACGGCGTTTCAAGTCTTCCACAGCCGAGGATGCACTAACCGCTTCCTGCTTCACTTCATACTGCATCTGTTCTCTGCGGGCAAGCTCGCGTTCTTGTTTTGCCAGAATGTCTTCCAGATCGCCGGCCACCTGTTCCAAAAAGGCGCGTACCTCTTTTTTGCTATAGCCAAACATCTGGGACGAAAACTCTTGATGTCTGATATCTAAAGGAAATAACGGCATTGAGCTATTCCTCCTCTCCTATAATAAACTTTGCAAAATACCGGCCAGGATCCTGACCAGAAAATATGCCACTATGGGTGAAAAATCAAGCATGCCGGAAGGAATGATCCGGCGCAGGGGACCCAGGACAGGCTCGGTGATGCTGTGTAAAAAGCGATAAATGGGATTGTAGGGATCCTGAATGATCCAGGATAGTATCACCCGGGCGAAGATCAGGATGTTATAGATGTTCAGTGCGTTGATCAGAGTCTTGATGATCAGATAACTGGGAGAGTACATTTAGTCCAGCACCTCGTGACAATTGCGGCAACGGGCTTCATAGGCATCTGTGGATCCCACCAGAATCTGCTCACCCTTGTGAACCGTGCGTTGCGTCCGATTTGCCGGATTTCCGCAGATCATGCAGATCGCCAGGTTTTTAGTAACGTATTCAGCTATGGCCAGAAGCTGAGGCATGCTGCCAAAGGGCTCACCTTTGTAATCCTGATCCAAGCCGGCGACAATCACCCGGTAGCCCTGATCCGCCAGATCATTGCAGATGCCCACAATGGATTCATCGAAGAACTGAGCTTCATCGATGGCAACGATCTGAGTGTCATCCTGCAGATAGCTGTAAATCTCAGAAGCCTGATTGATGGGGATTGAAGGCGCTTGCATCTGAGAATGGGATACGATGTTATTGGCATCGTAGCGATCGTCGATGGCCGGTTTGAATACCAATACCTTCTGTTTGGCGTACTCCGCACGGCGAATCCTGCGGATCAGTTCCTCGGTTTTGCCGCTGAACATGGAGCCGCAAATCACCTCTATCCAGCCTGTTTTCTGATTTATTATATTCATTATCTTGTCTCCCTGAGGCTCAAACAAAGCCAAAAAATCATTATCTCCAAGTGGCCTGATTTTGTCAATGCGTTTATCGGCTTTTTCAATCTACCGCGTACTCAGCGCTTCAGGTAACAAAAAGATGAAACAGGCATCTGCACAGCGAGGATGCCGCCTGGTGCATTAATGCCCTGCTACGCAAGCTCTCTGACCATGGAAATGGACAATCTGTCGGTATAGTCTATTCGGGGCTACTATCTGAGATCAGGGCTACTTTAGTATCTCAGCACGATCCCCGCGTCAACCGAAAAGTCTTTGTTCTCAATGTCGCTGGCATCATTCTCCAGATCCCAATCGTTATTATTCAAGTAGCGGGCATAGAGGCCAAGGTGGTTTTTCACATTCAGGGACGCAATTCCACCCACGTTCAGGTAATAAAAATCATT
>Ga0208459_1003213_pt1 | contig 13061 bp, 12 predicted proteins | sample AD_UKC087_MetaG_FD_184433 | JGI IMG/M metagenome (GOLD analysis project Ga0208459, IMG submission 184433) | Active sludge microbial communities of municipal wastewater-treating anaerobic digesters from USA - AD_UKC087_MetaG (SPAdes) (version 2) | ecosystem: Engineered > Bioreactor > Anaerobic >... | reverse complement strand
GAGCCAGCAGGTCGATAACCTTGACGCCTGTTTCCAGAACGTGCACGGATGTATCCTGCTCCAGGAATGTGGGCGATTCCCTATGAATCGGCATTTTAGTCTGTGCGTTAACCGGTCCGAGACCATCCACGGGGCGACCCACAACGTTTAAGATTCTACCGAGGCCTTCTTTACCGACCGGCACCATGATGGGAGCGCCGGTATCCTTTGCTATCATACCACGAACCAAACCGTCGGTAATATCCATGGCGATGCAGCGGACAACATTGTCACCCAAATGCAATGCAACTTCAACGACCAAATTATCTTCCTGATCATTGATGGCGGAATTGGTAATGGTAATGGCGTTTAAAATGCTGGGGAGTTTGCCTTCCTCAAAAGCCACGTCAACTACAGGTCCAATAACTTGAACGATTTTTCCGATATTCATAACTATCTCCTTGCAAATAGTCGTATTAATTTATTTTACATGCGACCACGGCCGCAGAAAAATCAATTTAGCCTTTAGCCAGAGCTTCGGTACCGCCGACGATATCCATCAACTCCGCCGTAATCGCCGCCTGTCTGGCTTTATTCATTTTCAACGTTAACGAACTGATCAAATCCTGGCAGTTACTGGTCGCATTGTCCATAGCCGCCATACGCGCACCGTTTTCACCGGCCGACGTCTCCAGGAGCGCCCGGTAAACCAAAACATGAACATACATCGGCAGCAACTTGTGCAATAGAACCTCTTCCGACGGCTCGTAGGTATAATCGACTCTTTTATCCGGTTCTTCTTCTGTTTCCTGACCGATGGAAGGCAGTGGGAACAATCTGACGATAGCCGGTTTCTGAATGGAAACATTCACAAACTGATTATAAACCAGATAAAGTTCGTCATACTCTTCCTTAATAAAAGGATTGATGACTTCATCGGCGATGGAAACAGCCAGCGTCATGTCAAATTTACTGAAAACATCAACTTTTTGCACAATGACATTGGCTTTTTTGCGGAAATAATCTCTGCCTTTGCGTCCGACGTTGATCAGGGAAACATCTTTTCCTTCACCCGTTTTTTCTTTCAGAAATCTTTCGGTCGCTTTAATCAGATTGGTATTAAAACCTCCGCAAAGGCCGCGGTCTGACGTCATACAGATGACACGAATCCTCTTGGGATCGCGCACGGCCAGCAGAGGATGCGATATGCTTTCCACGCGCAGGGCAAGACTGTTTAGCACATCCATGAATTTTCCGGCATAGGGACGGAAATTTTCCATTTTCAACTGCGCCGACTTAAACTTGGATGCCGCAACCATATTCATGGCCCGGGTTATCTGCTTTGTTTTCTGGACGGCTGTTACTTTTCTTTTAATGTCTTTTAGCGAGGCCACCTGCAATTCTCCTCAACTTATTATATTGAACTTCAGGACTATCTATTTCCTGACAAAATCGTTAATATCTCTACCTATTCCGCAACAAAAACAGAATCAAAAGCAGTCATAACTTCCTTCATCTTCTTTTCGAGTTCGGGAGATATGATCTTCTTATCTTCTATTTCTTTGATAATGTCGGGGTGTTTGCTTTCAACAAAACTCAAAAGCTGCTCTTCGTATATACGAACCTTTTCCACGTCATATTTATCAATGAAACCTTTGGTTCCCGCGAAGAGAACAACGATTTCCTGTCCAAGAGACATCGGCTTAAACTGAGGTTGTTTGAGCAACTCCACCAGACGAACACCACGATCCAACTGAGCCTGAGTCGCTTTATCCAGATCGGAGCCGAACTGAGCAAAAGCCGCCAGTTCACGGTACTGAGCCAGATCAAGTTTCAGCGTTCCGGCAACCTGCTTCATCGCCTTTACCTGAGCCGCGCCACCGACACGGGAAACCGAAAGACCGACGTTAATCGCCGGACGGATACCGGAGAAGAACAAGCTTGGTTCCAGATAAACCTGACCGTCCGTAATGGAAATAACGTTGGTCGGAATGTAAGCGGAAACGTCGCCGGCCTGGGTTTCAATAACCGGAAGAGCCGTCAGAGAACCACCGCCCAATTCCTGGCTGACACGCGCAGCGCGCTCGAGCAGACGGGAGTGATTGTAGAAAATGTCACCGGGATAAGCTTCACGCCCGGGAGGACGACGCAGCAGCAGAGAAATCTGACGGTAAGCGACAGCCTGCTTGGACAAATCGTCGTAAATAATCAAAGCATCCTGACCATTGTCTCTGAAGTATTCGCCAATACTGCAACCGGCATAAGCGGCAATGTACTGAAGCGTCGCGGGATCGGAAGCACAGCCGGCAACAACGCAGGTATAAGACAGCGCATCATGCTGTTTCAGTCTTTCCACAATCTGAGACACTGTAGATTTTTTCTGACCGATGGCAACATAGATACATTTTACGCCGGTGTCTTTCTGGCGGATGATCGCGTCAATACCGATGGCTGTTTTACCGATCTGACGGTCTCCAATGATGAGTTCGCGCTGACCGCGTCCGATCGGCGTCATCGCATCGATCGATTTCAGACCCGTGTACATCGGCTGATTAACCGGCTGGCGCTGAATAACACCGGGGGCAACCATTTCAATTCGGCGAAACTCTTTGGTTTCAATCGGCCCTTTTCCATCCAGCGGTTTTCCGGTAGCGTCAATAACGCGTCCCAATAACGCTTCACCGACCGGAACCTGTGCGATTTTACCGGTTCTCTTCACGATGTCACCCTCTTTAATATAGGTGACTTCACCAAGAACCGCGACACCGACATTGTCCGCTTCCAGATTAAGAACCATGCCTAAGATTCCACCGGGAAATTCCAAAAGCTCCATAGCCATCGCATTTTGAACGCCGTATATGCGGGCAATACCGTCACCGACCGACAAGACCGTTCCGGTTTCGCTTATATCCAGCTTTTTCTCATAGCTTTTGATCTGCTCAGAAATAATTTGACTAATTTCTTCCGCTTTAATTGTTTCCATGTCCTATCTTGCCTCCCCTAAGAGATTCCTCATGTTATTCAACTGATTTTTTATACTGCCATCGTAAAGTGTATCGCCAACGCCGATGACCACACCGCCCAGAAGGGTGGGGTCCTGTTCCACAGTCATATCAACTGTTTTACCCAGCGCTTTTTCCAGGTTTGCACTGATTAAAGAGCGTAACTCATCGGAAAGAGCGAAAGCGGTTTTTACATTCACCCTCACCTTCTTCAGCGCTTCGTCCATGAGCTGGCAATAACAAACGACTATGTCCTCTAAAATATCAATCCGCTTCTTATCCACCAGCAGTCTCAAAAAGCTCACCGTCATACCCGACAATTTCAGTTTGGCAATGACACCTTCGACAACGCCTTTTTTGGCTGCTTGTTCAAAGACCGGGTTGGCCAGAAAATCTTTCAACGATTTATTCTGGGAAATGACCGATGCGAACTGATTAAGTTCATTGTAATACAGCTCTATTTGTTTTTCCTCTTTTGCAATTTCAAAAAAGGCTCGCGCATATCTTTTAGAAATATTGCTGATCAATGTTTGATTACCACCTTATTTACGTATTCTTTTACCATCGCCGCATGATCATCCTGTGTAATGCTGCGCTTGAGAATTTCTTCCGCCATTTGCACAGAAAGCTCCACGGCCTGGGTTTTCAGCTGTTCCGTAGCTTTCTTCATTTCCTGTTCGATGCGGGCGTGAGCATCCTCTTTCATCTTCTTGGCCGTTCTTTCGGCGTCTTCGATAATTTTCTGTTTTTCCGTAACGCCCTGAGCCTTAATCATTTCAATAATGCCGTCAATTTCCGTGGAGGCCTTGTCAATCTTTTCCGAATACTCACGATATTTTTTCTCGGCTTCTGTTTTCTTATCTACCGCTTTTTCCAGACTTTCCTTGATCTCTGCACGGCGGCCGGTAAAAAAGTCTTTGATCTTGGCAGCCAGCAGCCAGTAAAGAAGACCCATCAGGACAAGAAAATTAAAGGTCTTTACGCCGAAACTTTTCCACATTGCCGCACCGCCGTGACCGCCTTCGGCGTCACCGGACGCAAAAGCCAAGCCCGCGGCAATCAACAAAATACATATGGAAGCAAGCAGAGAAATTGTTTTTTTCATTGCACGGCCCTCCCCAATATTTTCCGGGCAATTTCGATGGATAACTGCCGGGAGTGACCATCCAGAACAGCCTTGGCCTTTTCCACTTCCGCATCCATTTTCTGCTGAAATTCACGCGCCATCACGGGAATTTCATTGCGCACGGCGTCGATGATATTTTTCGCCTGATTCGCGCCTTCCTGAATAACCTCTTTCTTTGCTTCGGACGCCTTGAGTTTAGCCAGTTTCAATTTTTCCTCGTACTCGGCAACTTTCTTCTCGGCATTTTCAGTAAAAAGCCTGATCTCGTTTTCCGATTCGTCGAGCTGTTTTTTGCGGCGGTCAATGATGGAGAGAATTGGTTTGTAAAGAAGAACGTTGAGAAGAAAAACTAAAGCCAGAAAAAGACCCATTTGAACTAAAAGCGTATAATCGGGAATGACTGTAACCATTTTTTACCTCTGCTTATCTCTTGCACTTTCTATAAAAACCGCAGGAAGATTTTCCTCTGGTGACGGTTTTTAACGGCATGCCTAAGCTAAAGTGCATACAGTTTTTATTCAGTTGTGTTTTGAATATTTTGACCTATCGAAGAAGGACGGAATTTAATTCCTGGATACTCAAAACTTGCGAGTTACTAATCACAACATTATTTTCTTGTCAAGCATTTTCTGACCACCAGTCTGTTTTTCTGAAATACATCATTATTTCAATTGCTTATGAAATTGCGCTGACGGATTCAGCTATTTTTTTATTTGCTAAATAAAAAAGGCCTGAATGACGTCATTCGCGGATCATGAACTTGCCGGAGAAGCTTCATTTTTCTTCTGTATTGTTTCTGTCATGTGGGACATACCGTCGAAAACGGCCCCTTCTTCCATGATAAATACAGGGGTATGCACATCTCCTGAAAATTTTCCCGTCGAGTGAATGTTTATTTTTTCTTTTACGTCGATATTGCCACGCACCTCACCGCTGATATACATACTTTTAACATCGATATGAGCATTCACGGTTGCTCCCTGTCCAACCACCAGCGATCCCTGTCCGAAAATTTCGCCGTCAAATTTTCCGTCAATGCGAACCGATCCGTTAAAGATCAGCTTTCCTGAAAACTCAGCGCCCTGACCGAGGAAAGCTTTTATTTCTTCAGCATTCTTCTTTTTTTCCCACACGTTGTCCCCCTTTTTTTCGTCAAGAAAGTTTCATTATATTTTTATTGCGAGACTCAAATTTCAAAAACGAAGTACATTGAAATTTGCAGTCATAGTGAGTCCCAAATTTCAGAAGCGAAGCGCACTGAAACTTGGAGATCGAATTATCCCGCATAAGCATGGGTATAATACCCCGCAGTTTGCTGCGGGATGAAGGCCCAGGGCTTGCCCTTGGGTTTATACCCGTGATTATATTTTTTTGTCCGCGGTCAGCCGCTATTTCTGCAGAATAAATCTGCGCGCGCTGACATTGATCAGCAATCCGATGGCCATCATCAACGAAAGCATGGCTGATCCTCCGTAGCTGAAGAAAGGAAGCGGAATGCCGACAACCGGCAAAATCCCCAGGACCATCCCTATATTGATAAAGACTTCCCATGCGATCAGAGCGGTCACACCGAACGCGATGATTGTGCCCAATAAATCTCTCGCTTGCAAGGCAATTTTTAATCCCCAGAAAATGATCACGACAAATACGCCGATCAGAAACAGGGAACCGAGGAATCCCCATTCTTCCGCGAACACGGAAAAAACAAAATCCGTCTGTTGTTCAGGCAAAAACTTCAACTGGGTTTGCGAACCACTGAGAAAACCCTTGCCGAATATTTCTCCTGAACCAATGGCAATCTTCGACTGGATAATGTGATAACCGGAGCCCAGCGGATCTCTTTCCGGATTCAGAAACGTAATCAATCTCTCCCGTTGATAATCCTTCAGCAAAAACCAGCCGAGGGGGATGAGGATCAAACCGGCGGAAAAAACGAAGATCAGAGATCTTTTGTCAACACCCATAAAAAAAACAACAGAAACAAAAATGACGATCAGGATAAGAGCCGTGCCCAAATCCGGCTGTTTTAAAATCAGCGCAAAGGGAACAGCGACGATCAAAAGAGGGATGAAAAGCTCTCTGATCGTATAAGGCTCGTTCGATTTATGATTATCGAAATAACGGGCCAGGGTAATGATGATGACGACTTTCATTAACTCGGAAGGTTGAATGGCGAAAAAACCGCCGCCAAGCCATCGCTGGGCGCCATGCGACGAAGAGCCGACAATCAAAACCAGCACCAGCAGGATCATTGCAAAGCCGTAGATGATATAGGCATACTCGACAATCACCCGGTAATCCGCAAAAAAAACAAACATCATAAAAACCAATCCCACGGCGATCCATTGCAGCTGCTTCAGATAAAAAGGAGATTGTCCGCCGGCGGCGCTGAAACCGGTGGAATATATATTCAGAACGCCCATCGCACAGACACAAAGCACGAAAGCCAGAAGCGTCCAGTCAAAATAATGAAAAATGCGACGATCAAATTTAAGAAAAATCATTTGTATTCCTTATTCGATAAAATCTGCCGGCGCCAAATCACTCAGCCGGTTTATTTAACGTTGCGGTCCGAACCGTCACCTGTGCGCTTTTATCCTTTTTCTTCCCCTCAAAATAAGCGGACAATATTTTGCGGGCGACCGGTGCGGCAACCGCTCCGCCGCCGCCGGCATTTTCCAGAATCACCGCCACAACGATCTCCGGATGACTTGCCGGAGCGTAAGAAGCAAATAAGGCATGATCCTTATGAAAAGCACTGAGGACTTTCCGACGGCGAGCCTTTTCATTTTCCGGCAATCCCAGCACCTGAGACGTACCGGTTTTGCCGCAAACTTCAACGCCGGGCAATTTCGCATTCTGCCCCGTGCCTCCGGGTTCGTTCACTACCGCCCTTAACGCATCATTTAAAATCTCAATGGTTTTTTTACTCAGCTTTAATTCTCCCTTTTTCAAGGGAAAAATTTCTTTATAAATTTTGCCGCCGGACGATTCGATTTTTTTGACGACATACGGCCGCCACAGGATGCCACCATTGGCAAAGGCACTGTAGGCGTTGGCCAGTTGCAGAGTCGTAACCAGATTAAATCCCTGCCCGATGGATATGGATATCGTCTCGCCCATCTGCCAGGCCTCTTTTTTCTTTTTCAACTTCCATGCTTTGGTTGGCACCAGCCCTTTTTTTTCATTGGGCAAATCAATGCCCGCAAAATCGCCCAGGCCAAAACGTTTCGCGTACTCGGCGATCTTGTCCACACCGAGCATCTTCCCTACGGTATAGAAATAGACATCACATGAACCGACCAGGGCCTGATGGAGATCAACATGACCATGCCCCCCTTTTTTCCAGCAGCGATACGTTCGATTCCCTAGGGTGTAAGAACCGTTGCAGAATATTTTGGTTTCCGGAGAGATAATGCCTTCTTCCAGCGCCGCGGCGGCAACAATTAATTTATAGGTTGAGCCGGGTGGATATTGTCCGGAAATCGCCTTGTTGGATAAAGGCGCAAAAGGATTGCCCTGCAACTGCTTCCACAGTTCGCTGGAGATTCCTTCGTTAAATAAATTGGGATCAAAAGACGGAGAACTGACCATGGCCAGAATGGCCCCGTCCCGCGGATCCATCGCCACAACGGACCCGGCCTTCCCTTCAATCGCCTGCCAGGCAGCTCTCTGCAAATCGGCATCAATCGTCAAGGTCATGTTATAGCCGGAGACAGGATCAATCCTCCCCAGATTCTTTATCTCTCTGCCGTAAACATTGACTTCAACCAGTTCCGCGCCGCGGTGCCCGCGAATATATTCATCAAAAAATCTTTCCAGGCCGTGCTTTCCCGAGATATCTCCATACGCATACTTGCCGTTGCTTTTTTCCATTTCCTCCTTGCTGATTTCGCCGGTATAACCGATAATGGGCGCCAGAATTTCCCCGTCCAGATACAGGCGAATCGGGGAAACATCGACATAGATACCCGGCAGACTCAGGGCGTTTGTTTCCACCAGCGCTATTTTTTCCATATTCACATTTTTGTCCAATCGCACCGGCAAATAGGGTTTCGCATTTTTCAACGCCGACGGGTCAAAGGCAAAGATCATCGATTTGCTTTCATAAAGCTTCCTCAATTTTTCCACCGATAATGCGTTGGCCTTATTTTTGTTGGGTATGTAAAGAACATCAAAAGACGGTTTGTTATCCACCAGAACATTTCCGTTGCGGTCCATAATCAATCCGCGCAGCGGTTTTATCTGCCGGAAGCGGACGGAATTGTTTTCTGATTTTTTTTTGAACTCTTCTCCCTTGATAATCTGCAGGTATCCCAAACGCACCATTAAGACACAGACAGCGATAAGAAATATTCCCCCGACGATCCTTATTTTTTCCTTGAATTCAACCGGCTCGTGTCTGTTTAACATGTCACACCTTTTTCTCGTAAAGAAATATTCCGGCTCGGTCCATAACGTAAAAAAATATGGGAGCGATAAGGCCGACGACGAGAGACTGCGTGAAAATAACGGCAAACACATAAGGACGCAAGCCTACGTCGAACGCCAAATAATAAAAGGCCTGGAGCATGATTTCTTTCAGAAAAACGCAAATAAAACTGAACAGGGCAATCACATGATTTTTTTCGGTATCCAGGAAATCTGAGATGAAGAAGCAGCACAAGAAAACAATGAGATAAATAAATGAGAGCAACCCGGGCACCGAGCCACTGACACAATCAAGAATCAAGCCCAGAAAAAAAGTCAGAACCAATCCTTTCATCATCTCAAGACGGAATCCGGCGTAAATAACCACCACCAGAGACATCTCGAACATGAAATAACTGGAAAAGATTAGATCCGTTACGGTTGATTGCAGAACGATTAATAATATGGCTAAAATGAACAAGGATAAATAATGTAACATGATTATTCAATGGCCGTCTCGGCGGAAGACAAAATTAATAGTTCCTCCAGTTTGGAAAGATCGACAAATGGAGCAACATCGATTTTTAAAAAAAGACCGTCATTCTGCCGGTCAACGCTTATGACCTGGCCAATCAGCCACCCTTTGGGGAAAATGCCGCCCATGCCGGACGAAATAATGACATCGCCTTTTTGAACGTCCTGTGTTTTAGGGATGTACTTTAACGTCATCCCCCGGGAACCGGCGCCGCTGATAATTCCCTGAATGCGGTTTCGCTGTACAATCGCATCAACATGGCTGTTCTCATCGATAAACAGGAGCACCCGGGACACATTTCTGGACACATCGATCAGGCGGCCGATCAATCCCGGATAAGCCATGACCGGCATACCGTTTTTCAAACCATCCGAAGAGCCCTTATTGATCAAAATGGTTCTGAAAAGCGTGGCCTGTTCCCGGCCGATCACTCTGGCTGCGGTAAAATGATATGGATAGCGATCGGTGATTGATAAAAGTTTTTTCAGCCGCTGCGCTTCCAGATAACCTTCCCGGTATGAAACAATAACTGCCTTGAGCTCATTAATCTTTTTTTTTAATGTTTGATTTTCTTCTTGAATGCCGACGAGCAGGAAATAGTTACCCCAGGCATGTTGAACACCTTGAATGGAACCGTTAAAAATTTTATAAACCGGAGCAACGGTTTCCAGAGCGACTTTTTTCAGAAAACTTTGTTCCGCGCCGAATTTCAGACTGTATGAAATCATGATCAATGCTGAAACAAGCAGGGCACCAATGAAAATGATTATTTTGTACTTTTTCAAAAAAAACATTTTTGACCTGACGGAAAATATTTACAAAGCACATCCAACGCTGTCAGCCGGGAGACGGCATCACCAAAACCTTAATGAATATGCGCAAAAAACGATAGATACAAAAGCCTGTGCCGGTTTTCTCTTGATCGCAGACGTCAGCCGAAATCACCAGAAATCGAGTGGGGTAATCCGTCGCAAAGCAGCATGAAGAGCTGATTTATTTAAACCTCAAGAGCGATATCCTTGAGCACGTTGATTTGTTCAAGAGCCATGCCTGCGCCTCTTGCCACCGCCGACAAAGGATCGTCGGTAATTGTAATGGGCAGTCCGGTCTCTTCCCGGACCAGAACATCGATATTCGCGAGCAGGGCGCCGCCGCCGGTCAGAACGATGCCACGGTCCACAATATCTCCCGCCAGCTCCGGCGGGGAATTTTCCAGAGTATCCTTAATCGCATCAACAATAAAAGTGACTTGCTCGTTGATGGCTTCTCTTATTTCTTCCGAATTGGTTTCCGTTATTTTTGGAATTCCGGAAATCAGATCCCGCCCCTTGATGGAACCCACTTTAATTTCATCAAACGGATAGGCGCAGCCGATTTCCATTTTGATGATCTCCGCCGTTCTTTCGCCGATCAGCAGATTATGTTTGCGTTTCATGTACTGAACGATTGCCTCGTCGATTTTGTCGCCGGCGACTCTCACGGATTTCGAATAAACGATTCCGGCCAGAGAAATCACGGCCACCTCCGTTGTTCCGCCGCCAATATCCACCACCATCGAACTGGTCGGCTCAGCCACGGGCAAACCGGCGCCAATAGCGGCAGCCATCGGTTCTTCAATCAGATAAATCTCTCGAGCACCGGCCGATTCCACCGTCTCGCGCACCGCGCGTCTTTCCACCTGCGTGATGCCCGAAGGCACGGAAATAATGATCCGCGGCCGCACCAGGGATTTACGATTATGGACACTCAGAATAAAATGCTTCAGCATGGCTTCCGTAATATCGAAATCGGCGATAACACCGTCACGCATCGGCCGGATGGCCACGATATTTCCAGGCGTTCGTCCCAGCATGTTTTTGGCTTCATTCCCCACGGCCAGAACTTTTTTCATTCCTCTCGCGTCCTGATGAACAGCCACCACGGAAGGTTCATTCAGAACAATGCCTTTATCCTTGACGTAAACAATCGTATTGGCCGTTCCCAGATCAATGGCCAGATCGTTGGAAAATTTTCCTAACACATAATCAAAAAACATTTATCCTCCTGTGTTTTCACAAATTAATATAATGACTTTCAGGCTTTAAAGTTTTTTCATACAGTATTTCATTATCCTAATCAACTCATTTTTAAATTATATTTGCTTTTTGTAAATGACTATAATAATAAAACAAAAATTAATTTCTTGATGAATAAATCCTGTATTCTTTTGAGGTGATTTTTATGCTGAAATTTTTTCGCAAACACGCGCGCGGCTGGTTCATGATCGCGATCATCGCTATTATCATTGTTGTATTTGTTCTCTATTTCGGAGCCAGCAGAGGAGGGGAACACACCAATGTGATCGCCATCATCGACAAGCAGGTCATCACCGAAAATGCATTGCTCAACGAATATGACAAACTTCTGGAAATGGCTCGGATAAACCTGAAAGAAAAACTAACGCCGGAAATGCTCAAAACAATGGACCTCAAGGCAAAAGCCTACAACAATTTACTAAACCGGGAAATTATTATCGCCAAAGCCGCCGATTTAAAGATCAAGGTCTCCGATAATGAATTACGAAATGCCATCATGTCCATACCGGCATTGCAGACCAACGGAACTTTTGACGAGCGCAAATATCAGCAGATCCTGCGCTTCAATAGGATGACCGCCGAGGATTTCGAAACTCTGCAGCGGGCCGATTTGACGGCGCACAAAATCGAGTCCCTTGTCCGCGAAGGCATAAAAATATCCGACAAGGAAATTTATGATCTTTATGCTCTGCAGAGCCGCAAAATCAGCGTCGATTTCCTGCGCATTGCAGGCAGCGATCTCAAAAATAAAATCTCACCCGTTCAATCGGAGCTGGAGAATTATCTAAAACACAACGGCAATCTCTTCCGCGTCCCCGAACAGACAAAAATCAAATATATTGTTTTCGGAGCCGATGCTTTTTCTTCCGATATCAGCGAGCCGGATATTAAAGATTATTATTCAAGTTACCAGGACAAATACAGAACCAAAGACGGTAAACAAACGCCGCTGGCCGATGTCCGGAATGACATCATCAGGGAGTTGAAAAAGACCAGGGGCATGCAAACGGCTTATGCCGAAGCCAGAAAAGCCCGGGAAGAAATATATCAGGAAGACAATATGGATGCCTATGTCCAAAAGCATCATTTGACCATTCGCAACTCCGATTTTTTCACGACCAGCAAACCGCCGCAAGAGTTCGCTTCCGTCAAAAACATTACCGAAATTCTGCTGAACCTGCAAAAAGGGGAGCTTAGTAAAATCCTTTCCACGGAAAACGGGTACTATCTTTTACAGGTCGTTGACAAAAAACCCTCTTATGTACCCCAGCTCAGCGCAATAGAAAATGATGTCCGGCTCCGTTTCATCGAAACCGAAACAAAGATCCTCGCTGAAAAAGAAGCAAAATCTGTTTTGGAGCGCCTGAAAGCGGGAGAAAGTTTTGAGAAGGTCTCTTCCGAAAAAGGCTTGAAAATCGGGCAGACGGGACTTTTTCAACCGGGTGATAATATCCCGGGCGTGGGACAAAGTCCGGAAGCGGCTGAGATTTTGATGCAGCTTTCCTCCGCCACTCCTTACGCGGGGAAACCCCTTTTCATCAATAATGCTTATTATGTACTGAAATTTAAGGAAGCAACCCAACCGGATGAGACTTCTTTTGCAAAAGAAAAAGAAATGTACAGAAGAATACTGACCGCCCTGAAACAGGAAGAAGCGGTTAAAACCTGGCTCGAAGGGAATAAAGCGAATATGATCAAGGAAAAACGGGTTAAGATAAAAAAGAAAGTTGAGGACTTGTAATCCAGGATTTTCTCTTCGTTATTAAAAACTAATCTATATGATTAAAGGGAGGGGTTGTGATAACCTCTCCCTTTAAATTTTGGTGGAGCTGAGGAGGATCGAACTCCTGACCTCTTGAATGCCATTCAAGCGCTCTCCCAGCTGAGCTACAACCCCGTTATTTTTCCAACAAGCGGATGAGACTCCTACCACG
>Ga0208459_1003212_pt1 | contig 13062 bp, 11 predicted proteins | sample AD_UKC087_MetaG_FD_184433 | JGI IMG/M metagenome (GOLD analysis project Ga0208459, IMG submission 184433) | Active sludge microbial communities of municipal wastewater-treating anaerobic digesters from USA - AD_UKC087_MetaG (SPAdes) (version 2) | ecosystem: Engineered > Bioreactor > Anaerobic >... | reverse complement strand
GTGGCCGTTCATCGCGGTGGACTGCTCGATCTGTCCCACCATCGCCTGCTCGTCAGATGGGCCGCGGACTGCGCGGAACACGTCCTGCCATTGTTCACGGCCAGGTACCCAGAGGATGATCGGCCTCGCCGAGCAATAGAGACGGCGCGTGGGCATACGTGACAAGCGTGTCGGGCGGATGCAGCGGGAGGATCGGTCGTGCTGGTCGTTAGTAGCCTGTTGCAGTGGCGCTGATACGCTTTCGGGCTCCGGCGGACCGGTCATCACGAGACCCGGTAGAGTGTCCGCTCCATTTTCGAGCGCTGGCAGACTCGTCGTTCCGAAACCGAGGAGCCCGTCAGCTCCGTTTCCAAGTGACGGCAGTATCGCCATCATGAGGCCGGGGATTCTTAGGCGCAGCCTTCGCCGGCCACGATCATTGCCGAGAATATGGTATCACATAGATTTGCCACTAGTTCAGACGTGCAAAATGCTGTGGGATATGCTGTTCTGAACTGCGGGACAGATGAGCACGCTGATTGCCACACCTATCGCTGCTTACGCCCACATTCTGTTTGGCAAGTAGGAAGTGCATAGTTGGGGGTGCGGACGCTTCTTTGCTTATTCATGCTGTCAAGCCTATGCTTTGCCTGTAGTCGAGTAGGCATTAACGCATCCTGCAGGCTGGCCAAACAGGATGAAACACGGTCGCGGAATCGCACAGAGCACAGCGTCGCCGCCGGCAAGGAGCCCCTTGTGCGGTTCCCAGGCTGCGGCGCCCACCGATAGAACTGAGACGTCAATGCTTAGGCAGTGTCTCAGACGCAGCGCGCACCGAAGGAACCAGGAAGAGTCAGGAGGTTAAGGGAGATTCGGAAGTCTGGATCCGAGGAGAATTGCAGCGGCAGTTTACACCACTTGACAAGACGTGACCGGAGTTGATTGCTAAAACCGGAATAGTCAAAGCGATCCCTACACCAAAAGAAGTGATGTCCGACGTGTCTTGGGCCAGGTTGTACCCGGTGATCATCAGTATGCCCGAGCTTTAGGTGATCGCCGCCGCTGGTTCTCGATTGAATCACAGTCCAACGAAGAGAGGGGTCTTCTTGGAAAACGAACCTAATGTGTATGCCGAAGGCGCCATCACCTGGGCAGTTGATAAGCTCGGCATCACCGACTATGCGTTTTTGTGCTATCTGTTCGTTGAGGATGCTTACGAGCTTGGAAACAGCATCGTGCTTGACGGGCAGGGTTCGACGGCTAAGGAAGCAGCGTTGATAAGCTCGGCATCACCGACTATGCGTTTTTGTGCTATCTGTTCGTTGAGGATGCTTACGAGCTTGGAAACAGCATCGTGCTTGACGGGCAGGGTTCGACGGCTAAGGAAGCAGCAGATGCGTACTGTGCGCGAGAGCATCGGGGCGTTCCACCGAGAGGTGCATACGTCTTTTACGATTGCTTGGGAACCTTCAATGGTGAGTACCGTAACTGGGGCCATGTTGGACTGTCTCTTGGTGATGGACAAGTCATCCATGCATGGAACCGAGTCCGCACCGACCACTACTTGGGCATTGAGGAGCTGACTCCGGGACCTGGGTTTGAGAAGCCGCAGTACATTGGATGGACTCCGGTGGCGACGATACTGCGTGGGATGACCGTAACCCGAGGGACCTCGGGCTGAGAGCATGGGCTGGAGCTAGGGCCAACAAGCGCGTCTGGCGATCGCCGCTGTCCGCTCCTTCAGCACTAGGGGGGAGTAGCCTTGAAAGCAGCACTGCTTGTACCTCGTGTCACCGCGGATCGCGCCGCGGATCTCCATCGCGCCGAACAGATGACGGTGGACGCTGCCACCTCGGGCGCCGAGCTCGTTCTGTTGCCGGAGGCTGTGCTCACGGGACTGATCAATAACGATGACCCGGCGCACGATCTTCCGCTCGGTCAGTCCGTTCCGGGCCCGGCAACGGAGAGACTCGGGGCTGTAGCTCATCTACACAGTCTATGGATTGGTTTTGGACTGATTGAGAGAGCCGGCGATTGTCTATATGACTCCGCCGTCCTGATCGCGCCGGACTGCTCCGTTGCCTTGAGGTATAGACGGAACCAACCACAATGGCACGGTATCGATGCGGACGCAGCCATCTACAGGCAGGGAACCTCCATCGAAGTCACCCGCACGCCCATCGGGAATGTCGGCTTTCTCATCTGCGGCGACCTTTTCGATGATGCCCTGGTTGCCCGCTTCAGAGCGTTCGGCCCTGACCTGCTCTTGTTCCCCTTCGCCCGGTGTTTTCCGGATGGGTCGGCAGATCAGGCTCGCTGGGATGCGGAGGAGATGCCGGAGTATGCCCGCCAGGTTGCGTCGGTGGGCGCGCCCACTCTCATGACCAACTACGTCGGCGATCCCGACATCGAGGAGTGCCCGAGTTTCGGAGGTGCCTTCGCCGTTTCGGCACGCGGTGAGGTTGTGGCGTCCCTGCCGCTGGGTGTGGAAGGTATTCTGCTTGTCGATCTAAATAGACTTGTTTGAGAGGATTGTGTGCGGGCGTGTCGGTTTTGCTGCTGCGCTTGACCGAAAATCGGTGGAGGAGGAGATAGGCGTATGCACGATCCTGATGTACACTTCAAGCGAATAACGGCTGCCACCGTGCTGGACGTATGCAAGCTCAGTCATACCCTCTCTGATGAGCAGCGTAAGATGGTTGCTGACAACGCAGTCTCGCTCGCGCAAGCCGCCTATTCAGACGGAGCTTGGGTGAGAGCAATCTACGCGGACAGCGATCTCGTCGGCTTCATAATGCTGCATCTGGGGTCGGACTACGACGATGGGATTGACTGCCCCGGCGTGTTTCTGTGGAGGCTGATGATTGCACGGCCTTTTCAGGGGAAAGGATACGGCGCTCGCGCCATACATAGGCTGCTTGCTCATTTGCGGTCGGTGGGTGTGCGCGAACTCTACACATGCTGCGAGACTGGTCCGGCAGGCCCGGAGGGGTTTTACCGGCGACTTGGGTTCGAGCCCACTGGAGACTGCTACGGCGACCAGCCCGAATACGTCCTGAGGCTGGACGAGTAAGCTCCGAAGACGACAAGTCGTTCGCGGCGCCTAACAATGGGGGTCTGCTTGCATGCGAGCGTGGGATAGGGCTGTGTCCATGATCGTGCTGGGCAGTATCGCACCTATTGCCCTGATGCTCCTCGGCTGGTGGGGGACGCTCGGCGGTTTCGTCGTAGGTCGTCGCCACGGCGGAGATCGCATACGCACCTTGAGTGCCGAGCGCGACGCTCGCATTGCAGCGGTTGTTTCTGCAGGTATTCTGTTCGTGCTATGCTGTGTGACTGCGTGGTTAGCGCTGACAGAGCCCACGATCACTAGTCAGGTGCAGCACATGCTCGGCTTGCCGTTCGAACCCACCACAGGTCTGCTGCGAGCGGTCACGCTCATCGGAGGTCTGAGTTTAGTGGCTGTAGAATACTTCGCCACATTGGCCACTGCGGACTGGGCACGACGTGCTGGTTCGGTAGGGACCGCCGAGGACCGCCGCTGACATATGGCAACGCCGATGAAGCCTTTCCCGACCAGCCTTAGCGACTTGGTCCCTATCCTGCTCGGAGGTCACACGACGCTACAAATGGATCTCGCCAGATAGTCTGGTATCTCGGCCGCGGAAGTCCTGGGATGAGAGGAGAGTGCTTCGGATGAAGGTGACAGTCTTCAATGGCAGCCCGCGGGGGCGCAACAGCAACACTCATAGGATCGTTGAACCGCTGCTGGAAGGGGCAAGAGAGGCAGGAGCTGAAACAGAAGAGGTATTCCTTGTAGAGCGCGACGTTAAGCACTGCCGGGGCTGCTTTGGCTGTTGGGGCAAGACACCGGGAAAGTGTGTGATCAACGATGAGATGCCCAGACTGATGGATCTCTTTCTTGAGTCGGACTACGTGGGACTGGGCACTCCGATCTACTCTATGTACATGACGGGATTGCTGAAGAGCTTCACGGAAAGACTCCTGCCGCTCGCCACACCCCACATCCGCAGGAATGCGGACGGTACCTTCTATCACGACGGCAGAATCAAGCGATTCCCGCGCGTGTTCTGCGTGGCGAATTGTGGCTTCCCCGGGGAGCACAACTTCGACCTCCTGAAGGCCATGGTTGTTCGGATGTCCCCTGTGCTGGAGATCTACCGCAACTGCGGAGAGGTTCTCGGCGACATCGGAGAGGCTGACACTCCGGCGATCAGCGAGTTCTATGACGCGCTGAGGCAGGCCGGCAGGGAGATGGTTGCCGGCGGTCCGGTCTCTGAGGAGACTGTCAGGAGGATTCACGCTGAGCTGATCAGCGATGAAGAGTACATGGCCGGCGCCAACCGGCACTGGGATGAAGAGATACGCAGGGCAGAATCACAGGGCTAGCAGGTGATTATGCCAGAGGGGGTATCCTTTCGCAGTATTGCTTTGCATACTCACTTGTGAGATGATGGTGCTGTTTCCAGCGGAAGGATACTCGAAAGCGACTTGGGGGAGGGCTGTCAAGTGAGACCTTGGGCAAAACAGAGGTGGCTTGCGGCTGTTATCCTAGTTGGCGCTCTGGGCGCACTAGGCGCTGTGGCTGCGCCGGTGGCTGTTGCAGAGGATGCGGTGGCAGGCTTTACCGACATGTCGGCTATCGATCGCTTCGTAGACCGGCAGATGAACAAGCACCGTATCCCGGGCATCTCACTTGTGGTGTTCGAGGATGGAGAGGTGACCTATGCCAAGGGCTATGGCGCCGCAGGGCATGAGCGGCCCATGACGCCTGATACGCCGATGGTCATAGGTTCGACCACGAAGTCATTTACAGCGGTATCCATCCTGCAACTGGTCGAGCAGGGTTTGGTAGACCTTGACTCGCCTGTAAGTGCTTATCTGCCCTGGTTCCGCACGTCGGACCCTGTCGCTTCAGGGAGCATCACGATCCGCCATCTATTGAACCACACAAGCGGACTCTCTGAGCTCGGTTACAACCGCGTGCTACGTAGCGACGCGACGCTTGAGCAAGGGGTACGTGACCTCCAGCATGCCCGGTTGACTGCGCCTGTGGGGACCACGTTTCAGTATTTCAACCCGAACTACGCGATTCTGGCGCTGATCATCGAGACAATCAGTGGGCAGTCCTATGCGGACTATGTTTCCGAACACATCTTCGAGCCGCTGGGGATGACGCAGAGCTGCGCAGGCATAGAGAATGCACCGGAGCTGGCCCAGGGGCACAGCAAGTTGTTCGGTTTCCCCGTAGCCCGCCGGCCGGTCTTCCGCGCCCACTTGCTGGGCGCAGGTTATATTGTCTCAACTGCACGCGACTTGAGCCGTTTTCTCATCGCCATAGATAATGAGGGGGCCTATGAAGGCGGCAGGATCTTGTCATCGGATAGCGTCGCGCTCATGGCATCGCCGCCTGCCCAAGTTCCGGGCACTAGCTACGGGATGGGCTGGAGCGCCGGCACACACCGCGGCGAGCCGATCGGCGGCCATGGCGGCTCGGACGAAGTGTATTCGTGTCAGACGGCGCTGCTGACGGACCAGCATCGCGGCTATGCCTTGCTCATGAACGAGCAGCATCTCATCGACGGCATGGTGGCCTCCAGCCAGCTTCAGGTCGGCCTGAGGGACTTGCTCATCGGGCGACAGCCTGCTGAGGGTGGAATCTCGACTAAGCTAATCGGCTTCGTCGCGCTTGCGGTCTTCCTGATCTCACTGGTGACGACGGTTCGTTCCTTCGTACGCATGCGCGGGTGGAGCCGCGAAGCCAGGTCTCTCAAAGCCCCGCAGATAGCGTGGCGTATCGCACCGCACGTGTTGATTCCGGTTGTCATCTTGGTCGTGTTGTACCGCTTCCTCGGCAGCTTGTTCCTGGGCGAGCCAAGAGCCTGGAACTTCCGAGTTGTGGGAGCTTACTTCATGCCGGACATCGCACTGCTGATGCTACTGTCTATCGTGCCTGACCTGCTGCAGGCCATCTATATGACAGTGGCTGCTTTGGCACATCGCCCCGCCGGCCGCACGGCGCGCCCGTAGGGCGGCGCCAGGTTGCTTCCTTGGCCGGGTTGGCTCGGCTGAAACCATAGCACGACTACCGTGAACTCGTGCTCTCCGAGGGTCAAGATCCGCATGTCTATGCCTTGGTTCGGGTGTAGATCAGAATGGCATCCCTGAGGAACGCTGCCGTGCCGGGCTGATCCTTGTCGTAGTACGCAGTGAACCTCTCATCATCGACGTACATCTGCGCGAGCCCAGCGTGGGCTTCCCTTGAATAGGAGTCCCACCAGAAGCCCAGCCACTGGCGATGGAGTTCAGCCGCTTTTTGAGCCAGCGGCCCTGCGGGATCACCGGTCTTCAAGGCGGCCTTAAGCGTCTGTTGGATTTCGGCAGCCGATCTTGCAGACTCCTCGTACTGCTTCTGGGTCATACCTCTGACCTTGGCATTGGATGCGCTAACGATCTCTTCGCCATACTTTTGGCGGGCTTCCGTGCCATATTTGGCCTCATTCTCATCGACCAGTTCGCGCATGAAACCTCTGAACTTGTCTTTATCAGGCATAATAGCTCCCTCCTCAATCGTAGCGATAGACTTGTCGACATTGGCGATAAGCATGTCCAGCCGGGCCCTGCGTTCCAGAAGGCCCCGCCTGTGCTCGCGCAGGGCCTTGGCCCTATCGAAGGAAGGCGAAGTGACGATGGCCTTAATGCTTTGAAGGTCCATGCCGAGTTCTCTGTGGAAAAGAATCTGCTGCAATCGGTCGACTTCGGCTTCGCCATACAGCCGATACCCAGACGAGTTGATCCTGGCCGGCTTCAGGATTCCGATCTCGTCGTAGTACCGCAGCGTTCGTGGGCTGACCCCGGCGAGCTTCGCTAGTTTCCGCACTGTGTATTCCATGGTGACTGCCTCCCGACAAGACAATCATAAACCTTGACGTTGCGTCAATGTCAACCGAGTTGGTCATTAGCCTACCCGTCTCCGGATTTGGCCCTCTGCATGCGGGTTGGCCAGGATCGCACCGAAAGCAGTTGTCGATTTCCGCCGATAGTTGTGCCGATAGACGCAATCTCTGAGCACATCCACTTGGATCGGGGGCGGCTAGTCGGCGGATCAGTTCGGTGGAGGAATCCGGAGATTGGTGCAGAAGGCAGAGGTTACTCGGATTCCAGCGTGCTGGGTTCGGTCAGAGAAGGAGACCTCCTGTGTGGACAGGAGATGCTAAGCGAGAACCTGGCCGCAGCCTGGCGGGGCTGCGCGGAATAGGACATGATGGGCCCATATGGACGCTCACGGCGCCAACGTGCGAAATCGCGGCACTCGATCAAAGGGGTGTGGCCTACAGTGAGAGGAACAGCCAGGAGAAGACAGAGAAGAGCGAATTTGGTCTTGATCGGTCTGGCAACTACAGTCGTCCTGTTCTCGATCTGCTCCATGGCCGTCGTGAAGACCATGTACGACAGGCAGTTTCCGAGAGCCGACAAGCCCAGATTCTCGGGCTACCTTACACACGGCGATGTGGACGGATATGATCGCAGAGTGGTGAGGTTCAGGTCAGGTGACAACGTTCTCGCGGGTTATGTATACGGTGAGCGCAACGACAAGGGGCTGGTTGTGATCGCCCACGGGCTGGGAGGCGGCGCAGAAAGTTACCTGGCAGAAACGATGTATTTTGTCGACAATGGCTGGCGTGTGTTCTCGTTCGACTGTACCGGAAGCCACGAGAGCGAGGGGAAGGGCACCATCGGGCTTCCGCAATCAGTGCTGGACCTGAACGCAGCTCTGAGCTACATAGAGAGCGACAGCTCCCTGGATGATCTCCCGGTTATGCTCTATGGGCACAGCTGGGGCGGCTATGCGGTTGCTGCTGTCTTGAACTATGGTCATGATATCACCGCGGCAGCGAGTATCGCGGGCTTCAATGCGCCTATGGGAATCCTCTTCGAGCGGGCAACGAAGATGATGGGAGCATTCGCATACCTAGAATACCCGTTTCTCTGGGCATACCAGACGATGCTCTTCGGCCGAGCTGCGCGGCTTACGGCAGTCGACGGGATAAACAGCGCGGACACTGCGGTCATGATCATCCATGGCGATAAGGACACAACGGTGTCGTACGATAAGGCCGGCATCATCGCGCATCGGGGCGAGATAACGAATCCGAACGTGGTCTACAAGACGTGCACGGCCGAGAACCACAATGGGCACAGAAACCTCTTTCGGTCTGAGGCGGCGGTTGAGTACACCAACCAGAAGAACCGAGTGTACCAGGAGTTGCATGATCTCTACAATGGCAGCATACCGGATGACGCCCTGGCCGACTACTACGCAGATGTAGACAGAGCCCTGGCCAATGAACTTGACAGCGGCTTCATGGAGGAGATCAACCGCTTCTTTCAGCGTCGCCTGCCGGACTGATCAGTTATCGGGATAGCTCCTCGGCGCTGGGCAGCGCGCTTGCCGTCTATTGGGCAATCCTGAGCCGCATCGAGGGAACCTCATAATGCGGGAATGAGCACTTCGCGCTCGATAGTCGACGATGCATATGCGCCGCAAGCTGCATGTGCGCCGTGAAACACCAATCTACCTGGCCTTTTGTGATGCGTTCATAAAAGTGACACCTAAATTTTCCCACCATCCCCCTGCTGGGGTCCACGTCACGTCCGGTCTGGTTGTCCATAGATACCCGTCGCCCAGCGTGCCACGGGGCAACGCCCGGCTACGGCACTACGTGCGATCGATCTGTTGGATAGGCAGAACGGGAGCTCGAGGCTCCCGTCCTGTAGGGACGCGTTTTGCTGCGTCTTGTTTTGCGTTATCCATCAGAAATCATCTGAGGATAGAGTCGTCCACCCTGAACATCCAGATCTCGGCGCTCCCGCCGAATGTGGTCACAGCGGCGATTTGGCCGCGCGCGGACCAGGACAGCCCCTGAATCCCAGGGGCGCTCACGATCTGCTTCAGTTTCCCGCCGCTTGTAGGGCAGGCAGCAATTCCAGCCGGATTGGTCAGGAGCCACTTGCCGTCTGGCGAGATTGCGAGCGCATCGCCTGCTTTGTCTGCCACGACGACTTGAGCACCGGTTCTGCTGTCGAATGAGTAGATGATCTTGTTGCTGATGAAGTAGACGACCTGCCCGTCGGGAGACACTGCAAGTGCCTCTATCGAGCCGGGCACCGTCACCACTTCGCTCGGGTTCTCATTAGAAGACCCGCGCATTATGGAGGAGAACGTTCTCCCTGACACCTTCAGGTCCGCTACTACGAAGAAGTAGTTGGACCCGGACGGCCACACAAGGTGAGACGCTTTCGAGCCTTTCTCCCATTCAAGCAGCCTGGAGCTGCCCGATGATACGCTGTAGATCCCAAGCCGGTTCGATAGCAGACTCGTGGATGTGTAGACAATGCTGTCGCCGCCAGGGCTCCACACGCACCCGGCGAACTGCCATCCCAGCCCGGCGCTTTGCGTTTTCGTCCCATCTGCAGTAATGACTATCAACTGCCCACCGCGTAGATAGGCAATGTCGTTCGCTCTGGTAGCCGGACTAGCGGCGGGACCGAAGTCTCCTTTGTCTCCGGTGACGACTCTGATGTTCCCGGTATCCACTAGCAGCGAACGGATTCCTTCGCCCTCTGAGGCGAAGTAGACTTCACTCCCGTCAGCCTTCCATGCGAGGTGCCCTGCGGCCTGCTTCCCGACGGCGAACCTTGCGATCTCGCCTGCAGGCACGCCCTCAAGGATTGGCTGCAGAGGTGGCAGGACTGGACATACTGCGGCGCCGAAGCTGCAAGTAGGCTGGCCGCCGCAGGTGCGCGAGCACGTGGCCTGAGCTCCGCAGGTCTGGACGCAGGTGTACTGCGCCTGGCAAGTCGGGGTTCCCGCGCATGTTGCCGACCATGTCGCCGGAGGTTGCTCGGAACCGCCTTGCTCGGAACCGCCGCACGAAGCATCACACGTCGACGCGCAGGTGTTTGCGCATGTCTGCCCGGAGCAAGTCGGCGCGCATGTCGAAGAGCACGTCGCTCCGGAACAGGTGTCTGAGCATGTGGGCGTGCACGTAAGGCCGGCGCATGTGGCGGCACAAGTCGGTGTACATGTCGTGGCGCAAGTAGTCGAGCAGGTCGGCGCGCATGTCGAGGCGCAGGTAGCTGCACATGTGGGCGCCGTTCCGCAAGTGGCAGCGCAAGTTGCGGCGCACGTCGGGTTGGTTCCGCAGGTGGCCGCGCATGTCGAGGCACACGTCGGTTTGGTTCCGCAAGTGACCCCGCAAGTCGCTGCACACGTAGGCGCCGATCCGCATGTTGCTAGGCACGTGGACGCGCACGTGGCTCCGCCGCAGGTAACCCCTGTTCCGCAGGTGGCCGCGCATGTCGAGGCGCAGGTAGCTGCGCACGTGGCCTTCGTCCCGCAAGTGGCGGCGCACGTGCTCCCGCATGTTGCCAGGCACGTAGACGCGCACGTGGCTCCGCCGCAGGTAACCCCTGTTCCGCAGGTGGCGGCGCACGTCGAGGCGCACGTCGCAGCGCAAGTCGCGGCGCATGTGCTCCCGCATGTTACTAGGCACGTGGACCCACACGTGGCTCCGCAGGTAATGCCTGTTCCGCAGGTGGCCGCGCATGTCGAGGCGCAAGTAGCTGCACACGTGGCCTTCGTCCCGCAAGTCGCGGCGCATGTGCTCCCGCATGTTGCCAGGCAAGTGGACCCACACGTGGCTCCGCAGGTAATGCCTGTTCCGCAGGTGGTGGCGCAGGTCGAAGCGCAAGTAGCTGCACACGTGGCCTTCGTCCCGCAAGTCGCTGCGCACGTGCTCCCGCATGTTGCCAGGCAAGTGGACCCACACGTGGCTCCGCAGGTAATGCCTGTTCCGCAGGTGGTGGCGCAGGTCGAAGCGCATGTCGAGGCACAAGTGGCAGCGCAGGTCGAAGCGCAGGTCGATGCACAAGTGACCGAGCATGTTGGCTTCGTTAGGCATGTTGCAGCGCACGTGTTAGCGCATGTTGCGAGGCATGTGGATGCGCAAGTGGACGCGCAGGTTAGCTTCGGCCCGCATGGCGCACGTGTTAGCGCATGTTGCGAGGCATGTGGATGCGCAAGTGGACGCGCAGGTTAGCTTCGGCCCGCATGTCGCTGCGCAAGTCAAGGCGCAGGTCGAGGCGCAGGTCGAGGCGCAGGTCGAGGCACAGGTTGTAGAGCACGTCGAGACACACGTCGGACCGCATGTCGATACACAGGTCGGAACGCAGGTGGAACCAAACGTTGGTAGTGCTAGATTAGTCATCTCAGTCGTCGACGCGGGCGCAAGAGCGCCGACGTCTCCATCTGCCTGTCCATCAACCTCCATCACATTCGCAGCGGCGGCATCCGCCGGCGCCGGCGCGGGCGGCGTAACATATCCGCCGCGCGGGACTTTGAGGCTTGCCTCAGCTGCCAGCACGGACTGGGCGAATAACGGCGAGTCGGCAGACGCTTCGGTTCTGGTCCCCATCGCCTGCGCACCCGCCATACACAGGGCGGCGGCCGCGATCAGTATTAAGAGGATCAAGGGGATGTGCCTATCCACTCGTTTGCTCATGATCAGTCTTGACCTCCCTTCGTAGCTGAATCAAGTAGAATTCCAAGTCGTATATGGACCTAATGGTCTCGTCCGGGATAGTAGAAGTGGTCCCCATGAACGCATCGGAAAACAGACTGGACGCCCCAAATACGATCACTTCTCCCGATCTCTCGCCCACGCTGGCCGAAGCTGCTGCGGCACGCCCGAACGAGTCGTGGAGAAGCGGCGTCCCGCCGGCCACGGAGTAGACCGGCACGAACCTCTGGATAGTTCCCCCTCTCAAATCCATAATGAACCCATTGCGCGGATCTTCCACCGCTAACCCGAACATGTTGAGAACCCGGTTGGCAGCGCTGTCGTCCGAACCGTTGCCGTGAAGCACCAGAAGGCTGCCGCCGGACTCGACATATTCCCTAATGCACGCCAGATCACGGGATCCGAACGGGCTCGTGATATTGGCGAGTACGACCATGTCGCACTTGACGGCTTCGGGCAGAGACGCCATCCGCGGGCGGGCGCCCACCCGCTGGGTCCAGGTGTAAAAGACATGATAAGCACTACTCGGATCGATGAATATCGTCTCCGAAGGGATCAGCATGTTGCTGTGCTCGCTTTCGAATGCGATCTCCGTGGTAGCGTGCGCGATTTTGGCGGGAGGAGCGTACGACAGCGAGTCGAGCCCACGGGCCGATAGTATGGCCAGAGCTGCAAAGCCCAGGGCGAGTGCCAACCCGAGCGGGTCGACGACAGCGATTCCCCTGGTGCTGCGCAACAGAAGCGCTGCCGCGCCCGCCGCAGCAACGGCAAGGAGCGCCCAGGGCGCCCATGCCAGCACATTCCGGCGATTCAGCCAGCTGAGCGCGCCTTCAGCAAGCTCCCACTTGCCCGGGATGAACATGAAGAAGTTGGACCACACTGTGCTATCCGTGAATGCAACTACCCGGCCGCGGCCACTCTGAAGTGCTACTTGCTGTAGCAACAAACCATAGTCCTTGTCGAAATCGGGCGCGTCGGTCCGGAAGAAATTCTCGCGGCTGTAGTCAAGGTAAAGACTCTTGATTCCATAGCCCGTAATTGCGCCTGCGGAGAGCAGCGGCGCCCTGAGCGAGCAGGATGTGGCGAACATGAACCTCCCAAGACGGCGCACGGTCGGGTGCGGGAACGCACTTCTGTCTTCGTAAATGGATAGGCCGTCGGTGGCCAAATCGTAAGTGCCGTCATGGTTGAAATGCAGGCCGAACCGCTCGGCGAGCGGGTTGAGATAAGTGCTGGTGCCGAAGACGTTTGTATGATCCCCCACCAGAAGCAGCCCACCGCCTTGCCTGACGAATCTGAACACAGCGTCGATCTCTTCTTGGCTGTATGCGCTTGTGGGGGTCTTGAGAACCAGAACATCCTGAGCGGCTAGAAGCTCATCGGTTATCGGAGAGTCGAGATTCTTTGAGACCGTATAGTAGTCCTCCATGTAGGAGGCGAGGGAGTAGTAATTGTACCCCGAGTCCTCTCCATACCATTC